>WLWI01004336.1_pt1 | contig 12018 bp, 6 predicted proteins | sample 6701501 | NCBI WGS metagenome assembly WLWI01 (sample SAMN12718690, study PRJNA515312) | sponge metagenome | isolation source: marine sponge | host: Mycale hentscheli | place: New Zealand: South Island, Marlborough, Capsize Point | collected 2014-11-01
TCTAGATGTAAATCTAATTGTATAATCAACATATCATTTTTATATTAAAATAATTCAGTAAATATTATGAAACATTAATTAAATTTTTGTGGTTTGTTGCTAGGAAACATACATGTGGTTTTTCAAAGTCCCTAACTAGTGTGCTACATGAATATATATGGTTGCTAGGTACTTTTTTCAATGTTTAATTTGTTATGATTTTAAAAAATCTATTTACATATTTTCTTTTTTTAAATCTACCGGTGAAAGGGTTCATACTCATGCATGCTTCCGTCGTACTCTTAGTGTAATTTATGTACTTATTAATTAATAAAATCATCTTTATTATTATAGTACAATATTTTAGCACAACTAATGTAAAAATAGTGTCCACAGTTATTTATGTAACGGGATGTATGAATGCGACAGCCTAAAATGATACTTGCACACTATCTTAGAGCTATAGCGTACAATACAGTTTATTCTAATTAAGGCAAAATTAGACTTAAGAAACCTTGCAGAAAGAGACTGATTACTCTATTTGAAGGTTGACGTATGATTACAATGTAAGAAACACAAACATATTACAACTTTGTCATTGTGGTTTTTTGTTGTTTTTTTTTTCTTTTCTTGGTTTACTTCAGAAACTTGCTTGTGGTTAAAGGGTTTATGCCTATATTTTATGTACTGGCTAGATTTCAAAAAGAAGCAAAAAGAAGGAAACAACAACAAAACAACAAATGATTCATACGTATCTGGTGGCATAAGTAACATTTTGTAATGCATTACTAATCTATTCCCTTACCATTACAGCGAACCATTAATAGTTATGAAAGCTTATAGCTAAATCACATGACACTCACATGCTTTGGGTGCTGATATTCGAGTAGGTTTTCCTTGGCCTCAGACAAGTCCATCTGAAGCTGTAACAGCCTCTCCTCTTTCTCTTGAACTTTCTCTTTCTTTTCAGTCAGTTGAGTATTCAGCAGTCGGATTTGATCTTGGCAATAATTCAACTCACGATCCTTCTATATCATCGTGATTATAATTATGTTGTTTAATATAATATATAGAAGAATTGTAAAGCGTAATGTATTATACTATTCAGATATAGTTTAACAAGTGTTAATGTTGATTTAAGTATTGTGTCATCATAAAAATGTTTGATTCACGAGTCAAATATTTCATAGAATTCTTTTACAGATGGTGGTCACCATTAAGAATGTGGAAAGGTTTAATTGACTGGAAGGCACCAATAAACTATGACGTGAGAATTAAAATACAGCCAATAAATTCTTATAATGCTTTGCATTTTGACTAGCTATTATATCTAATCCATAATACTTAAAAAATAAAAAAATCAAGAAAGTTTTTTGGGTGGATGATTGTCTTGCAAAAAATGTACAAGTAAATATAAATATATATATATATTATATTAACTCTACTATTGTATGTGGAATTAATTGAAAAATGTATTTAATTTGCTGACTCTTAAATATTTTTATAATGCTATGGTTACACAGAGAGTTTAAGAGCAAGTTTAACATTAAATAGCATAACGAATAATAATTTAGTTAACGAGATGTTATAGTATAAATACTTTCTGGTCTGTTTATTGTAATGAATACCAAAAATGTAACACTAATGTTAATTGAAGCTCTTAAAGCACAAACCTTCTTGAGGTCAATATCTTGGGCTTCGACTTTCAGCCGAAGCCTGTGATTCTCCTCTTCCAACATGTCAGGCAAGTTTCTCTTCAGAGTTTGATTGGCAGGGAAAATTAGTTAAGCTGAAGTTTAATGAAGCTGAAGTCAATGGAGGTGTGCGTGGTTATTCCCGAGTATTGTATTATATAGTCCAGCCTGGAAACCAGAGGCAAAGGCAGCTGCTGGTGGATCAAATAAGGCAGATTCTGGTGGATTAAATGTTGGAATCAGTTAACATAATATTATAGACTACAAGCTAGGTTTCTTCACTCACAATTTGCTTAGGGTTTTTCAATTGTTAACTTCTTAGACTAGACGGCTAATATACTTCTTTCTGTCTTAGCTAGCCATCATAGCTTTGGTCTCTAGTTATGCACTTTCACAATATGAATCTATAAGCCTACCAGTATTCTCTGCCATAATTGCCAACCAACTACTGTATTAAGTCTAGCGTCTATACATTGCACATTTAACTTGTCAAGATGTCTATTTTACATACAATGCTAAACATTATTGGTATAATACTAATAGCTGTTGCTATTCCAAAGCAAGCAGCCCTTAATGATACATTAAGATGCAGCCCTTAGTGATTCATTAAGATGGTTACCAATTTCTAATACTACACTGCTTAGCACATAACGAGGATCACCTTGAGTTAACTATTTACTGAAATCTAGAGCAGAGTACTAGTTACACATTAATGTGGCTTACAGAGGTCGCCATCAACATACATTCCACTGCCAATTGCTCCAAACTTTACCTTGCAGGCGCATTCATTAGACACGCCCCTTCAAAATACAGCTCGCAACTACATTATTCATAGTAAGTTTATAAATATTTGGATTTTATAGCTATCAGTAGAGTTATTGCTCTAAACTGTAATATTTCAACTTCAGGTTAATAAATATTTTTGAAGGGGAATCTTTTGAATAGTAGTGGCTTTAAAAAAAGCCGGTTGAATAATAAAAGTGTTTTGTGGAAGCACAATAAGTTATTTATTTGCTGCTGGTGTACTTGGTAACAGCTTTTGTTCCCTCAGACACAGCGTGCTTAGAGAGCTCTCCAGGCAAGTGCAGTCTGACGGCAGTCTGGACTTCGCGACTTGAAATTGTGTGTTTCTTGTTATATTGAGCGAGCTTTGAGGCCTCACCGGCGATTCTCTCGAAGATGTCGTTCACGAAAGAATTCATGATGCCCATGGCCTTGGAAGAGATGCCAGTGTCTGGGTGGACTTGCTTAAGGACTTTGTAGATGTAGATGGAGTAAGATTCACGGCGGCTTCTTCTCCTCTTCTTCTTCTCAACCTTCTTGACTTTCTTGGCCACCGGTGTGGCTCCTTTTCCGCTCTTGACTTTGCCAGGCATAGTTTCTCGTTAGCTAACTGAAATTACACACGTCTCAACTTGTAAATAATGTTAGGAGTCGAGCTGTGCCCTTTTATGTTGATCTCCAGACGGATCACTGGCCTGGGCGGGTAAAAAATCCCACCAATGGGATGCTTACCCAGTGTTTTTCCGCCCCGCTCGAGGTAGATCAGTTGGAAAAGCGCGGTCAATGCATTTGATCCCTTTCCACATAAAGAAAATTCATCACCAGTTGTACAAGGAGGAACTCGATGTAACACTATTCATTGTCTTAATTGTATTCATAGCTCATATACCCGCGCACAACCGAGTAAATTCACCATTAAAAAAACACTCTGGATCTTCTAAAAAACCCGCGTTTTTTTGATCCTGTCCTCTAGGTTTATAAAGGGTGCTTTGACACCAACTTTATTCTTCAACAGATTAAACTGTGTCTTCTCAAGTACTCTCACAACAACAAACTACTCTGCAACATGTCTGGTCGTGGAAAAGGAGGCAAGTCCCGTGCCAAGGGAAAGAGCCGATCCTCCCGTGCTGGTCTCCAGTTCCCCGTGGGGCGCGTTCACCGCCTCATGAAGAACGGCAACTACGCCGACCGCATCGGAGCTGGCGCTCCAGTGTACTTGGCCGCCGTCATGGAATACCTGGCCGCTGAGATCTTGGAACTCGCTGGAAACGCTGCACGTGACAACAAGAAGCAGAGGATCAACCCCAGACATCTCCAACTGGCCGTCAGGAATGATGAAGAGCTGAACAGGCTTCTCTCCAGGGTGACTATCTCTCAGGGAGGAGTGTTGCCCAATATTCAGGCCTCACTTTTGCCCAAGAAGAAGCAATAAAGAGACCAACTTATATATATATTTTTTACTTTTTTTCAATCGGCTTTTTTCAAAGCCAATACCAATCAAAATATTTCACCTTGAACCTTTAATATTTTTGCTGTTATAATTATTTACATCTTTGGGCAAATTATTGCAACAGAATTAAAAAAAATGTCTGGCTGCCCAAGACTCATGATCCAGCAATAACATTAAGAACTGTTTTTGCCCTTGTTGGTCTGTTAATAGTAACCACTTACTATAGCATAGCAAAGGCCATTAGCTAATTGTCACATGAGAGCATTGCAACAGTTGTTTGTGTAGCTAATAGAATTGCTTAAAGCTGATTTGACTGAGAGGTGAAGTGAAATGTATCTATATCTGCTATATGGTGAAGTGAGGAAGTAACTGGTGAAAATAGACTACCAATTGTTGGTGAAGATAATAAGTTTACTCCTCAAATTATCTGAATACAAAACAAAACAGCAACAACAAAAAAACAAATAGGAGATACATTAAGTAAGATATAGAATCGTGAGAACTTGTTTATGCTATATTTCTCTTCAGAAATCTAAATCTAATAGCTATTTGTTAAAATTATTATTGTACACAAAAATGCTCTACATTTTATAGGATTAGCTTTAGAGAGTTTAACTTTGAAATTTTGGTAAAATATTTTTTTGGAATACATATTGTATAAAAGGCGGGCTACAATTAAATGAACTGTCACATCACATTTGAATTACATTCTTTCTAGAGACAACAAAAGAAGAGATTTTTAACTTATGAAGTTGGGTAAAGTTCATGCAACAATTAAGGGAGAATATCATCTTTTGATTCTAATTGAAGTATTTATATAGCACAGAAATATTTAACACAATCCATCGTAATTATCAACTGAAGTGTGTGCTTTAAACTTTCTCATTGGCAGTCTGCCGGTACAATTTATACTATTAGTATTCAAGATGATTGGCATTAAATAAAATTTTCATGTGTGACTATTACCTGGTTCTCCCTACATGTACTTTCTAATCTCACTCTCAGCATACAAATACCCCAAATCATTTTGAAGCAAGTTTTATCCATGAAACTTGATTAGGCCTTGATTAATAATTCTGGAATAATTTTTAGAATAATAGGTAACCAAAAGAATTGAGAATAATAATGAGAATAATATAATAACCAAAACAATTTGACAAAATTTACACAATTGCTGCACAAATCTCTGGAAGTGATCCAAATCCAGTGTTGAACCAGCTCATGGTAACTTTCAAGCAAAGTTTGATGAGAACAATGATGTGTTGATAAAGACCTCGAGCCTACTCTACTAAATTATAAAGCAGCTCTATCTCCACCATTGAAGGTACACGAGATCAAACCTGTGCTGCTGATCTATAAGATTACGTGCATTAATTGCAGAAATTGTAGATCTTGTGAAATCACAGGTACATTAAGTGATTGCCTCTGAGGATTTGTCTGACATTAATTTGTTCAAAGATGGAATTGCATGAGATAAATCTTACCTTATGATACTAGTCCATAGTCTTCTGCAGCATTAGATTGACACACCGTTTTTCTTCACATCAAGTACCATACATTGAAGACTATTCAGCCCAGCTGTTTTATTTCAATTATTGTTAAGCTTTAGAATGTATGGTTTGACTGTGCAAGTAGTTTTTTTTCCAAAGTATTAATAGCTAATGTCAATTCCAAGAGCTCGGACTAGCTAATTAAGAAGATTTTGTGTCTTTAAGAAATGAAAACTAGGGGTTATAAACAGGTCATCTAAAAATAATAATGGGTGAATATTCTAAGAATGGAACAAGAATAGAATAATAGGCACAAAAAAAGAGAAATTTAACAAGGCCTTATCTTGATTATTATTTTCATCCAATAATGTTTCTTATCAATTCATAGCTACTATTGTATAAGCTTTCTCTGCTTCACAAACATTTTTTCAGCTAATAGTATATCAGAACTCAAACCAATCTGTTCATGTCATTTCTTTTAATGCTTTAAGTAAAAAAACCTGCGATATTGAAAAAGTGAAAATTTCCACACAGATAAAAAAATTTCTTTGTTCAACTGAAACACTGCTGCATAAAATCAGTCACAATACAAATGGGTTTCCATTAGTTGTAGCCATAACCATATTTCTGATGTTTGGAGAGATCAATACTTAACAATTAATCTCACATGAGTTAATAGCAACAAGTTTACTTTGGAAAGGAATACGGATGATCATGGTATTTAGTGAGCAAACATTGGCATCACAGTTGCATAATTTTATTTTATATTTTCAATTTAATTGTGTATTACAACTGATGAAGATCTATGAATCATAAAAATATATAGCTGCTATGTAATTATATTTCAAGCTTTTTCATTATTATTTTAAATGATATAGTACAAAATTGGATTATATACAATTATTTAAGGATGATGATATAATATAGTATTCTAAGCAGTCTTAATCATTTGTTGTTTATCTATTTAACACAAAGACAATAAACATATTGATTATAATCATTGAAATCTAAAGTAAACAACAAAATTTCATCAAAAGCATTAAATTTTCTGAAAACTTTGAAAGAGTTTTGCCACAACACTTGTCACACTGCACTAATATGACATGTTATAAAGTATTTACGCTTGTAGAAGTATTAATACTGCACTTAATCATAAACAATGACATAAAATTGATTTACTATGACATAATTGCAGCTATGTAATAGTTAGAGCATAAGCGCTTAGGTACTGGTGGATTTAGTGCACTGAAGCCCAAGGGCTGTAGGCCGAGGGCTTTGTGCACTAAATTCACCAGTACCTAAGGGCATGCTCTAACTATTTTAGATCCCGTTTACCCATGCCCAGTTTCCACTAGCAACTTTGTTTATCAGCATTTTCACAGAAATGGGGTGTCAAGCCAATTATTCTGTGTTTTTCGGCCCAAAATTAAAATTCAATTAAAATTCAATTGAAGCACACCTACTTTAGCATTTGTAGCTGCCAGCCCGTTATCTCGTCTAACCCTATCCTGGGCTGCTCTGCAGGTAAGCAGTTAAGCAGCTAGCTAAGGTAAATTCCTGGTATGAGCCTCAGCTGGAGGGTTGTCAGGGGAGAGTTATCTCAACTAGGCGGGCTGGTCCCATATAGGTGGATATGCATATCCAGGTGTAACTGGCTCCCCTTTATCCAGCCTATTCTATTAAACTAAAACTCAAAAATAGCAATACCCTAAGGGTGGTTAATATGCACAGTTCATATACCTAAAGGCAAAAAAAAGTGCACACTTACCAAGTTAGTACACCTAGTAACAATATAGCAACGGGAACTAATAAGATAATACATTACATTAAAAATCATAAGATAATTAAATAATTAAGAATGACGACTTCTGAAAAGTGAACAGAATATTAATTAATATTAACTGACTATGTGATACAGAAACTGACTGTAACTATTTTATTGAAGCACCAAATGAAAGGAGCAAACCCTCATAGCAATACTATACACTAGCTAGCTGTTCCAAAATCATCTCAGATCAACAGAATAACTTATTAACTATTCTAATCAGGCATCAATATAGCTCCAGCAATGAAAACAGTACATGTAAATGCTATCGCCATCAGAGCAGGCCAGAGACACTCACTGGTATTTATATTTTCAACTCGAAACTACTCCACACTTCCAGCACTCCATTAACTTCCCAGCATAAAGCAAACTCAGCAGTCGGCAAGATATTATTTGCTCACTTGATTCTGGCGTGTCAACAGGAGGCCTTGCCTACAAAAGCTAGTACTTACACAGAGTTGACTGCTATGTTTTTTCTCTCAGAAAAGCACCCTTAAATTAGCACAATAAAAGATCTTAAGTCATTCTGAGTTGGACAGATCATACCTAAATCAACGGTTAATTGTCAGATCACCAATATCAGAGTGTGACAAACAGACAGATAGGACGACTACTATGACACTCTCGCACATGTGCGTTGGGGTTAATGTATATAATAAAAAAATGATCATGTAAAATATTTGAAATGTGCCAATGCCAAAATTAAAAGGACAAAAGCTTGCCTTCTACTTCAACTACTGAATATCCTCCATACAAAAGGTTGTTTTTAACACAAAAGCAGTAATATTGTCCTTCATTTTTTAGCCTTAATCTTTCTATAACTAATTGACTGGTAGATTTTGATTGCTTAATGGAAATATTAGTCTCAAATTTAGCATATTCATAGCCTTTGTCTGGTAAAAATCTCCAGTATGTAGTGTCACAATCTATAGAGCACTTCAATACAACAATCTCTCCAATTGGTTTTAGAACGTGTCTTGGATTGATCTCAAGTGAATTATTCACTAAAATAAAGGAATTATTATCATTATAATACCTAATAATTCACTATTTAAATACATATATATTTCATGGGATAGCTATCATCACAATGTTATTTTTAGGTAGGGATATAATCATAAATGTTATTTTTACATACCTGACCTGTGATGGTGTTATCACACAGCTATTTATTACCCTCATATGCACCAGTAGCATACAAGGGTTCCCTTGACTACCTTTTTCCTACAAGAACTACCCAACCAGGTCAAAGCAGCTGCAAAAAAATCTGCTTTGGGTGGGAAGGCATGAGAGAGCTGCTTTGAACAACAATTGGAGCCAACTTTACAAGCTTGGTATAAGGTTACAAACCCTAGTACTGAAAATTACTGGGTGAAGATGTCTAGCTTAGATTAAACTACTCATTATACAAGCTTCCTATATTGGCTACCACAATTATGCTCGTAAAAAACATATTAACCATAAAAAGTTTATAAACAACATCAATAAACGTATTTACTTACTTATATGAGTGAAGTTTTGTTCAGCTATAAATTTAGTATTATTTGTTAATGTTCCTACACAGGTGATAAGTCCACTGTGAGTTAGTTGGACACTTTTTATAGTCAAAGAGAGCCCATTATCTTTCTTAAGAATTTTTATTCCTTCTGGAAGATCTGGGCTTTTGTTGAAATACCATTTTGGAGCACTATGTGAATTACAGTATATATTACGAGGTTTGCCTAAGTATGGTGGCAAGAATTTCATCCTGGAATTATCTATAATGTTGATTGGTTAAGTAAGTCAAACATATTTGTGTGTTTTTGTAATTACTTTTAGTACACATTACTATTCAACAGGCATGACGAATTATGATTTTAAAACATCACTTTCTGTGTTTATATATATAAATATAAATACATAATATGCAGTAATTATTTAGTGGCGATTTAGTCAAATCTTAAAATTCATCTTATTTAATTGAAATTTTAATACTATTATTAACAAACAAACCAGTTAATAATTTGCATACCTCTAATTATCGTTAAAATTTCTCTGGTAGCTATGAAATGGTGACTCCCATCAGCAGCATATGATCCATAGCAGATGTAATAGCCACTGTGTCTCAATTCAACACCCGTAATGGTGAAATCAATTGTACTCGTCAGATACAAGACATCTCTTTTACTGACGGCATCTTTGAAAGGCCTATAAAACCACAAACTGCTGTATTGAAAGCCATTAGTAAGAGTTTCATCAGACCCTACTTCCCACGTTATCGTCTTGGTGGTAGGTTTTACAGCGTCTTCATCAAATTCTATTACATTTAATATTAAACCAATGGAATTATATGTGTAGCCATGTAGCAATAACTATTATCCATAGTAATTAAAGTTATATTAAAGTGAGCAGTATAAAAAAAATAATCAAGTTGAGGAGGAAATAAAAAGAAATTGGACAAGGTAGAAATTATGATTGCAAAATTAATGTCATGTATGACTGTAAACAGCCAGAGGGAAGAAAGAAAGTAATTATTTGACATTATTTTATGATTAAAATGTTATAATTGTACAAAAGTTAGAAAACTATATTCATCTTACCAAGAAATAAGAGAGCAATGTATTAAAATACCAAATGGAAATTTATTGTTGGAAGTGAGAAAAATAATATCAATTATATAGGATACTACTATTTCCAAACTACTGTATTTAAAATATGCCAAGTATGTAAATAAACATTCCCTATAATATAATTCTATATTGCTGATACAAATGAAAAAGTAGCAACGATCATGCATTTACCTCAGTTGTAAGTCAATAGATTGAGGCATAGCTCGAGCAAGGAAGTAAATTATGTTACAAATATTGACTGACTGACTGACTAACTGACTAACTAACTGACTGACTGAGAGACAAAAAGTTAGTACTATAACCCTCACAAGTATGCATGTTTAGAATTAATAGGGACTAAATACCAATTCAGTTGCCATTTTCCTAATGTTCAATGAAATGTCCTTTGAGTTGCAAATATGCTTCGATTTGATCGAGTTTCAAATAATTTGTGACATTATTTTTTTAACTAAAGCAAGCAAATTATGGCAAAAAGGGCAATTATTACTTTGTATTTTATTCAAAAAAGTTTGATATGATTGTAATTTTAGATAGCTTGGGATGAATGAAAATGTATGGAAGCTAATTTTCCAAATAGGTAATACAGTTTTTCAATGTATGAATTGTTGTGAAAATTCTTATTACAGATGAAACTTTATCACTAGGTGGCATCAGTACTACATTACTTATACAGATGAAACTTTATCATGACCTAGGTGGCATCAGTACTACATTACTTAAGTTATAATATTACCTCCAACAAAAACTTGAGCAGAAGCTGAAAAAGAAACAGAGGGTTCGTCTCGCTTGCCATGACACGTGTAAGTCCCAGAGTCAAGTTCAGTTGTTCGAGAAACTTTCAAATAGTATTTATATTTACCCATACTGGAACCAATGTTGACATTTGGATTGTCTATACGCCTGCCATCTTTTTCCCATTTTGGCGTGGTAGAACTGTAACAGTAAATTCTTATTTCTTGACTGATGTAGACTACTTGAGTTATTGGATCAACATTTCCAGGTGTTTTAATGGCTGCATCTAAAACAACAACAACAACAACAACAACAACAGCATAACAATAAATGGTTTTATGTCCAAACAATATATATTTCATTTAACTGCACTATAGCTATAATAATGTTTATACAATCATTATGACTATATAAAAATTCATCTACTATTGCTAGAATTGTCAGTATAATCAGTATCAAGAAAGAATATTGTTGTTGTGCTTTTTACATTTGCAGAGTGCAAGATATTTGATCCATTACTAATTGCTCGATTCGCAAAGGTATTCACCCCGGTAATGCATGCCTAATATGCAAGTTACCTAGCAATAAAAATGAGTTCCAGATTAGAGAATACTTTAAAGTTTAAATGGTAGTTTCAATATCACTAGTTTAAACTCAAACTGTCCCTGGAAGAATGATGCTTGTTACATCTTAAGCTTTTATAAAAATTGCTCAATCAAGTAAGGACGTGTTCAAATTATATATTTCTGCAAAACCTATTATTAAAGCAATGGTGAAACGATGAAAATATCTCTTTAAATTTAACCATGCCAATAAAAATGCCCATTAACTGTTATCAGTAAGCTCAAAATCCATAATAAGACTCAGTTTAAATTCAAACAAGTGATGAAAAAATTTTAAAAAAGTATAGTAACAGATAAGATAAAATACATCATGCACTAAAACAAGCAAGGACTGCAAATAGGTCTACAGCAGTTAAGTGGGGTAGGCATGAGAAAGATAATGTAGCTAAAAGTAATTGGTTCGGTATGAAATGAGAAAAATAGTTTAGCTTACAAATATTAGCATTCAGTTATAGACTGTGTAGACAGCTGCAAATTGCCCTATAATACTTTTAGTAAAACAGTGGAAAAGGTTTACTATTATTTAGGCCTAAATAAAGCTCACTCTGTTTAAATAATTCAGCGAGCGAGCGAAGCTGACTCTCAGTCATGTTCAATTGAGATTTCAGATATATAATAGGTATGTATGCGTACGTCAAAAATTTCGCCCGCGCTTCTAATTACGTAAGTTAGGTAAAGCGTCCAGTACTTTTCAACGAGCAGCACGGTTACCTGCTGAGGGGTTCGGGATCAAGCTCTATAACATCCATATACATTATACTATCCTCATACCATACGATGTGTGTGCCGGAGGCTTGCAGTCGAACTTGCGCCCGTGCGTTTATTCCCACGGG
>WLWI01004337.1_pt1 | contig 12017 bp, 6 predicted proteins | sample 6701501 | NCBI WGS metagenome assembly WLWI01 (sample SAMN12718690, study PRJNA515312) | sponge metagenome | isolation source: marine sponge | host: Mycale hentscheli | place: New Zealand: South Island, Marlborough, Capsize Point | collected 2014-11-01
CTTCATTTACACAACTACAACAAGCCAACATGAATACACACCCACTCTATTTGCTTTGCATCGACAAGAATAATTTCATCGCTATAGTGACACAAAGCAGAGGACGTATTGGAACATCCAATCTCAACAGATCTGCCGATAAACCAGCCACATCAAGACCCAGCAAGACCACGCCTCCCTCACAAGTGTTGGTCATGTGAAGAACGAAACATATCCTAAATTGGAAATACTAAACTTCAAACACCAGCTCATTGAAGCATGACAAAGCTCGCTCATAGATCAGCTGTCAGGAAGTGTACAGGAAGTATAAAGTATGTGAAGCTAACCCACAAACTAGTGCCCCCTAGAGCTCTGAATGCCCCTCCCTGATCTCATCAAAAAAAAATAGCAGTAAGAAAGAGTTGATACTTTCTGAACTCATGGAGTTTAAAAATGCCAACTTATGTAATGACACCATAACCCGGGAAAATCTGATTAGAAATAATGGAAACCTGAAAGTAATGTAATCACTTGCTTGTGTATTGCGTACCACACATAAAGAACTGATACAATGTTTGCAGATAAAAGATAAACAGTCGACAGAATGTCAGATTAGAGAGCAGGTGCAATTAAAACAAAGGACTGCCAACCCTTTACCAATACTCATTTAGAACTTGATCTACTTCGTATTCCAAATATTCAAGAGAGAGCAGAGGTGCGTATATGTGTGTGTGTGTATGTGTGTGGATATGTGTGTGTGTGCGTATGTGAAGGAGGGGAGGGGAGGGGGATAAGAGGTGTTATTTGGCTAAACATATTGGCAGAGTAATTGACAGGTGTAAATAAAACAACACACACACCTACTTGAACAGATCATGATCACATACACATACGTACTAAATGAATGCACACGCACACACACACACACAATCCCTTAGAATGCACACGCACACACACAATCCCTTAGAATGCACACGCACACACACAATCCCTTAGAATGCACACGCACACACACAATCCCTTAGTGACCAATCAATTCAGTAAAATGAAATCACAACATTCCAAGAGGCCAACAGCGCGTGCTACTGTGCAACAACAACAATCGCGCTACTAATATAAAAGACAACGTAGTCAAGGAAAAAAGGAAAGGAAAACGAACCAGAGCAGGACAGATAATGTGTATGTTGGTGGTATATACACTCAACCCACCCAACCAAGTAGAGACACGTTCTCCCTCATACACCCTTACCCTCTGACCAACACAGTTAACAGAGATACGTACATACATACATACATACATACATACATACATATGTACGTCTATCCCCATGGCAGATAGTTAAGCTCCGGTATCGACCACAAACCACATTCTGAAGCTATTGACCTTTTTAATAAATACACAAACTCAAGAAACAACTTTCACTTTTGACATCCAGATAAAAAGAAAGAAATGCCTTTCACATCATGTGGAAATGATTCCAAAGGAATTTGTCAGATCCTAACAATACAACTATACCACACGTAGAGTCAGATACAGTGAGGACTCTGCTGGTCAACACACCACACACTTTCAAGCACAACTCTGACCTCACACTCCGTGGACCAGTCCACAACGCCATCTTGACATACCCTCAGGAGACAATAACTCAGTATAAAACCAACAACACAACATAGTATGAACCTTGACAATTCTGAGGGATATTTTCACCTGCATTTTAATTGTCTGAAAAAAAAATTAATGTATAAATTTCACTACCGTACAAACTATTCCTCAAACGCAAACACAAAAATACTTTAGTAGTTTCAAGATTTTTTTCCCTAGCTACCGACTGAGATTTGGTTAATGTGCAGGTATTGATATTTGCTCAACATCTGTATGTTGTATAAATATTTGCAGGATGAAGCCTTGTGTCACTTGTACCTGTATACGTATGTGTGCACGCGTGTTTTCTCAAGCTAAGCCCTTCGTAGCTGATATTTACAGTTGTATCATCCACACAGCCATTCTCTTCAACGCATATTCATTAAGAGGGGATTGGACCCCAATTTCCTCCGAACTACAAGAATGTTTTAAACTTTCGTTTTTGTTTTTTTTCCTTCCTTTTTTCTTTCCTTTCTTTCTTTCTTTTTTTTTTTCTACTTGTGCTCTACTGGGTTCAGTATAACACAAGTATGAAAAAAGTCAAAAGAACTCTTGCGGTCACTTAGATCGAATAGTCCTCTCTCAAAGTTGTTAGCAGAAGGTAAAAATTGTATAGACATAATAAATCTTACACATGAAACGGGCAAGAAACATTAATCTTAAAAAATTAAAATTAAAAAAAAAAAACGAAAAAGAAAACCTGTAGCCATTCCATGTCACATGTTAACTTATGAAATGTTACCTGCAGAATACAGGTCCTAATGAACTCGGACGAGGAAATGGCTGGTCGTGGAGAAAGAATCTTACAAATGGCTGCTGCTGAACTTCTGCCTCGTTGGATTGTCTTCACTTTCCTCAACACACTGTTCCCCTTGTCACAACTCAGCTATCCAACATTCCCCCAAGGGCTTCTTCTAGACACATGTCATTCACACTTGTGCCCTTAAGAAAACTCCCCAGGCTTTTATTATTATTATTATTATAATTAATACCTTGTCTATGTCAAACTACTTGTTGGTATTGTTATTAGCTTTTCTTAGTAGGCAGGTTTGGACTAGCAGATAGCAGCAGCTAAGATGGAGAAACAACACCTGTACATATTGAGGTTGAAATCACTTCCACTAGGAAGTTTGAATTGCCCCTTTACGCCACGTATGTAGTAGTAGAAGCAGTAGCAGTACCAGTAGTAGTAGTAGTAGTAGTAGTAGTAGTAGTAGTAGTAGTAGCAGTAACAGTAGTAGTAGTAGTAGTAGTAGTGGTGGTGATGGCATTTTAGGAGTAATTTCCCTACCATATCTCAAGTGAATTGAAAAAAAGCACTAATTACCAAAAATAAGTGAGGGGACTACAAAATGAATAGTGGTAGATAGATGGTACAAACAAAACAAAAACAAAAAAACTATAGCATATGAAACCACAAAAGGAAAAAAACAACACTATTTAAGGGGGTTCATCAGACACTAATTTCCACGTTACAATATCCATTGAGAATTTCACATCTAAGAAGAAGGTTACAAGTTGTCAACATAACAAGGTGAGAATTTTTGACGGCATCAGACACGAGGTGCTAGCAGCTGATCAGAACAGAGTACAACCTTAACAACTCATCAAAGGAATTGATAAGCTTTCATAAAAGACATACTAAAAAGATGAGGCATAAAAAAATAAAGGATTACTGTAAAAGGTAACATTTTGCCGTGTCCTTCAGTTAATCTTGCATCCCTCAACTCTGGCCACTCCTTGCCGCACATGTTTGGGAGGGTCAGATAACCTCTTCCAAATAGTTGAACCGGCTAAAATGTAATAAGTACCAAAGAATTCGTCTCAACGAGATATGTAGATTAACCTTTCAACCAGATCCAGGCTAATAGATTTCATGCTACCACGAATATATAAGAAAAGAAAAACGACTTCCAAGGATGGGTGAGTGTTCTTTAGCAAACTAAATGCAAGAAGGGTGAATAAACACCAGGTCAAACTAGAGACAGTCTAAATGAATAGTCATGTATACCTGTTCAAGTCTTTCCGATGGATTTTTGTGTATCTTTTCTTAGAAGTATGCCTGTTGCGTCCTAGGAGGTTGGTTGTCAACAACACTTTCTATACATTTCACCCCTCCCCTAAACCACTATAAACTTTCAACACACTCCCACCTGTCCTGTCCTGTCCTGTCCTGTCCTGTCCTGTCCAGTCCTGTCCTGTCCTGTCCTGTCCTGTCCTGTCCTGTTAAGTAGCTGCCATTAGATGGCAAATGACGTGCATGGAGTTATCAGTGGACACCACACACACACACCATACACATACCACAAACACACTACACACCCACACCACACACAAACAAACTCCCAAATATTCCAAATAACTAATACTAAAGTTTTTTTTATTTCTATTCGGCACCCAGTTGGGTTTGAAGCTTTTATTCACGACTAGGTGCTTGGACACGCCTTGAAGAGTCACCTCAGACAGTAATGAATGCACTCCACGCCCACTATCATCACCTTCTCTATATGTGACATAATAGCTCGCCCGAGAGTCAGTCTATTGAATCTTATTACTCAACACGATGAATTCCCTCAGCAAGCTCCAGCTATGGGCCGGGATTAGTATCCGCGGCAACCACAAATCCAAATTCCCCCGGGAACGGCAGAGGAAGCAGCAGGCGTGACACAAGAAAACACACATTCAGACACATACATATATACATACGCAGCACTCCTTAAATATGTACACACATACACACAAACTATACACACTCTCCCTCAAAGATTTGAACAGTTTGGGATGTGCTTGTCTTATAAGTACTGGTTTGGACGTTAAACTTTTGGATAAGGTCACTGACTTGGTCACAGAAGGGAAAATATAAACGCCACTCAAGTACAACCAGATAGAACTCTATTAAAAAAAAAGTTTACTGACGGCAGCATCACACATAATAAAAACAAATTTTCTCGTTCTAACAGCCAACATTATGTTAATTAAAAGTCAACCCAATGTTTTGATTGCTTGCCGAAGTCCTCTTCAGGGATCAAGAAGAGTCAACGAGAAAATGTGCCATTATTACAATTACTTCAGCCGAGAACGACCGAAACATTACACACACTCTGCATAACAAACCGACACCAATACACTAATGAACAATTATATACTTTCTTATAATTGTGATAATTTGTTATTTTGACTTGTTCAAGTTTATTTTTTTATATAAATAATTAAGTTTATCATAATATTTTTTTAACCGGAGCTCCAATCAGTAGTTATGACTACACAATCTTGCGTCACCAGAGAGACAACACATTGGAACTTGTAAACGCTTCAACAACACTACCCTTGACCTGGACATGTCTTGTGGGTCGTTGGTATGGCTACAAGGTTCCTACAAGCCACGCCCATTTGATGCAATCAGGTGACTTAGCTACTGGACTACTGTAGGAGTGACAAGTGATGAAAGTATAAGAAGCTAAGACTTTGCAATAGAAAGGGTGAAGACTAGAGCCAGTTAACTTCTTGAAAAAAAAACAAACTGATACCGAAAACTTACACAGCTTTAAAGAGAGGAAAAAAAACAAAAAAAAAAACAAGAGAGAGTCAGAAAGTCGTCATCATATGTGTGTGTGTGTCACTTTCAGATGTGGTTACATGTGTATGTATTTTTTGTGATAAGTTTCATTGGTTCCATTGGGACCTTGTCGAGCCTCAATGAAAGTTTTGAGGTTTCTTCCTTCTCTATTAGAGTTTGGGAATGTGCACTAGTTGTGACCGTGGTGGTGGCATGCACGCACACACAAACAAGCACACACCATACATGCAACACTTACATACTCTCAAGCACTCAAATTCACATACACACTGTGCCTGCAAACGTACTGTACACACTACATGCACGCACGCACACATATACACACAATTGAAGCTCGCCAAGTTCCGTTTAGTCCGGTGTGACACTGCCTGACCGTGATTAAATGATTGGGTAAAACAAACTGTGATAATAAGCAGAGATTATTCACGAACCTCATTAAGAAGTGGGCGTGTCCCACCAGGAATAGTCTTAAATAAATTTGTTGCTATAAACAGAAGCAAGTCGAACTTGGATAGTGACCTACTCAGAAACAGAGAAACAGAAGGTCATGATGCACGGAACAGCGAGGTTTGGAATTATATTGGAAAGGCGGACACTCCCCTAACTGCAATACCCTCGTGAATATCGTCATCTAAACGCATCACGTAAACCGGGCACCATTCAAAACAGTTAATGTAAACTGATAATTGGACAATATTCACATGAAGCTAAGCATTTCTTACAGTCTTCGTGCATGGAATGAGGCCACCAAACAATAGGAGAGAGAGATCTATCTATTAACTGGCACACGTACACACATACGAACAATCCATCTGTGCAACAATTCATGAAGACATGATAAACACACACATATATCACCATTCCTTTAATTAGCAACAAAAAAAGGCAAAAAATTCTGAAATATTTAAAGGAATCTTGCAGCCATCACAACACACCCACACCCACACACCCACACACACACACACACAAATACATGCTCTATAGTAATTGGAACCACTCAAACTATCCAAAGTTTTAACTGTCAAAGCCTCACAATCTACAACTACTGAATAACAAACCAGAACTTTCCCACTGGAACCTTAAAAATTATTTCATACCCATTCTGGACATACCAAGAAGCCACACCCCTACATCCTTGCCATCGATTCAAAAACTATAGCATCATTAACTGATACACGTCATATCAGGAATGGAAAGATGGAGGCACTAGGAATGACACCAGCAGAAATTAAATCATCTATCCGGCCATTGCAAGAAATAATACATATGCACTTTAACACACACACACACACACTCTCTCTCTCTCACACACACACACTATATTATAATGAAAAGAAGAGAATTAAAATCTCAAATTCGTCAATGTATAATTGTTAGGTCATAGATATTAATCTCGGTTGTTCAAAACTTGCTCAGCTTGTTTCCAAACAGATTGACAAATTGCTATCGACTCGTTACTCATCTACTACCCCTGACTAAATATCCACAGAGAAAAAACAAATTGAGTTAAACCATTGTTTTTAAATAATAATAACAATAATAACATTATTATTGTTGTTGTTGTTACTATTATCGTATTATTATTGTCCCACATTGACTTCTGGAGCTACCTCTTCAATGGAAGAAATCAAAACAAAAGGTTAAAGCCAATGGATCAAGTCTTTCACTATTGCCCAAGGCTACTACCAGCTGCAAAACACCAAAGACTGGGCGTGGCACCCCAAGATGATCTCACTACAGCTGCCTCCTACCAACAAGGCTTCACATTTGAAATCAGTCCCTAAGGCAAGACAAGGAAAAATAACCACCTCCCAGAACAAAGCTGAGATATCATGCAGTCTCAGTTGATATTGACTGATTCAAAGAGCTACAAACAAGAGAGGTAGATACACGCTGACTTATACCTACTCATACCAAGTACCTGACAGGCACAAAAGTTATGGAAGGAAGAAAAAAAACATTTATTTATTTTTTTATCACTAAAATTTTAGTAATATCTGATTTTCTTTCTTTAAAAAAAAAAAAAAAAAAAAAAGGAATTCATTGGCACCAGAAACCTCTGCAAAAGTTTTCTTGTGAGCTTCTTCTACTGGAGGCATGTCTTAACATCAAACAGTAAGAATAGAGCGTGCATTGTTGACCCAGCAGGAGTGTTTGGTAAATTGTGAAGGCAATAGCTACAGCAGACTGGCACGGAAACTGACTGATGCGAGAATTAATTTGACATAATCTCCAGTCCATACCTCAGTCCTGCCATGCTCAGATGATAAGGAACGTGTTAAAAATTCCGCCATTTCTCCTCACCTATTCCCAGCATGTTAATTAACCTCCCACCTTAATGAACGCTTCATTAAACTCATTGCCAAATCTAGTGCTATGTATAAATAAGACCAATTGACTTATATAGTATTTACAGAAATAAAAATTACAGTTACACAACACACACGTTCTTTACAAGCCATTCCACCATGTATCTTATGCCACCCTCAAAACCAGCTAATAGTTGAGCAAATAAAGATTAACAAGCTTTTGTAAACAAATTATACATTGGCAAATAATTAATAAAATAAATAAATAAACCAACATTAATAAAAAACAAATAAATCATAAATAGGGACATGATAATTGAGATAGTATAAAATTTTCTAAAGGTTTGAGTTATGCAGGACACAAAATCTTTTTTTTTTCCTAGAAATATGATAAAAATCCAGTGAGGTAACACTTCTAATTTAATAGCCCAAGAAACTCCCTCCAAATGCAATTACATGGTTACCAATCAAATAACTCGTACTAGATTTAAACCCATGCTGTAAGAAAGAATGAACCTGGCATCATCAACACCACCCACAATGGGTGGGGACTAAGATTACGAAAAGAAATAGTTCGCACAAAAAAATTCTCATGATTGGACATAGACACAAAGAAAGGGCAGGACCAGTTGCATGGATACTAAGAGGAGTGACACATGCACACTCACATGCACTTGCGACTTCAACAAGCGCACACATGCATGCACACCTACGCTAGCAAATAGTGCCAAGCATTTTACACAGTAACTACCAGCATATATTAGTACACACACAAACAGATAAATTGTCCTCCCTCCCATGACTCTGCCTAGATATCCCTATCTTTACAACTGGTAGCTAATACCTGAAACATAACTTGCAGACAACACAACTAACTCCCACTGTATAATTATGGCACAGTTCTGCCATTATTAACACTTCTTTCCCAATACCATTGTACGAGTTTGCCACAGAGTTCCTAAACACTTCAAGAAAAATTACCAAATCCTATAGTAAAAACTAGTGTATAAAGCACTTTGGTCAGGTTAAATCCCTCCCAATATTTAATATTAGTTAATAAGCTATGATAATATTACATTCCTGCACTATTAGCCTAATGGTGATGCTACTTGTCCTCAGATTTTATAGGACCAAAAAAATAACTGATTTACTTACAAGTCAAGTCCAAGTCAAAGCCTTCTTCCATGAACCGCCTTTTTCTCTTCGACACAAGATGCTTCAGCCTGTTCGCCATACTCATTTGTCCTAACCTGTATCTATTCCGTATAAAGTCCACTTCACAGCGCAAAAGAAAGCCGAACTCGGCGGCTGACCAAAACAAGCTACGGTTACACTCCACCAGTAGCTTTTCCCCCTCACCAATTCAGGCGGAGATGAATAACTTTTGTAAATCGATAAGACCTACTCCCAACACCTCCAGAGACAGTCTTATTTCCTTTCAGACCTGTACCGCGAAGTAGAAGCGACTCCGCGCAGCCATTTTCAGGTCAAAAATGTTCTCCGCCCTGCCCATTTCCTTATATGGAGGGAGCAAGAAATAGAAAATCTCACGTGCGTAATAAAGTGTGAACTCTAATTGAAGGCCACCTCACACTGGTCGGTGGTACTAGCTGTGTAGCGTGAGGGCGCGTAGTGTAGACTCTTTCTTTAGTGTAGTCAAGTCTAGTCAGTTTTATTTTTGTTAGTGTATGCTTACATGCTACTCTCACCCTGCCGGGGCTTCTACGCGCGAGTATAAAGTAGCAATTGGAACGAAAGATTTCGATATAACTTGTTTTGTTGTTTGTTTTGTTTTTGTTTTTTGTCACTTGAGCATATCGGTATTATACTACAACTCGAGTAGGTAAGTGGACTTCAGCCAAGAATATTAAGTTCTGCTGTGTGATTAGGATTCTGAAAGTGCTGCTCACTCTAATGACATTTATTAGGAAATGTAACCACAGCTTGGCCGAGTCAAGAGGTGAAGTGATCATTCAAAAATCACTCTATAGCGAGCATGTGCAGAATGTATGTGGAAACGGTGATGATCTGTCACAACTCGATAGCTAGAAATGTTGTGTGGTGATAATGAACCTTTGCTTGTGAAGTTGTATCTGTGCAAAATATAAACATGCCATTCAGTGAGAAGCAACAATCACTGCATTTGCCAATGCAAACACCTAGGTTCACCAGCTATGCAGACTTAAGTAGGTAGGGCTAAGCTAGCTATAAGTTTTAATCAAAGACTGGACATATTAGTGCAGAAAATGGTAGAGCTATAAAACAAAAACTTTGTGATTGTCTAACAATTGGAAAGTATCACTGACATTATGAAACCAATGATACTTTTACACCAGTTCAAACATTTGGTCGTTATAATTGCATCCTCAAAAAGAAAAACTAGCAAACTAGAAAATCTCATCTAAAAATTTATACAAATTTCTTGCCTGGGTACGCACTACCTTTTTAAAACCGGTAAAAGGTCAACACCAGACTTTGCTATAATTGTGGTTGGTGTATCTATGTCCAAACTCCTGTTACTTTACACTGCCACAAATTGACTATAGCTAGTTGTTGTGTCAAGAAAAAAAATTCTATAAACCTGTAGCTATTCTGGAAGCATGCATAGTACTCACCTATAAATGGAACAGACTTTTGGAAACACATGGGCAGCAGCCACGCCTACTGAGTAGAAAGTTTTGGTGGACTTTAACCCTTGCTCTCCCTCTATAGGGCTTCCATACAAATGCAAGTGTACCAGACATTAATTAACAGCTAATACGGAGGCTTGGCAACTTTTTTTTTGTTGTAGGAGTTCATTTCATGCGTTATAGTTTAACCCTAGCTATAGCTATATAATATATAATTATATATATATATAATATATATATACCTATATGTATAATACATTGAGCACTACTTATTTCTAATTTGTTCATGTGGGTAATGAATTAGTATGTTTATATGTGGAGCAGCCCCACCCCTCAACTACAGGCTAGCTCTGTGGACTGATTTAGCTGTAGGTGCTAATGGACCAACTATTCACTAATTAGCTTACCTTCACTACATTCACACACTATTCTAACTTTACCTTTCTCATGCCTGCCCTTATCTTATACAATCCCCATTCCATTCCACTCACATATATACTTGTAACACTCTCATTCTATTCAGTTCTTTAACTCCCTCATTCTGTTCAGTCCTTTCTTTTTTCCTTTACTATTTTTGTGCTTTCTTTTTCTTATCTGTTATGCTTAAGCTTGTCCATACTGTTTTATAGTTCTTGCTTGCTTTCGTGTATCATTTATTTTGTTTTGTTTTATGTTCTGTAATTGTACTTTGTTCTTTAGTTCTGTATCATTTAGTTTGAATTTGAGACTGAGTACTGATAGGGATCTTGAGTATACTGGGAATAATGGATAGGCCTTAGTCAGTGTGTTTAAGTCTGGAGATATTTTTGTCTTTTTCCCTTTGTTTTTGTAGTCTTTGCGTGATAGTTTGGCTGAGATTTATAGGTTTACCCAATTGTCGTGTGCTACTACAATATGAAGGTTTGTGTGCAGTAGCTAGTTTAAATGGTATGATGTAATATGTTAACCTCTGCTTCATATCTAGCCAGAGTTTGATTCTTAAAGTTTGATTTGAAGATTTGCACGTGAACAGTTGAGGTCTGAAACCTAGGTTTCTTGAGTCAAAAATCATGAATTTAAGATAAACTAGCTTAGCAAGTTTGGATTATTATTTGTTATATAAGTTCTGTGGTCATATTATCACTATATCGTTATTGTTTTGTGGTTATACATATAGCTATACTTCATCAGTTTTTATCGCAATTACGTTTGAATGTCTTTAGTAATTAGAATGATATTGAATCTATTGTTACATATGCAAGAGAACAACGAACACAAACAATAAACCAATAGCTAAATAGTTTTAAATTGAGTACGTGCAGACAGTGTGATGTCATTTTGTGGAGATAACAATTGTAAAGAGAACGAATAAAAAAAGTAGGAATAATTGGAGTATATAAAAACGAATATAATTATATATAACATGGCTTCCGTTATGTTCTCCATAGACATAGGAAACCACGGTTCAGGGGCAAGAACCCCTAAACCTTTTTAGTTTACATAAAATTCTGAAAGCAATTTTGCTTCTGAAATTTGCAATCACCTGGCTAGCTACAAGCTAGTTGCTAGATTGATGCAGCCACAGATTCATAGCATAGCATTAAAGGCATTGCAATGGAAACTATACTTTGCTAGAATGAATGTTAAAGAAATAGTTAGTTAGTTAGTTATCAGCACATCAAGGCTCATTTTTTCTTTTGCACATTGTGAGATTCAAGTAAAAGTACACCCTTACAGGGATAATATTTCTATTAGAGGGGACCCCATCATTTTATCTTTTGTACATTGTGAGATTCAGGTAAAAGTACCCCCTTACAGAGATAATATTTCTATTAGAGGGGACCCCATCATTTTTTCTTTTGTACATTGTGAGATTCAGGTAAAAGTACCCCCTTACAGAG
>WLWI01004338.1_pt1 | contig 12017 bp, 8 predicted proteins | sample 6701501 | NCBI WGS metagenome assembly WLWI01 (sample SAMN12718690, study PRJNA515312) | sponge metagenome | isolation source: marine sponge | host: Mycale hentscheli | place: New Zealand: South Island, Marlborough, Capsize Point | collected 2014-11-01
GTGAGACATTGCAGGATAATGATACCTCCTATGACAACTAATACATTAATATCAGTTACTACTGATGCTGCCTTCAATAACATGTCAGTTTTCATTACAAGAGACTCGCTGCAATGGTCTAAAAAAAACACAACTAGTAATAATTATAATATCTGAATCAATGCCGTACTTTCTGTCTTGTTTTTGTGAAGTATTCCCACAAGCAAAACAATTTGTATAAAGCTTACAGTTATCTACTGAAAGAAATATATACCAAACCTTTTACATACAGTCTGCATTTGCCTGCAGTTCTACTTCTGTTTCCATTTACATCACCAATTTTTTTTCAACATTAGCAAGTTTATAGGGAAATTATAAATTTTAGCTTTATTAAAAAATTCTAACAATGCTTATCAAAATTAATATACTGATAGAATTCTAAAAAAATGTAATGTTTAATATTCTTATTTTCTTTAGAAAAAGCAACAATTAACTACATACCTATGTATGGCTCACCTGCACTTAATCCAGTTACAACACTAGTCACTACCCATAAGGTAATTGATATTAGAAAAGATGTAGTTTCCACTATAATAAAGATCTTGTCAAATAATGTACAATATGAGAGAGTCAATTCATTCTCTGCAGTTATGTAAAAGAAGTAAAATTTATCATAAATATTAACTTTTGTCTTCATGTGCAAGCATGTATGCAATAGCTAGTGATTCTCATTGCTTACCTTTACTCTTTCTTCTTTTATTTAATATGTTCATAAAAATGAAGCCAAATGAAGTGACAGCAAATAATATTAAAAATATTAGTCTTGTGGTGATATAATATAAGTTAGTATTATGATTATTATCTGCATAAATAACACAGTAAAAATGATCACTATTATCTGTTTGTCAAGTTAATAAATATTTCAGACTTAACCCTATAGCTACTTCTTGATTCATGACTACATATATTTCTACCTAGTCTTGTTGACTTCTGTATTTTTTGCTGGTTAACCATATCTGATGACTGATGATGGGAAGATAAGAGTGGGAGCCAGACACTATTTTAAGTAAATGCTGCTCCCAATCTGCCTCTATAGGGAGACCTTGTGAAGTTTGCTTTATGAAACTCCAAGATTCATGGTTTGATGTTTAATGATGTCCAACACATAATTTAATCAAAATACAAACTAAAAGTCCTGAGCACATTTAGTCATATCTGGCCTATGCTTAGATTAATAGCATGCACAAACAATGATTAGTAGTTTATTACTTTAAGAAATTGAGATTAAATTGACTAATACAACATTATTTGTGGCTGAAATAATCACAATTTAATAGTTTAGTTTAACTGCCTGTCAACTTACTCGTCGTAAACACTATTTTTCCTGTAAGTTGATAAGATACTGAATTGATGGTATAAGTAGCTCTGTAATATGTATTGTTTCTTAAATGTATAATTAAAGATGTATTAGTGAGACCAGCAACAGAATCAGTTTTAGTAGCAGTAAAATTATTACTTGCTATAAGCACTTCACAATGTCCGTGGATACTTGATACACATGTAATGGATTGCTGACATCTAGATGCAACAAGAGAAATAATTGGCCTGGAATTGGATGCTACAGTTCCATCTGTTTATAATAATATAATAATATTATAGCTTTATTGTAATTTCAATTTATACTACATGAATCTATATTATTTTTACTGTACAACTTTGTCTTTTTTATTGCGTATTATTATAACATTTCATGTCTAATATTTAAAATCATTCTGATAAGACAGAGTTAATCCGCAAAGAATTTGATTGAATAGGGTCAAATCAAATTTAATTTGCTTGTCTATTTAATATACATAATGAATACTATTCACTATTGTAAAATTCTAGGCTCTTACATTCACTTGCTGCACATTTCTAGCAACAGAGCATATGTATAAACATATTATGTATTACTAAAGTAGTATTAAGCATTTGTTTTAGTTATCACATAACAATATCTAAAGTGAAATGTATATTTTTTACATCTGGTATTGATATGAGATACATAAAACCACTACTGTGTGAAAAGTTAGCTTTATATTGCTACTGTAACTTGTTATAAGTTCTCACTAATTCTTGGAGAATAATAAGTTGGTCCTCTGATATCTCCTTGGTGTACATTCACTGGAGTGATTTCCACAATATAATTGTCATACACAGGTGGTGATATTGTAAGGTCTAAAAAACACTGTTTTGTATCTGTTCTTGGACCACATATTACATTAGTGGTATTAATAAAATTCATAAGGTCAGTCTTCAGCACGATTTCATAATTGTAGAGCAATGTTGGACAAACAAATATCTGTATAGCAAAAGTGAAAGAAATTGAAAAACAATATCATTTATATTTGCTATTTCTTGTCATTTTGAACTCACATTTACAGAATGCTATTATTTAGCTATTGTTAAAACCTACCGGCTGTTGCCAAGTCAAAGTGATGGAGATCAGTTCAAATTTTCGATCATATTTAGGATTCACGATCACATTACTAACTCTTGAAGGTGCTATGTATAATAATAGAACAGTATTTATAGTATAAAATTATGAAGGCATATTATTCTGTGCAATATATTGCTGTCTGAGACAGACTAGACAGCTGAACAGCCTCTCCCCGATCCGCACATAGCCTAGGTTGGGGAGGTCACTAATGAACTAATTAACAATTCTATTGTTTAGCAGATAGGGTAACCATTCAATGAATACATTTACACCTTAACCCATTGGTCTTGTCATCATGCTTTCTCTTCATACAGCTGTGAATTGTAACTTGTATTTTGATAGACTTAATGAATTTATGTACACAAGTGAATTCTCTATTCATTCCGCTAGTCGCTCTACAATGGAGTGCTTCTGCTGCTAGTATACACCTACAAGGAGCTTCCTTCTAGACTACACTTGAGTGCCCTGAGCAGCTCTTTGATAGTCTATTTCTAGCCAACTGCGCTTACTACTGCTCAGGCTTACTGCCAGGGCTGGTCCTTCTTCTTTTTATTATCATTAGCTCGGGTTGACTTTCAACAACCTGTTCAATTGCACTAGTAGAATAAACTATGAATACAATTATTTCAATAATTGGTTCTTATCGACACCAATTGAGACGTGAAAAGAAACTACATAAAAATAATTTTGTTATTGATCTATCCCCATTTATAGTGTAATAGTGCTCAGTGCATAGTTTTCCTTATTAAATATAGCAGGACAAATGTAACAAGTAATTTAATTGTTAGGAAAATACACTTATTTTAGTTTTAAATATGTCAGTTTTATTTGCTATACTAAAGCATCAAGCTGAGCCGAAAATTAATTATAATAATAATCTTCAGATTTTTTTTACTTGAAAGGTAAATTAGGCTGATGAATTAAAAACCTTAATTAAATGAGAAGATTAATCTCAATTTTGGTTAAAATAAATAATTCACAGTATTAGCTCTTTCAAAGCTATTTCAAATCACATTATATGAATGTGCTGATCTGATGCTATAATATAGTTAGGTAGAATTGTCACATATAGTTTGGACTATCATGAACTTTTCAAAACCTCACCACAATCCCAATTCACACATTATTAGTGCTGCTGCATTATTGAATATAAAAAATGATACAAACATTTGATTACTTGCAATGATTTAACCATAACTTTTGGTTTCTGTCACTGAGGCTCAGATGTAAAAATGCTAAAATTCTTTTTATCAGTGTTCTATGCTTTTTTTTTGCCTTGTATTTCAGGTAGTGAGCGTATAATTCTCTATAGATATTTCCATTGCATCTCTTTTGTATACATGACTCCATATGCACTAAATACCCCATGACAAATACATTTTGTAATTGAGTAATTTTTGTGTTAACTTTATTTATTAAGCATATTAATTTTTACACCAAATAACTTACTGTAGCCTTCAATCATAATATTATTGCTCAATATAGGAGTTCTTCCACACCTAATAGAAGCTCCTCTTAAGTATCCGAAATTGCCAGACAAAGTTGAGGCATAATCAATGACTATTGAGCCATTAGCACTAAGAATTGTAATATTGACTGGATATTCCATCACATTCACAGGGAAAATGTCTGTCGCGTCATGTACATATTGTGATACTGATGATTCATTGATGAACCAATTCAATACAATAGGAACACCTCGACCAATACAAGTTAGCTCAATGTTGCCAGGACAAAATGATCCATTAGAATTTGGTGGACTAACTTGTAATTTATAAATTGAACCTTCACTACCTGAAATACAAAGCAAATAAAAAGCATAGAAAACTGATAAAAAGATTTTTTGCATTTTTACAAATAATAACTGTAAACAAGTTAATCAGAAAATAAAAAGTTATATTAATTAAATTTAAATGAAAGTTTAAGTGTATGTAAGGTGAGGCTTAGTCCTACTTGACTCAATGTTTTATGAAGTTTAGTCACGCAATTTTAGATTGTACAATTGGTCTACTGCATTATTTGATTTACCACTATTATTTAATCCCATTATCATACATTATTTCATGTAATATTTTAGTGAACTATTATAATAATTATGTAAAGATTAATCTTATAAACTCATTTGTAATGTTGTTATTGTGTTTGCATTATAAAGGTTTTATGTATAAAATGTAAAAAATAACAACATACAAATGTAATACAACAAGCTATAATCTACATTATCTAGCTGGTGGATTCTACTTTTCATGGTCATAAATTATGAATAAAATGTCAGTTTTATATATACCTTCAATTACCTGAACACTTCAGTTATTGGAACAACCACAATCTAATGGTGCAACATGCAGATTAAAGATTTGTTTGAGCACACCCCTGTATAATTAGTGATTTTAAAATACTATTTCTATAGTGCACAGTTATAATGAACATTTCTCTCTGTCGTAATGTGTTCAGATTAGTGACATTCTACTGTAGTTATTATAGTCTATCACCTCAGAAGAGTGTAATAATAGTTTATTCTATGTTAGATATATTCACTGCAGTAGTTGGTATTAGGGTTAGTAATGTATACTGAGAATAATAAGGTTACTGAAACAGTATGAGAACACACGGAATATTTAAATAAATAAATAAATAAAAATTAAATATATAAATAATAATGAATATTAAACAAATAATAATAAATAAATAAATAAACAAATAAATAAGTAAATAAATAAATAAATAAACAAATAAGTAAATAAATAAATAAGTAGATAAATAAATAAATAAATAAATACCAGTTTATCACACTCATAGCGAGTCATACATTTTACATTATACACTCGAGCAGAATATTATTGCCCAGCACTTTGAAACAAAACAAATACACAGGAGGGAATGAGCATTATAATTCATCTCCTGAGAGAGATAACAAAATAAATACATGATGTTGGCGTTCATGTTACGATATGACTTAGTTGTGTAATCCAATCAGTTGCTGTAGTACAGGGACAGGCTTAAGGCTTTTCTGCGTTGTTGGCAGAATTTAGACCATAATATGTTGTTTTAACTTTTAGTTTACCATATTGAGAAATTAGCTATAGCTACAAAAATATTGAACTGCTCAACTTTATTTGATTAATAATCCCAGCTATATTAGCTAGCCAGTTAAAATAAACATAGAACAACAAAAACGTAAAAGTTAGTTAATATGTAATAAAATTCAAAAGTTCTCACTGATAGGATCCCTATGGTGTGACTTGTTCTCACACTTAGGCAGTAGTTTATAAGTGGCACTATAAGTTTTTCTTCACCCAAGTTAGGTATTGATTGCTAACAAAGTAACCAATATTAAAAATAAAAATGGACATTGGTATATTTATTCTATACCATATAATATGAGATTCTTCAACTCAGTCATACAAGACAATAGTCAACTGGAGTAAAAACAAATATGCATGAAATTATGAACAATTTCTTGAAGTGTTACCTATAGAGCTAGCTATTGTAAAATATATGTCTACAGTATCTGCTTCAATTTTTCACACACCATAAATTATTCCTTTGTGAGATTGCAACATAAGTCCATTAATAAACATCAAACGTTTTTTTGAGTATATCATTGCTACATCATTCTTAAAATCCTTGCTCATGTAATTACTTACCCAGCACATTAATAGTTGTATATATAGAGTATGCCATCATAAACTGGTAGTACATCTAAAGTGTACAAGTATTAATCATTATTATGCAAGCAAAAATGTATTTCTTATGTTGATAAGATAATTACTTCTAAGATAAATAAAAATAACTACAAACAAACACATGTATATTAAAATTACAAACTATTTAAAGTAACCAAAATCTTGAATTTCTTTGTACTAGAGTATCACTACTATTATGTATGTGATGCTTGTAGTTTTATTGCTATTTTATTTGCTTATTTGTAAGAAAACAACTGAGTATAGTAACAACCCTACGATTTGCTTTATTTCAGAACAATCTATATATATGTGTGTGCCTCGTATTTTGTTGCTTAAAATTCTAAATGGGATATTTCTGGAAATGTTATGAATTCTGAGATAAATGAAGCACCAAAGGTGAGAACTCTTTGCACTATTAAACACTAACTATTACAATAATATAGTCTCCTTCCAAAAGAACAAGCAATCTGTTAGCGATTTTAATGAGGCATCAATAAGGGTCGAGCAATAAAAGCTGGTGCCAACGCGGAGCTGAAAGCATCGTGTTTTCTCAATAATTAGCCCAACTTTAAAAAAGTAGCACAATGAAAGGTCCTAGTGCTGAGTAAGTTCATACCTAAATCAACTGTTAATTGTCAGTAATCTCAAAAATCAAAGTGTGACAGACAGACAGACTGACTGACTGACAGACAGACAAACAGACAGACTGATAGACAGACAGACAGACAGACAGACAGACAGACAGGACGACTACTACTATAACCATCTGGCGCATTGCAAGCTGGGGTTAACTAATACAAGTATAATATGACAATTAAATACAGTTTTCATCGTTTGAATTATTTGCTAAATGTCTTTGATTACTAAAAGGTGAAGTGAATATAAGTAGGAGAAATTTAATTCTATCAAGTATATGCTGGGCAAAGCATTTCTTATAGCTAGCTACTTTGTGAATAATTTTTTTGGATGCGTAGCTATTGAAAACAAATGCTACAATGTTTTTACAAAAGGGTTATAGACTAACACATGAAATTCAGTGAGTGAGTCTATGTTTTTCAAGCAAATATGGAAGTTAAATTTTGCTAAGGATCATGGCAATATAGGAAGAACTCAACATATTGATCTATACTGTTGAATTCTTTTCTTGCCCAATGGTGCTTGTCTTATCTACTATTTGATTAGTGTGTAACTATGGATACTTAAGGAGCTGTAATGACAACCTATAGCCTATAATAACTTTATTCTAAAGAATACAAATCTGAAACTTTTTTTGTTCTTCAAAAATTATTCTCCAGTGACCTTTTAATTATGCTGTTTTGTCCATGGCCCCCTAAATTTGAATTGGATTCAAAATATGATCTACACCCCCAGAACACCATATGGTAGAGGTATTGCATAGAGATATACAGAGTTGAATATTTTTGTCCAACATTTTTGTAACAGGTGCTAATTAATTTTACAGAGTCAGCAATTATCGAGAATAAATTAGAACAACAAATGCATACTTGTGGCCTATCTCAGATTCCCTGTACTCTGTCATACTTGGGTTGTCATAGATAGGAAAGCAAAGAATTCTATAATAATCACATGCTACTCAGTAAGCTATGTTATCATGTACTTGATAACTTTAGTTGTAGATATCAGTCCAAAAATCATCAGTAGCCTTATTCACACTCACAATGATACCAAATATGTAACATTTGGCCTTTGCTTCATGGACTTGATATGTCAAGTAATGCAGGTGTTTGTTATGTAGTCTTCCATTTCAGATTATAATGTATAACACACCACCACTTAATATACGTCATGTTGTCAATAGAGTAATGGACTCACATTGAATAAGATGTTTATAATGTATCAGTCCTGGACAAAGCTAAAGATAAAAACTAACCAGAGATCTATTTACAGATCAGTGATGTAGCACAAGTGAGGTAGAAATGGAACAAATATCAGTAACCCTGAATTAAATCAGTTCTTTGCTAAGTGCTATGTAAATATAGTAGCAATATAAAAACCACTAGGGGGGCGGGTGCCCCCTCACCTTAATAAGACACTTGTAATTGAACTTGACTGTGTAAGAGTTATTACAGGTTCTTTTTTATTTAAAGCCTTAACTTGTCACCATTTTTTATTATATTTATTTTATTTTTAATTATTATAGCTAATAACATCTAATAAATAATGAATAGTTATTTGCAACTCATAAAAATTAAAGTATTAACTATTTTCAATACAATTCATTATTTTTTTTAATAAATCTTGAGCTACCTGGAAGTTTATTGGATCAGTTCTTGTTGCCCAAAATACTGAGCAAAAACTGGTGTTGTACTTTGAAAAAGTATACACTATTATACAGTAAAAGAATGGGGACTCTAGCACTAGTGCCCTCCAGCTTCCTACTGAACTCTCTCTTTGAAAAGAAGTTTTTTGTCTCTTTTTGACTTTAAAATTGAATTATCAATTTGTGTCTATATTTTTGGGAAAAGATAGATAGGATAGATCATATGAAATAGTTGAATAAACATTTTTAATACCTTAGACTCCTATGTAACTCTTTCCATATATCCTGAAATCCATCACGTACAAGTTCTTTGCTATGTTTTTGGTGAGATAATTGACATTTGACATAGATACTTATATAGTTTAAAAATTATGTTTATACCTATGATTTGTTTCAGTTTCATAATGACTTATAAACAATAATTCCCAAAATAACAGTTGTCTCTCTGAGGAGGATACATTTTTTCAGTTGTCTTGCTATAGTATAGCATGTATTACATGAAATCAAAACATGCCTATAATGTCGCATCATCAAGTGAACATAATGGAATCTTGTTCAAATTGTCATTACTATTAGTTGTACAGAAGGTTTGTGTATAATGCATTCTAGATATTAACTAAGTAACAAATTATTTCTATTGTTATCTTTAGCTTGCTAGATACGGCTGTGACATTACAGATAGATATTCAGCTAACATCTACAGTAAGGAAGAAACTCTTCACACACAAACATTTCACTCTAACGACTTTGCTTGGCAGTTTTGTTCAGCTGCTATTATTCCTGATTTTATGGAAGAAGCATGTAGTTATAGTGTTAGTGTCCATGCTGATAATAATTTATTTCATTAAAGCTACTTCTACATTGGAGAACACTTAGGTAACCTAGCGTTTAATTTACAATAGTATTTGATATGTCAAAAATGCACATATTGAAGCTGTTTGTAGAGATAAAAAATGATTGTATTTATTGTAATTTTAAAGTACTTTTACACTGATTAATTTTCCCAAAATAATGCTGTCTTTGAAGTTTACTTAAACAGGTGATATTTATTATTTTTATAGAAAACATACTATTGTTCTTCAGTTTTACTTTATAATCTTCTCCCACTCTCTTTATAGCCACTATACGCAGGTTGATGTGAGCAAATCACTTCAACTATAAAACATTTATTAGTAACTAGAAACACTAACTTACTTAGTAACTGAGGATAATTACTGTGCTAAAGGCATTGTTAAATTTTATTACAGCATGTTCTATTGGATATAGCTGGAGGTGCAATAAAAAAACTAATTTCGAAGCACACCTGGATTAATGCTGTTTAAAATCTGTAGCTACATATTTTTATTCCATCCCTTACAATGCACATACTTAAATTGTATTTTATAGCGGTAAAAATATATTTGTAAAGATATATTCTACTTCAATGTTTGCATAATTGTGGTGAATAATACCTTATATTGCTCGTTATGTGCTATTGTCTTATAGCTACAGATGAAAATTTAGTTAATGTTACAAGACTACAAAATGATTTATTACTAATTCATGGCGGAAAAAAAGCTGAGAGTAGCTAGTTGTACATTATTGTCGACTACCAAGAATAAAAATGACCAAGTATCATCAGTGCAGCCTAACACAACTTATACTTTGGTTCTTGTAAAAAACTAATAAGTCAGTTGTACATTATATCCAGGACTACTAAGAATAAAAATTATCATGTGTCAGTGCAGCCTAACACAACTTATACTTTTATTTTATAAATATACTATAACTAAAATAAATGCTTGTGTGTGACCAACAATGACAATGACTAATGATGGTGAGTATTCATGAACAATTCATAAGCTAAGCCTGGTTGGTAAAGCTTCACTTCAAAATTTATGAGGATTGCTTCATCATATTCAGGGGTTGGTGATGAAGGAAACTTAAGTGATTAGTAATGATGATTAATAATATTGTACTAAAAGCAGGTGAAATCAGAGAGGAATGGTGGAAAAGGGAATCTGTGATTGACTCCAGGAGAAAGAGCTGAAAAGAATAAAAGTTCAAAATAATTGAATTGACTAGGGAAGGAAGAGCGCAAGAGACAGAAACTTATGTAATTAAATAAGAATGAATTCAAAGACCAACTGCATTTAATTTTTGAATTGTATAGTATTTGTTTAACTTAATTTTATATTCCATGCTATGTTGAAAAGCAATACCCATAGAATGCTGAATTTGTAATATAAACATTAATAAAATCATTATCTTCCTGTAAAGTAAAATTGGTAGTCATATTAAATTAAAAAAACAACAGCTACAAAAAAGAAACCAGTTAATTGGCAATTGAGATAACAAAGAGAGATATGCTACAAGGGTTATTCTATTGTCGTGTGAACAGTATTAGTCAATTTGGCAAGGAAATTTAGCTAACTAGGAGTTCAAATTAATCGAATGTTTCCTCATGTAAGTTATACTTTTATTTTATCACTTTACGAGTTATTTATAGAATATAATTCCCCATAGCTTAAGTCTTCTTTTGTCTCTTCTTGTCCTTAGTCTCTTCTAGTGTCTTTAGTCTCATCCAAAATTTTCAATCTCTTCAAATTTCTGTAGCCCCTTCAATATTTTGTAGTCTCTTTCACCTGTTTAGTCTCTTCTAGTCCCTTTTGAGTCTTTAGTCTCTTCTGTTTCCTATATCAATTAACTGAGGATGATGACCTTTTATTGTGTATCCTTTGTCTAATGTCTGTTGTTGTTGTTTTTGAGATAAAGCAAACCTGTCAGCTCCGCTGAAATACTAGTTTTTCTTGGCAATGCTTCCTACCACCATATCATGTTGCAATCACGTAGGCTAATTATTTGCTGCCCACAATAAGTTTGGTAGTGCTGGAAAGTTAAACAATTGCTGGAAGTGGAGTCTGTAATTGAAGTATTTGCTGGTGAGTGTCTCTCATGCAATTAAAATGTTTGTGTTAAGACCATCTTCAATTATGAAATTCATATTTAAAGCCACTTTCTTATTGCTTAATCAACATGTAATTCTTTCATTTGATACACACAAATTATGCCTAAGTACTGAGATGTCATTTGTAACATTCTTCCACGTGGAACTAGTCATGTTGTGGCAGACATAGTGACAACAGGGAATGAGCAACGAACACTTTCATTACATATAGCACTTAGCCACTTAGATCATCTTCATTAGCTAGCACACAACACAACATTCCTCAATATCCATTAGAATAGATTGCAGACACACCATCACTATAAATAGCACCTAGTCCTGCAAACACACATGCATGGGCTTGTATGATCTAAATGAAGGGGTGAGTGGAAAAAGGGTATAACTGACATTTTCACCTTTTTTGAGTTCTTGTCATCAGTCAATAGTTTAATGTGTCCTAAACTAGTGCAGCAAATTCCAGCTCTCCTAGTCAATTCACTACATTGCAATTAGGGGTCAAAATTCGCATGTATTTAGCGATGACGTCATCAATTAATTAGCCTAGTCAGCAATTTTGTATCCATGGCTTCTGCTGCTCCTGACTCTTCTACCGCTTCATCTAAGGAGACCCAGCGTGGAAGAAAGCGTCTAAGACATGAAGAGAAC
>WLWI01004339.1_pt1 | contig 12017 bp, 7 predicted proteins | sample 6701501 | NCBI WGS metagenome assembly WLWI01 (sample SAMN12718690, study PRJNA515312) | sponge metagenome | isolation source: marine sponge | host: Mycale hentscheli | place: New Zealand: South Island, Marlborough, Capsize Point | collected 2014-11-01
ATCTAGGTAAGATTCATAATATTCACTACTAAAATTATGATATTATTGATGAGTAAGTAAACTTCATTTTTCTTTCAGTTTTACTGAGCACAGTGGCCATACAAATAGAGTAAGAGAGGTAAAATAAATTTTTATTGTATTATTGCTAAATGTCTTCAATAGAAATCTTCCCGACTAAAGCACTCACCGATTTTAACGAGCAAGGTAATGATATATTCTGTGAATAGGAATGAGGTAATGGGATTTCTATTCTACAGATTTTTGAACAGTTATATAATGTTATATTATAGGCATTGCTGTGATAACAAAATATATTCAGTCAATGAGTTATAAATACGTTGATGGAGATTATTTATTTTTGAGGCATTTGACACATGGCTGATTTATTTCATTATATGTATATCAGGTGAATTCCTGATTAATCTTTATAACAATTAATATTTATTTCAGGTAAAAACTATAACTAAGCAGGGGCAGATCTGGGATTTGTTAAAGGGGGGGCTGTTTTCAATAGGTGAAATATCTATAGCTACTGATGGAAAAATGTTAAAATATATTGTATTCCTATAAGACTATAATTCTAATATTCATTCACACAATAATTAGCATTATAATGTAACTGTCCATAAAGAATAAACTGCTAGAATAAAGAAGGAAAAATTATGACTCAGAGCAATACCAATTTACAAATTATTTATATCTAATCGTTTTTAGTAATTAATCTACTTAAAACATGCTTGTGGATAAATAGTTCAAAGGTCACCTCAACCACATTCACAACCGACAAGAATCCTTGTACACATGACTAATCTGAATCTTGATAATTATAGTTACTGTGTATAATGGGAGTTGTTAATCTGCATCTTGATGTGCAACAGTGCTGGATCTTAAAGTATTTTATTTCTTTAATAAATTGATTTTGGAATCTTCAAATATAACTAGCTACCAATACAGAGGGTAGCTAGTAAACTCAAAGATTCATTTAAAAAGTCCCAAAGTTGGGCTCTCAAAGACTACATTAAATTGCTTTTGTTAGTACAATAAAAACTAATTATATTTTATTCCAAAAACTAGCTACCTCATTATGCTCATAATTACATTAACCATGCTAGAATATGCTAATATTTATGAAATCACTTATTACGCTCAAAATCATGCCAGCACAATTTGCCAACCCTCTGTGAATTGGTACACTTCATCATGAAAAAAAATAAAACTAATTTATTAGATAAAAAGAAAGTACAAAAACATTTTAGCTAGTGGTGAAAGTATTGTTTATATAATTTTAAAATTCAACCATGAAGAAATATTAATAAGCAACAACCACTAAATTCTGTCCAGAATAAATAAATGCTGGACTTCTTTTGCTGTGGCATACTACGAACTTAGTCTGCCATATTGTATAAGGACACAAGTAGTAATAATTCTGACACAGCAAATCAATAAGTAGAGGTGCCTTCAGAAGAAGATCACGATGATTAGAGTACAATGAAAAAACAATGACAAACAAAATGGAGGGGGGGGCATGTACGACACCAGTTGAGCCACCCTAAATCCACCCTGGATTAAACGATTTTATTTATTTAGACCAATTACTATCAGATTGTATTGTTATGGATTACTGATATTATAATATTTAAAATTGTATATGCATAGAATTCTGCATATGCCACAGTTCAGGTCAACATGCAAAAGGTACATCATAACGAAATAGTTAATGAATGTATATTGTCCTATTTTATGATGATACAGTTTAAACAATATTATATTATGCAGTGCTATTTAAGTGCAAACAAATTGCGTGTTGATTCATGCTAAAGTTGTAAATTTAGATGGAAGTTGTTGCTGATAATCATTTGACTGCTAATGACTCAGCCATTGATGGTAAGCCATTGACTCAGATTGTAATGCTTCACTGCTTTTAGCAACTAAATTCACTTGTTTCTCAGGTATGTATGAGACTATTAATTGAAGATAAGAAGTCATCGTAACTTAGCAATGATTTTAAACTTATTAAAATCCTTAAATGTCATACTTTATAGAAAACTTATTCTCTGTCGGTTTCATGTTATCCATTGAATATAATTACCGGATATTTTTTGGCAATTACAAGAATCTTGAGTTCAGTGTGAGATAGTATATACTCAATAAGGTGTGTTTATCGGTTTAATAAATGACAATCTGATATTGATGTTGTTTACATCAATAACAATTAATGAATTACAAATATGACTGCAACAAATACAATAGAAATGTCAGTTTCCTAACTTCAATTATTTGAAAATTTCAGTTAACCGAACACCGAAAATGTAGTAATAGAATCTGGAGACACAAAGAAATGCTTAACCATGCCTCTTCATAGGTGTTTTTATAATACAATTGTTACAGTCTCAATGTGTTGAGATAACTGATATTCTTCTGTAATTCAGAATTTTTCATATGAATTATTTTTATTACAACAATATTTAATGTAACTTAACTAATAGAATGCTTGATAAAAAGTGCTAAATAGAGTATTGTTAATTTTTTTTTTGTTATTTGTCAATGTAGTTACATTATGAGTCCCGCATTTAAACATAGTTTTCCTTTATGAAAAGTATTTACCATTCTAAATTCAAACTAGCCCTTGCTATAACAACTGGGGGTTGGCAGCTGCTCTTAGTTATGTACTTGATGTATATACATTGTAAATCTGGGTTTGATACAAAAATTTTGACCAGAGCATCAGAGGGTGGGGCTATGTACTTCTTGATAGGTGAACATATGCAGCGATTAAAAAAAAAAGGATTGACAAAAAAAGCAGTTTATCTATTTAGTAGTTTTTACAGTGAAACTTGTGAACAATATCCAGACTTTTTCACCCATTGCCCATATTATTATTTGGGTGTTATTGGACCGTAAAACCTGGAATAAAACTTTTTTTTGTCAACCCTGTGTTCCCCCATTATGTATAATAATATAATTATAATAAAAGTGTGCCTATGCTATGCACAACGGACTTTATACATTCACCCCCCCCCTCAAGAAATTGTTTTCTGGTATGGCTCTGTTAATGTGTACTATTCATATTGATTTCAACTCAAGATTAGATGACAATAAGAGTAATGTATATCAACCTTGCATTCTGTTATAAAAACTGTCCATTGTATAGTTGATAAATTTACATTGTTTTTTGGGGTAGATTGTTCTATAGCTTCAGTTTCAGTAATAGATTATCAAGACAAATGAATAAAATAGGATGGTTTTCAACTGATACAATAACATGTTATTATAAAATGAAGCTAGGGCACATTATACAATTAGCTGCTGTCTTATAGTAGTCATTTGCTCACTAACCAGCACATATGTCAATATAATAATATTGTATTTGATGCAATATCATGGGTCTATGATTTTTTATACAAACTGTATGAGCATAAGATATCCTTTGTACATCAACTTCACAAACATGCTGTTAGCATAAATAATAATTCACTGACTCATTAAGTTGTACTGTTTACATTTTATTGTCGAATAATAATATATTTTGTATTGCTTGACATTTATCAATTGATGTATAGTGTAAATCGAGATCAGAATATACGCTTGGGTGACCATTGGTCTTACACATTATAGTATTTTATTGTCACATTTATAAAGGCTGTTCTTTGCCAAGTTCATGCTACATCTAAAAGAAAAAAAATAAAATCGTAAATACAGGCTCGATTATAGGCATTTGATACTGTGATCAGTTCAATTATTGAATATCTCCAACTTTACCTATAAAAAACCAGGATTGTGAGTAGACTGGTGAGTAAAAGCCAATTTGGAAGGCTTACCATTGATAGTTAAACCAAACTACCTGTGACATACATTATAATATATTATAGAAATGAAATAAACGCCATCACTTTTCCCTGTTGCACTGGTATGTGTGTATAACTAATTGTGGATTCAGAAAAAAGGTATTACTCATATTCATACAAATTCATACAAGTTTCTAGATAGAAATATTGAGTGTGGAGTAGGAAAGTAAGGGTACAATAAAATAATGATTTTACCTTATAAATTTAGATAACATTCTTATAGTACTTCGTGATCAATGTAAAAAAGAAATTTATAATACTGAAGGCAGCAATATTGCATCACGTGTATAATTTTATAAATAAGCATGACTATGTTATGTTTTTATATCATCTCATCATCATCCAAGATTATTGAGGTTATGCTACAACTCCCACAATATCTTACTAATAAATTCAGGCTTGTATCAGGTGATTTATATTGATGTAGGTAAGTGAACACTAGGGATTTTGCATTGAATAAAAAATGTGTTATTAATTTTAGAAATGACTGATACAATACGTATAATGACATTTAATTACATCTTTAGTTTTGGCTAGGCTATCTTTAATGATGAATTTAGGAACACACATAACAAGTGTACAAGTTATTAGTCAAGTTAACTTCCTCATGAAATTAATTCTTCCCTTTGTTGAGAATCTCTATTGTTTAACTGTAACTAGTACTGTGAATGAATGGAGTGGTTGGTACATTAGTAATCACTAAATTAGCTATTCGTTTTTCATATATGTAGGTATATCTCTGAATCAGTAGTTTTATTTAGTTACATTTCAGCTAATTGTGATATAAATTACAAACGATTTTTTAAACTATAGCACTTATAAAGACATCCCATACAGGATTGATTCTAATATGTATGGAAAGATGATAATTTTAAATTTTTATTAGTATAATCTTAGCAAGTTACAGTAATGATCGTTTTCAGAACAGTGTAAACTGAAAATGATCCATTACTGTTAATTACTAGCTTGGCAGTCAGACTTATAAGATTTCTATTAAAATTTCCTGACATTATTATTCAATAAGTCTTATAATTCATTCAAAATGTGGATTATGTAAGTACATTTCTATTGTTTCTTCATTCATGAACATATTTAATGTAATTTTTTTTTCTTTTTCTTTTATATTGTACTCAATTACATATAGTTTTTCAATCAATATAACATATTGTGGTGTTCTACCTGGTAAATAATTATGTAAGGTTACATTTTCTACTTCCTGAATCAATTATCTTAAATAGGGAAACTATTTTTAATGCATGCTTTTTAAGTGTAACTTAAAAGATTTTATTGAGCAGATCATATTACTATGTACTGGCTATTGCTTATTGTGATTTGTCCTTGTAGTAATTGTTGTGCTGCACTGTACCAAGTGAACAGGACTAGGACTCTGTGTTACTCTGATGTAGCTGAGTTTGTATGCTTTCAACAACTTCCATTCGCTGCATGGACAGTCACTAGTATCAGTAGTGGCCACAGCTCTTCAGTTTTAAGTTTCCATGCAGTGTTCGCTCCAGAACAGAGGATGAAATCAACTAGACTAGATAATACTGTTGTAAGAGCTCAACTAATCCATGGTAATTCATCCTTCACACTGAGCAGCCTGACTATTGAAGCTACACTTTCTGCCACTATAGAATGCAATGATAACATCCTCACTTATTACTCACTTGATAGTAAGTAAAGTGATGAGTTGGAAAAAATACCAAATAATAGTTCATCTTACTTACATGACCAGTATTTCACAGGCTGTTTTATCACAACTAGTTTTTCTTAAAATTATGTACAGAATTTTGAGAAATTGTGAGAATCAACTTATTGATAGCTATTAGGAGGGCTGAAAAGAAATTGTGAATTATTGCACTTGTCATAATATTTAACACAGGTAGAGAATTATTATACAGTGAGTGCAATACAGTGAGTACATTATATAACACTGTGAGTACAACTATCAATTATATAGAATAATGGTAACTGCTTCTAAAATATAATATTTTAAAAATCTCATACTATATCACCAGAATGTTTTGATAAAAGCTATCGTCATAATTGTTGAAGTGGTTTAATTGTACATCATAATTTATAGAGTCCAGTGTGGAGCCATCAGCAATACTTTTAACCCCAACTACAAATGGTTCCTCCAGTTATAGAATTACATGGACACCATCCTACTACAATACTTCAAGATATGTGATAACAGTTTATCCTCCTGAATCCTACACACAGGAAGATCTCATCATCCACAACACCGATAACAGTACAGTACACAACATCACTATAGCACTCAGTGACTGCCCATATCGAATATATTCTACTTTTGTATTAGGCAAGTATCAAAATGCATGCAAATGTGATTGCTTATATTTATTGTTTATATAAATAAACATTAATATTTAGTGTTCAAATAATTCAAATGTAACTATGAAGTTTAATGAAAGATGTGTTTTTTTTATATATTTAGTAATAATCACACTACTAAAGAATTTAAATGGCAAAATATCTTAATATTCATTTAGAATGTCAGCTGATGAAAGCATCTACAATACTATTCTATAGCATTACAAGCAGTAACCGAATGACAGTACATTTATCATATAATAATATGATTATACAATGCCTAATCAGAACTTGGGGAATAAACTTCTGGAATGACACACTATTAACTACTTCAATTACCAGTAAGTAGTAGGAATTAATAAAACTAGTAATTGTAGCATAATGTACCTTTTGTGATATCTATACATATTTCATTTATCTATAGGACTATTAATATGGTATTGAAGTCAAACATTTAATAAAGTTGTATCAACATGCTTTGGCGAAAAGAATAATTCATACTCATAATGTATTTTTTTTGCTGCTAAAAACACATAAGAAATACATGTTTCTAATGTTATTGTGAAAATTCCTAGCAATATATATATATCCACACATAATAATATATAATATATATATGTATTATATTTTCAGATGCTCCACTGAACATCAACGAAAAATTTGAAACAACAATTAATCATACAATTCAGTCTGAATGTCTGAGTATGTATGAACAATGCAAGGATGAAGTACTTAGTACATGTTCTAGCAACATGCTTCCAATAATACTGAGTGTGGCTTTGACATGTCTTCTGACAATCATTATTCATGTCGTAATAATAGTAGTATCTACAATGACAATGAAGAGAAAAAGTAAGCAGATCTTCATGTAATGTTATAATATTATAACAATTATTATTGTTTTAATTCAGGCAAAGTTAAGAATCAATCATCACAGTAAGATTTCCTGATAATCAACATAGTATAATAATTACAATACTATTAATCAGTAATTTTTCTTTCAGGTTTACTGAACACAGTGGCAATAAAAAAGTGTGTAAGCATAGGACAAAATAATATCACTATTTTTTATAATTGTTTTCGTTAGCAAAAGCATAATAATTATATTCATTATTTTAGGAATCCTCCCAATTGAAACATTCACAGATATTAACAAGCAAGGTATGCTATCATATCGCCTTGATAGGAAGTAATCAACTTCTAGTGCTAATGATAGTCCAATAGTTATATAATGTAGCTTAAAATTTCATGTTATAGAAGGAGTACACATTTGACTGATGTTTGTTGAATGGCTGATAGTAATTTTTTATCAAATTTATTATTATTTCAGGTAAAAAATCTAATTGAGCATTATATAAATGTTTTTATTGCTTACAAGACAATAGCTATCAGGTAGTATCATTATTTTAATGAGGATATTGTAATTGCTAATTTTCTATATTGATAGAATGCTGCATATGCCACTGTTCAGGTTAATAGGAAAAAGGTATGAAGTTAACACTGTAATAAATTAATTTAGTAATAGTTACGTTGCAGTTGAAACAATTGTTTTATGTGCAGTTTTTTTTAAGTGCAACTATAATATTGAATGCTGATTCAAGCTAATTATTCTAAAAATAGAGGGAAATTACTGCTGATAATCATTTGATTGCAAATGACTTGAAAAATGAAGGTAAGCCATTAACTGAGATTGTAATGCTTTCTCAATATTCAGCTACTGAATTCACTTCTTTCTCAGATATGTATGAGACTATTAATAACTGAAGATTAAAAGTCATCATCAAGGACAGTGTTATTACTTATTAAATATGATATAACTGTCATACTTCATAATAACAATAGTAATAGCTATGTTGAATCTCAATGTTTAGTTCACGTCATTCATTGAAATTATTACCGTTTAATTTTGGCTTTTGGTACATTTTTATACAAATTATACTTAGAGAATGTTCATGGGATTAAACTAATAGAATGAGTGCGAAATAAGTTACTATTATAAATAACTCTAATATTACATTGTTAACACAGTTTCATAATATCGTTATGAGTCAATTTTTAACATAACTATACTTTCATAAAGTATATTCTATTTCAGATTCATAACAGCTATTGTTATTACAAGTAAAACGTGTGTTTATATCAATTTGTACTTATTGTATTTGTTTCAACTCAAGATTAGATTACAGCAATTATTGTAAATAAACCTAAGTTATTTAAAATTTCCCTTATGCGTCATATAACTGTCCACCATACAATTGATAAACAATGCACACAAAGTGTATTTTAGAATGGATTGTTCTATAGCTTCAGTTTCAGCATTAGATTATCAAGATAAGATATTAGGATAGTTTTGAACTAGTACAGTAACATCTTATTTTAAAATATTATATTTGATATTGTTTCGTACTGTCACAATTGTTTAAATGAGAGTGAACACTTAGTAGTAAAAGAAGTAAATATATATGAGCATAAAACAACAATAAAATGAAGTAAGGGCACATAATATCATTAGTAGCTCTCCTATAGCAGTTGATATTCTGAATACATAATCCAATAGCTATAATATTTTCATTTGAGGCTGTGACGGTTTCTGCCCCAACCTTAGCTACTAGAGCCACCGTCACACTTATCCGAGCCTAGCTAGCCCTGGTCAACAATGTAGAGTTAAATTTTAATTGACGATAAGATATGGAACAATCGAAATAAAGCTATTCTAACCTCTGCTAGACTGAGCTATTGACAAAAATCAAAGTAAGATATAATCAAGATTCGTCATAAACAACTTATTAACACCTGACGTGTGAGTGAACAATTCAACGGTTCATTAAACATGTGTTGGTTACTGTTGTGTATCCTCACAAACTTCCTGGATTCGAGGATTTCCTGTCAGGACTGCTTTCTCCTGCTCACCTGAGGGGCGGTCCCTGACGGAGGCCATGCTTTGAAAACATGGCCCAATGCAACTGTTTGGCTCATTAAGGAACAAATTGGTAATATTGTTAATACATTGATTCAACCCAAAACTCCAGGTGTTCGAAGCTAGGCAACTTAAGTAATATTATCCTATGCTATGCCAGTTAGCTCCAGAAGAAATATCATATGACATTTCCACCTTTTTATCTGCTCCCATCACTCTCTGTATTGATTGTAATGACATGAGATACACTCTTTGATTATTAACTAAAATATTGTCTTCATGCATTATCTTTGACATTTCATTCATGCAAAAACTTGATCAATTAAAAAAACCAAACCAACCTTTAAAAAAAAATGTATTCGGACTATTAAATTTATGGATGTATCAAGTATTATAATACCTTTATTGTTACAAAAAGTCTGTTTCAAGTGAACTAGTAAATTACAGTTACTAGAATTTATGAATCATAAAATATACTGCATTTTTTCATCCTGATCCAGAACAACATTTGCTGTTGTAACTATTTTTGCCAAGTTAGTCTAACAAACACTTAAGAATATTATTATTTTGAAATTAAATAATGAATGTATATTATTGCTATTCTAGTTCTTGACTAGACAGTTGCAAGACAAATTCCTGAACAGGAAATGATGTCACATAATTATTACTTAAATTTGGTTCAACTGCTTTACAGGTTATGACATTCTCAATAGAAACATGCTGAGTCTGTTGTGGTTTCTTGTCTTCCACCTAAGTTCATACTATCTAAGAATATGTGTAGCTGATTTGTATCAAGTTGATCAAACAAGGACTCTCTGTTACTCTGATGTAGCTGAGTTTGTATGCTCTCAATATGACACACGGATCATCTGGATCATTACCAGTAGCAGCAGTGATATGTCTGATCAAATATCATTCCACACATTATTTGATTCAGTGAGAATGAAGAATGGAACAATGGATTCTACAATAGTAACAGCTCAACTGATAGTTGGTAATAGTTCTTTCATAATGAGCAAGTTGACAATAGCAGCTAATCTAGTTGCTACAATAGAATGTGATACAGAAAGGATCAGTTATCAACCTCTAAGTAGTAAGTTGTTTTGCATAATAATGGAGACCAGATACATTGTATCCAGTTCCTTCGTGAATGGTTAAATTTATTTAAAATCTTTTTTTTTTTTTTACTTTCTTGCAGGAATAAAAATATATATCCACGCTAGTGTATCTTTACTATTTCTTTATGTTTTATTTTCTTAGTTGTTATAGTTACTGATCATTGATACATAAATTAATTTTCTATTAGTTTTAGGGTATCAATAATGTGCATTTATATTTCGTGTACAATAACTATTTTCAGTTTCATTATTCTAGAACCATATTATTTGAATAAATTTTCTATATTTTTGCACAATTTTAACTAACTCCCCTCCCAAAATAATTGTATACAATAATTATAAAGTAGAAATAGTACTAAGCTTTATTTTATAAGTACTTAATAAATTTTACCAAGTCTTCACAACATATTGATAATAATTTTACCCTCATTAAAGCTTGAAAAGTATGTCATCTTCTAATCACTTACAATAATAGCTATAGTGTATGGTATGGTGTACTGGATAATTACCTCATGGAGTGGTGGATGTATGGGCTTCCCCTCATTCCCAGTATAAATTTTGCTGCAGCTGAACCTGCTTGGGCAGGCTACAGCAGATGAATCTAGCTGTAAAAGCCAAGAAAACTAGTAAGCTAGGCTTGTCACCATATGTACTGGGGCAACAAGCATGCACAATATAGCTTGAAATAACACTATGGGATACCTTGAGTTAATTCATAGGTCATAAAAACAACATTGTGAAAATATCTAGTTTTGTATAATATTCAGAAAACTGGTAAGCTAGGCTTGTCACCATAACTACTGGAGCAACAAGTATGCACAATATAACTTGAAATAACACCATGAGATACCTTGAGTTATTCATAAATCGCAACAATAACCTTGTGAAGATATCTAGTTTTGTATATGTACTCATTATTGTAGGCTTAATATTGCACACATTACTTCTTTGTTGTTGTTATAGAGTCCAACTTGGTGCCATCAGCAATACTTTTAACCCCAACTACAAGCAGCTCCTTCAGTTATAGAGTTGCATGGACACCATCCTACTACAATACTTCAAGATACATGGTAATAGTTTACCCTCCTGAATCCTACACACAGGAAGATCTCATCATCCACAACACTGATAACAGTACAGTATACAACATCACTATAGCACTCAAGGACTGCCCACACAGGATATATTCTACTTTTATATTAGGTACTAATATTAAAGTAAAAAACTATGTATTTTAGGCTGCTTAACATGAATATTTATCTACTTAATAGTATATTCATTAATAGCTATTTATGTATGTGGTAATAATTTAGAGTGTAGTCTTGTAAACTCTCCTACAATACTACTGTATAATATTACCAATGGTAAAGGAATGACTATACATTTATCACATAATAATACAATTGTTCAATGTGGAAATAATTCATGGGAAGTATACTTCTGGAATAATACTCTTGCTACAACATCCATTACCAGTAAGTCATTGAAGTTAGTATACACAAATTCTTGTGTCTAAAGTTACACTTTTAATGATTCCTAAACTGATTAAATTTCACTGTGGAAGTTTTATTTTTGTATTAAAGGTCAAACTATTCATTTAATTATTTTGTAATATATTTACTAGGGTTAAACGGAGGAGTCATATTCTGAAATTGTTTGAATTTAAGAGTTTGCACAAAATATATAATACTTATAGCACGAGTCAGAGTACAATATGGGAAAATATTTTACGAGCACGCAAAATATTTTCACGAGCCAAAGGCGAGTGAAAATGTGGCGTGAGAGTAAAATATCATTCCCATA
>WLWI01004341.1_pt1 | contig 12013 bp, 9 predicted proteins | sample 6701501 | NCBI WGS metagenome assembly WLWI01 (sample SAMN12718690, study PRJNA515312) | sponge metagenome | isolation source: marine sponge | host: Mycale hentscheli | place: New Zealand: South Island, Marlborough, Capsize Point | collected 2014-11-01
ATGTGCATTGGCTTCATACAATAATTTTATGTGATTCGCTTAATGTCTTATCTGATAGAGATAATTGATCGATACCTTAATTCAGTAGATGAGTGTTTTTCTATTTGTTGCTCATTCATTTCAGTGAACTGGCTTTCCAATCAAGATGCCCCTAATAAATTCCCAAGAGCTTGCCGAACGTCTAAACAAAAAAAACACTATCCTACTCGATGGGTCCTGGTATTTGCCTACTCAAAAAAGGAATGCATATTCTGAATATCAGGAAAGACGTATACCCGGCGCGAGATTTTTTGATATTGATCATATCTCTGATCCCAATTCCAGATTTCCCCATACCATCCCGGGGGCAGAGCGTTTTGAATCTGAGGTCGAGAAGCTGGGTATTTCCAGTGACAGTAATGTAGTGGTTTACGATGGTAGCGGAATTTTCTCCGCAGCGAGGGGTTTGGTGGATGTTTCGTCTATTTGGCCATGATCGGGTGTCTGTGCTGGATGGTGGACTATCTGATTGGATAAAAACTGGTTTTGAACTAGAACGGGGACAAGTCGAAACTATCAGCCCGAGTCCTACTGGGTTTACTGCAAGGCTTGATCCGTCCATGACTATGACCATGGAACAAATGAGGGAAAATTGTGAATCCAATGCTGTCACTGTTCTCGATGCTCGACCTCAGGGACGTTTTATGGGAATCGACGCTGAACCAAGGCCTGGACTAAAAAGCGGCCACATGCCAGGTGCTATTTCGTTGCCATTTTCCATGCTATTGAAGAATGGTCGCATGAAATCAAGCAAAGAGTTGCTCGCTATTTTTAACGGGCTGGGCGTTTCCCAGGAAAGCAACATCACTACCTCATGTGGATCCGGCGTCACTGCGGCCATTATTACGCTGGCGCTTTCTGTGGCAGGCCTGGGACCTGGTCGGTTGTACGATGGCTCATGGACTGAATGGGCATCTTATCCGTCTAACCCCATCATGACTGGTGGTTGACCGTCAACTAGTCCTCGACTAGTCTGGAATTTTTTACTTCAGCCCTGATTTACCGATTTATCTCTTCAACTCGAATATAGCCTCTACTATGAGAACTGGTGCAGAAATTTTATTGGATGGTCTTGTAGGCTATGGCGTGGACACAATTTTTTGCGTCCCTGGTGAGAGTTATCTCGCGGCGCTGGATGCAACTTATGATAGAAAAAATAACCTTAGGGTAATTACCTGTCGCCAGGAAGGGGGAGTGGCATATATGACCGAGGCCTATGGAAAACTAACTGGTAAGCCGGGCGTATGCTTTGTATCCAGGGGGCCCGGTGCCTCGAATGCGATGATCGGTGTCCATACGGCCGCTCAGGATTCGACTCCCATGTTAGTGTTCGTTGGCCATATCCCAAGATGTGATGTGGGGCGGGAAGCCTTTCAGGCTCTTGACTATCATCAGGTCTACAGCAGCATTGCCAAGCGGGTGATTACATTTAACGATGTAGAACGGATCCCTGAACAGCTACAACAGGCATGGAGTGTAGCTACCTCTGGTAGAGGTGGACCAGTGGTGGTTGAGCTTCCTGAAGACATGTTGCTGGACAAGTCTGATGTGGCCAATCTACCGGCACCCAATGTTACTGTTGCTGGGCCTTCTCCGGATGCACTAAACCAATTGTTCGAGGTGCTTGATCAATCACAGCGCCCTGTCATTCTGTGTGGTGGGGCAGGTTGGACGCCAAAAGCCAGTGAGCTGCTGACCAGGTTTTCGGAGCAGCAAGTCATTCCCGTGGCCACTGCTTTTCGTCGCTCTGACTCCTTTGACAATCTCCATCCAAATTATGCCGGTGATCTTGGGATTAACCCAAATCCTGAATTGGTTAGACTGATGCAAAATTCAGATCTTATCATCACAATTGCTGCAAGATTAGGAGATGTCACTACATCAGGTTATGAGATCTTTGATGTTCCCGATGGCATTTCAAAACGGGATGACCAGAAGCTTGTGCATGTCTTCATCAATGGTGAAGAGCTGAACTCGGTTTATCACGCGGACCTGGGCATCGTGAGCCATCCCGAATTATTTCTACAACTAGCCTGTCATCACGAGAAGAATCAGAACCCTGCCCATCAGGACCTCCGGCGGAGGGGAGTGGAGAAAGCTCACCAAGACTATCGTGCTTTTTTCGCTCAGCCATGTGATCCTGACAATAATCTAAGAATGTTTGACGTTATGGGTGTGATTAGAAAACACGTCGATAATGATACGATACTGACTTGCGGTGCCGGCCTTTATACTGTTTTTTTCCAACGATATTATCAATTCCGTCAGCCCGGAACCCAGTTAGCTTCGACCAATGGATCCATGGGATATAGTGTGCCCGCTGCAATTTCTGCAAAATTACAAAAACCACAAAGCACAGTGCTTTGTTTTGCAGGGGACGGCTGCTTTCTGATGAATGGCCAGGAACTTGCCACTGCGGTTCAATATAAATTGAATGTGATTTTCCTTGTTGTGAACAACTCTGTCTATGGAACGATAAAGTCTTACCAGGAACGACAATTTCCAGATCGAATTGTGGCCACGGATTTGCAAAACCCGAATTTCGCAGTTTTGGCGGAAGCCTATGGCGCTTTTGGTGGGGTAGTCGAAAAAACAGAGGAGTTCGAACCCGTTTTTAAAGAAGCGCTTTGCTGCGGTAAACCTGCGGTGATTGAATTAAGGGTTGAGTACTTTTAATTTGATATCGAAACAGGACCTAAACAGGACATTATGTAGTATCCATTTATCGATCTATTCTGTCACATTGCCTTGACCGGCTCACGCCGAGATTTTCTCCTGATCGTGAACATCCTTATGCGTTTAAAGACTAATAATCGGAGTTTGAAGTCTCTAATGGGGTAAAAACGTATGCTAAGGCAACTATTTGCCCATTTTGAGCCAATCTACCTGGCTGGATCGCTTCACCCATAAACAGCCACGAGATCTCCAAGACTCTCAAAATCTGGCTCTACACCAAGCCTAGGTGCATCGGAGCAAAATAACCGCCCATCTGATGTTGGTGGAGCCGGTGTACCGGTCGATTCTGCATTATATGCATGTAAATCTGTGGTATTGAACAATAGTTCTTCAGGTGTGGACGCTGCAAAATGTGACACAGCTGCGGACACAATCTCGTCGCCCATCATGCATTCAGTTACGACTTTAACCCCGTGATTGACAAAGTAATCGCGTATTCTGCGCGCTTTTGTAAGTCCGCCGATTCGCGCCATTTTCACACAGGCTACGTCGGCTATAAGATCTTGTGTCATTCGCTCTGCCATGGTTTGATCGGTCACGAGTTCATCGAGCTTCATCGACAGGTTTGTGCGTGAACGCACATGTAAACACTCTTCGTAAGTGAGGCATGGTTGTTCGATCAAGACATCAAGATCATCAACAGCTCTCACCACTTTCAGCGCATCGTATAGAGTCCATCGACAATTTGCATCAGCATACACAACTTCCCCAAGTTTAGCAGCAGTCGCCGCAAATCGGATAAGCTCAATATCGCTTTCTGGCTCAATGCCAACCCTGAGCTTAAAATACTTGTAACCTGCAGCCCTGTACTGTTCCATCTCGGCTAATATCTTATCGTGCGTCTGTTCCATAACACAGCGATACAGCGGCGCGCCGTTACACAACTTCCCACCTAATAGCATATAAACAGGTACTCCAGTACTTTTTCCCAGGATAATCCCAGCAGGCAAGGTCAACGGCACTCTTGGCGTAGGAATGACCTTCGATAGCCACATCCATAATTCGTTCTATTTTATGGAGTTCACGCGGCTCTTTACCCAATAGAACTTTAGCAAGCCCGGGCATGGCAGGGAGTGCACCAGGATTACTGTCCCCCCAAGGGCATGATTCACCGCATCCACTGATTCCAGCATCTGTATCAATAACGACAATTGTGCTGTTGAAAAGATCACTCGACAGTTTCCCACGATCGGCAGAACGGTCACCTATCTCAAGCTCTCCCGAAATGTAAGGTAGGGGTTTCCTAAAAACACTAATCTTTGTGATCTTCATAATTTTCTCAACCTGGGATTTGAACAATGAATTGTAAGAGTTAAACCTAACTTGAGGTCAATAGATCGCTTATCAATTTGTAAACAATGGAACGAGCAATATTCATTTGCCGAGCTATTTCTATAGTGCCAACACCTTATTGACCTGGCCTTGCGGTTTTTGACGTTTTTACTTTAGGTTCTTTGTGATAGTTACTGCGTAACTAACTGTTTTTGAAAGCATCTTTTAGAAAAATATTTTTCTAATCAAATGCTGCTGTAGATGTTATAATTTGGCCCGAATTTTTTCCTTTTCTGATTCCTTGTCGACCGCTTGTCGCGGGAATGTCTATAATTTTCTTCTTTGTCTTTTTATAACCATTAATATTTTCAGGTGTATGGAAAATCAAATTGAACTTAAATTAGCTTTCCAAATTGATACTGTTAACGCTACCGAAAACGGCGTTAACGTTTCGTGGAAAGACGGTCATACCAGCTTTTATAACAATCTCTGGTTACGGGATGCCTGTCGTTGTGAACGATGTTTCCAGTTCGATACGCTAAGCGTTGATTATGGCAATGATCCTTTAACGATTGACATACGACCTGAGCTCGACCAGGCCTCAAAAGATAGTGATGGTAATTTAAATATTAACTGGGGTGGGAAGGAATCCAGCCACGTTACTAATTTCGACGCTTCCTGGTTACGTGCACATTGCAATGTCGAGATGAATAAGCGCTTAGAACGTCGACTCTGGGACAAAGAGCTAGATATTCCACATTTTGACTATGACAAAGTCGTTAACAACGATGATGAGTTATTTGGCTGGTTGAATGGGCTTCATCAATATGGAGTAGCGATCATCGACAATGCTCCACTTGATGGAGATGAAAGTAGTCTGACCGCGGTGACGGAAAGAATCGGAATTTTGCGTGATCGCCACCATCCAACCAATATCTATACCCTGGATACCACTGATGAAGTTGCCAAAACTATCCAGTCTTCTTACAAACTAACCAAGGTTCCTCCCCATACAGACTACACCCCATATATGGATTCCACTCTTACCCAGTTTTTGTATTGCTTGAAATACGAAAGTGAAAGCACTGGGAAAGATGGATATTCGACCGTTGTAGATGGATTTAATGTAGCGAAATATTTCAAGGAGAATCATCCGGAGCATTATAAACAACTCACCAAATCATTAGTTCCAAGCTGTCGACGACGTATGAGGGTTGAGGAAGAGGGAGGCGCTTCTATCACTAAGTATCAATTGGACCTATATAAACTTAGCCATGTTATTGATCTGGATGAAAAAGAAAACGTTCGACAGATTCGATACAAACAGAATACCAGAGCGCCCTTTGATATGCCCCAGGAAGAACTCGAAGCATTTTATGACGCATACAAGGCATTTACCCAGGTGGTTGAGGATCAACGATTCATTAAGGAGTTTTTACTGGAACCCGGGCAAATACTCGCATTTGATAATGCCCGAATTTTACACGGCCGAAATGCCATTGGATCATTTGTAAAACGGTTGGTTATCGGTGCCTATGTCAAAGGGGAAACGACTCGTAGTCGGTGGAGAATGTTATTAGGTAAACAAAGTGGTATGTCTGAGGCATGGCTAACCGGATGCTCCGACAGGGTCCTTCAAATGTTGGCGGACCGGGAAGCCTAGTAAATGATCTTCTCCCTGATATCTGTGAAAATGGACATTGAGGGAGAAGCCAGGAAGTATGAATCTTCAATATTATTCTTATTTGGGGGGCAGTGAATCTGTCTTAACGTCCCCTACTTATGTCTCTTTTGGGAGGTATTTATGACAGCACAAAACCAGCAAGTTAAATCATCTTTTCAAATCGATTCTGCTACACAAAATGGTGAGACCATTGATGTTCTTTGGAAAGATGGTCATAAGAGCGTTTACAACAATCTGTGGTTAATGGATGCATGTCGATGTAAGCAGTGTTTTCAGGATGATACCCTGAGTGTTAACCCAGGCAATGACCCACTGACAATGCCATTATCTCCATCCAGCAATTCCGTTGACGTCGAACAGGATGGTAGCCTGAAAATAGTTTGGGATGATCCAAGATCCGACCATGAAAGTATATTCGATTCCGCGTGGCTGAGGGTACACTGTCAAAGTGAAACTGGACGAAGTTTGGCTCGAAAAACCTGGGATAAAACTCTTGATATGCCAACCTTTGATTTCAATGATGTCGTTAGCAACGATGACGCTCTTTTTGTTTGGCTTGATTCGATTATTGAAACTGGCGTGTCTATCATCGAAAACGCACCTCGTAATGAAGAAGCGTTTCGGGAGCTAGCGGCTCGCGTTGGGTTTTTACATACCCGATATCATCCAAGTAATGTATTCACTTTGGATACCACCGATAAAATTGCACAAAAGATTCAACATGCCTATAAGCTGGACCGTCTGTTTTATCATTCTGATCTGACAGCCTACACCGACTCTGGAGTTATCCAGCTGCTTCACTGTCTGGAATACAATAACTCGAATCAGGAAGCTGAAGGATATTCCATTATCGCAGACGGCTTTAAACTCGCTGAAGTGTTACGGAAAGAATATCCTGAGCATTATCAACAGCTGACCGAGGAGTATGCCCCTGCCTGTCGTCGAAGAATGGTCGCAGAGGAAAAGGTATTGCAGGAAGGGGGTGAAGCCCTGGGCAATGTTTCGCAGAACAACACTATTGGAAAATATGCCTGGGAGTCTTATCGACTAAATCACGTTATCAAGCTTGACGAATGGGGAAACCCTGCAGAGGTGCGTTTCAACCACAATACCCGGGCACCGCTTAGTATGCCCCATGATAAGGTAAAAAGCTTTTATCAGGCTTACCGCAAATTTGTTGAATTACTGGAAGATCAGCAATACACCAAGGAATTCCTGCTGAAGCTAGGGCAAGTGCTTATTTGTGACAATGGTCGTATTCTCCATGGTCGAACTGAAGTGGGCTCAACCCTTAAACGCAAAGTACTTGGCACTTATGTGAAAGGGGAGTCATTCAAAAGCCGCTGGCGGCTTCTGCTAGGCCAAAAAGCTCAAATGAACGATTTTTGGCTAACGGGTCTATCTGATAAGGCGCTGGAAACATTGGCGAACCGTTTCGTTTAAAGTTCGTTTGCTCCAGTGTGTGATACCAGGGGCATCGTGTATTTTGTAATATAAAAGTAGATACTTGTAATATAAAAAAGGGATGCCATTCCGGTGTCCCTTTTTTGAAGAGCCAGGTTGATGGTGGAATAAATCAGCTTCGGCTATTCATAGCCTTGAGAACCATGGCTTGATTGATTTCACCAACTAACTCTCCACTATCATCCACAACACCTAAAGGGCCATTACTGCTCGAGACGAGATCAATAAGAGCTTCTAGTTTGTCATCAGGCTTAACAGTGGTCGTATTATCGCTGAGTGTTACATTTTCCGGCGGTTGCATTATTTTCGCAACGCTTAGTACTTTGTAGCGTGGCACATCTTCAGTGAATTCACGCACATAATCGTCAGCGGGTTCTGCGACTAACTCTTCTGGCGTTCCAATTTGTGAAGTTTCGCCGTCTTTCATGATGGCAATGTGATCTCCCATTTTTATTGCCTCAAGAAAGTCATGGGTAATGAAGACCATGGTTTTCTTTACCAGCTTTTGCAGACGTAGTAGTTCATCTTGCATCTCCCTTCGAATCAATGGATCCAGAGCCGAGAAAGGTTCATCGAAAATAAGCACTTCTGGATTCACAGCCATGGCTCTGGCTAACCCAACTCGCTGCTGCATACCACCAGATAGCTCTCGTGGAAAATGTTGATCCCAACCCGATAGGCCCACCATTTCTAAAACCTCCATAGCCTTATCTGTTCTTTCCTTTTTTCCCATGCCCCGAATTTCCAATCCGAATGCAATATTGTCAACAACGCGACGATGGGGGAATAGTCCGAAATGTTGAAAAACCATGCTCATCTTCGTTCGTCGCAGATTAGTCAGCGCGGCGGCGTCCATCTTAATAACATCGTCGTTGTCAATGAGTACTTCGCCACTGGTGGGTTCAATTAATCGGGATAAGCAGCGTACTAATGTGGACTTCCCGCTACCCGATAAACCCATCACCACGAACGTCTCTCCCTCCTCAACACGGAAGGACATGTTTCTCACGGCCACGACATGGCCAGTCTGTTCGAGAATTTCGGCTCTGGATAGAGAATGATCTAACCCCGCGAGTGTTTTCTCCGGGTTCGGACCAAAAATCTTCCAAACGTTATTGCAGACTATTTTAGTCGAACTATTCATATCAGCGACAATAGGGAGAGTTAATTCTAATCAATGAAACCAGACAGCTCTGCGACGATAGTATGAAATATATCCGTACGGGATATTTCCAGTATAAAGCGATACCACAGAGCCGCCTGGTAAATTTCTATGAATGGTTATGCTGGTTTAAGGCAGCCATTTTCTCCAAATTGACTCATTCTCAGCGAGCCAGGCATCGACAACTTCACCGATATCCTTTCCGTCAACGTCAATGTCAAGTACCATTTTCGCTTGTTCGGAGTTTGAAAGATCCATGTTACTTAAGACATGGGCTGCATCAGTATGCTCCGCCATGGAATCCGGGTTGGCATAGTTGAAGGTGACGTCTTCGGCCCAACCAGTTGCAGGCCAGGTGTCGGCATTGTGGGCCGGAAGCTCAATTCTCACAAGATCCAGCTTGGCGTGGATCCAATGAGGCTCCCAGGCATACAATAAAAATGGCTCTTTTCGAGAGTATGCCGCCTGCGCTTCTGCCCAGGCAGCCGTTTCAGTGCCAAGTTCCACAGCAACGAAATCTACACCTAATAGGTCGAGGCGTTTTTGATCATCACATTCCCAGGCTGGGGTAGGGCAGGCGATCAAACGACCTTTACCACTAGTTTCGATGGTGGAAAAGTGCTCTTTGTATTTATTCAGATCTTCATAGGATTTCAAATCAGGTGCAACTTCATCCACAAAATATCTTGGGACATAGTAAGAAGATACACCAACAATGCCGGTAGGGCCCATGTACTGAACTGTACCGTCACCACCAAACTCCTTGATCATGATATCTTTGGAGCTGCTGTACGATGGCCAGCTTTCACATGCATAGTCCAAATCTCCTGAAGCAATTGCTTCATACACACCCGCACCGGAAGGCATGGTGATGGCCTTAATTTTGTATCCCATCTCATTTTCGAGAATAGTTTGAACCAGTTTGCAGACTACTGCACCACCAGTCCAGTCAGGAATGGGTGCAGACATTCTTTGGGCGGCACTAGCAGGCAATGCTCCGAGGGCCAGGATTGAGGCGGCAATACCCCCAACCACGGTTTTCTTAAAAGTCAAAATTGTCATTAATTTTCTCCAGATGGTTATTTTGTGATCATGAATCATGACCGTATGCTGATAGAGTTAAAAGTGAAACAGGCTAGCGATATGCTAACACTTCGATATTGAAGTACTGCTTCTGCGAAAAAACAGGAACAACGTTTGGTGATCCAGCGATTAATTCCCAAGTGACGATGCACTGGATACCTTTGATATGGGAGATAAGATGCACAATAATCTCCAGGAAGCTTGCGGTGGACTCTAGACACCTAAAGCATCCCGTTGAGTTTGAGTCCATGCCTGGCTCAGACGGTCGAGAATGATTGCCAACAGTACTATTCCAATTCCAGCAGCCAACCCCTCTCCGGTGTTGGAGGTATTAAGTGCGTTAAATACCTCCCTTCCAAGTCCCACCCCGCCGATCAGTGGTGTAACCACTTGCATGGCCAAGGCCATCATCACTGCTTGATTTAATCCCAGCATAATGCTGGGTAATGCCATGGGTAACTTGACCTTGATCAATGTTTGTGAGGTTGTACCACCAAAGGATGAGGACACTTCAGTGTAGGTAACCGGAATCTGACCAATACCCAATGCAGTTAATCTAATCACTGGAGGCAACGCATAAATAACCGTTGCAATAACAGCAGAAACGATATTGCCGCCGAAAAACATTAATACAGGAATAAGATAAACAAAGCTTGGTAGTGTCTGCATCGCATCCAATACTGGTCGAAGTATCATGTCAAATCGTTTACTTCGAGTCGACAAAATACCCAGGGGAATGCCAATAATGAAGCAGATAAGTACAGAAACCAGCACTGAAGAAAGAGTGAGCATGGCTTGCTCCCAAAGGTCGCAGGCACCAATAAACATCAAAAGACAAAAGCAGACCAGGGCAAAGTTGCGACCGACGGATATCCAGCTAACGATACTTAATACTGCAACCACGATATACCACGGTAAGTAGGTTAAAAAGACATCAAGGGGGTGTAGGAAGTAAAGATACACCAATGCCCGAAGACCTTTGGTAAAGGCAATGAATGCTGGGTTTACGGTCAACCATGCGACGGCATTGTCAACCGGCTCCCGGAAGGAAAACTGCATGGATTCCGGAAATTCACCAATACCAAAAAAATGATCAAAAATAGAGATGGATAATAAAAGGGCGATACTAGACACCAAAAAGGCGTGGCGTCGGATCCCGATGACAAATGCCTGACCTCGCACGCTATCAAACAAGTTCACAATGCTTCCAAGTGTAACGGCTATAATTTGCGTGAAACCCTGACCACACATAGCAATGAAGTTCCAACCCGCACCAATGGGTCGTTCAATTATTTTGGCTATGGGATAGATATCAAAGGACTGGGGTAGGAGATAAAAACGAGTGGTATTGGCCGGAAGTGCACTGGGTTTTGGTCGCCCCAGAGCTAGACTTAAACGATCAAAAATGATCGCCATAAAAACAATGCAAAGCCCGCCTTCCAATGACCAGCCAACGCGAAGTTTGTAAATCGCTTTCCATACTTCACTACCAAGGCCATCGGCGCCAATAAAGGTCGCAAGTACAACAAGACCAAGAGCCATCATAATAGTTTGGTTGATTCCCAGCATGATGCTGGGTAAAGACAGGGGCAGTTGTACCTTGACCAGGGTTTGTAACCGGTTAGCGCCGAATGAATGAGCTGCTTCAATGGTTTCTGCGGGAATTTGGCGAATGCCGAGATTGGTCAACCGAATAACTGGTGGAAGGGCATAAATCATGGTCGCCATGATTGCCGGTGGTCCCCCTATACCAAAAAAGAACACTGCGGGTAGAAGATAAACGAAGGCCGGCATCGTCTGCATCGTATCCAAAATAGGTTTGAGTATGGATTCGAAGCGATCACTTTGAGCACTGGTAATACCCAATAATATTCCAAAAAAGACCGAAAGGATAACCGCCATACCCATCAATGCCAGCGTTTGCATGGTGGGTTCCCACATTCCTACTCCGCCCCAGAAGAGGCCGCCAACCAGAGTCAATAACCCAAGGGGAAGTCCACCATAGGCAATGGAGGGAAGAATGAAGAGCATTAAAATAAGCAACCACGGTGACTCAATCAGAAAGTCTTCCACGGTGTACAGGGCAGTCTCTATCCAGCCTGCAATCATTCGAGTAAACCACCGATAGTTTTTTTTAAGCCAGTCCTCACCCTGATTTATCCATTCGGAGAATTGGAATGGATCTGAAATAAAAGCAGGAAAAACCGATGCGTCACCGGCATTTCTCACTAATATAATAGATGAAAAAAAGCCAAGGACAATGGCAGCCCACATTAGGAGTCGATTTTTACCTGTATCCAAGTACGCCTACCTCGTTTTCATGACTGATTCTGTAGTTAGAACTGCGTTCGCAGTGTAATGGATCGGCCTCGGGTTATCAATCCATCACACCAACAGCCCCCTTCAAGGTATTGGTTTTGATGACTACACAAAGATCCAGCTCGTGTTAGTGTTTCTCATGTCACTATAGATTGGTTGCGGTTCGCCGTTGGGATACAATGCCGCCTTTTGTATTTTGGCACTCCCGCCCTAATTATCTCGCTCTAACTATTTACCACTAACGATATGACGTC
>WLWI01004343.1_pt1 | contig 12011 bp, 11 predicted proteins | sample 6701501 | NCBI WGS metagenome assembly WLWI01 (sample SAMN12718690, study PRJNA515312) | sponge metagenome | isolation source: marine sponge | host: Mycale hentscheli | place: New Zealand: South Island, Marlborough, Capsize Point | collected 2014-11-01
TCAACAGAAACAACAAATTATAAACCACTGCAGTCTAAGTTCCCAGCCAAAAATGCCATTGAATTAATCAAGCCTAACAGACATGTCATAATGATTGACAAAGTGTATATTAGTGGCTAAAATGTTGTAACACATTATTGTGGCTTCCATTTATAATACATCACCAATGCTACACTAGTTTCTTTAATAATTGAACTTAATTTTTGCCCTAATTTACTTGTTTCAAATCATATTTCCTGAATTGGGTGTGGTTTATGTGATATCATGTTGAAAACAGCTGTTCTTGTCAGTAGTAGTCTCAGCTATAGAAAACTTACAACTATATGGAGTGTCTCTTGTTTTGTTAGAAATAATTGTTATGTTCGAAATTAGTTAGGCTCTGCAGAGCCGTCATTAACTACTCTATTTAGGGTCTCAAATACAGCGAGGCACAGCTAGGGTGCTAAACTTGAAGCCTGAGGGACCCTAAGATGCAGCACCTAACAACATAAGCTGGTGTAGCTTTTGTATTGTAAAAAAAAAAAGATTTTAAATCTTTTAGATTTTCAGGGAGTGATATTATATGTAGTGTCCCACATTCAGGACAGGGCTTCTAAATGAAGAGTCTCTCCAATTGTGTTGATAGGAAAGGTTGCTATATTCAAAATTTGTCGAGTGCTGCATTTCACTATTGATTGCATTGTTAGGAACAGAGGCTATGTTCTAAATATAGTAAGGTACTGCATAGCCTTCGTGAACTACCGTCAGCCTTAAGTAGTGCCCTTGCTGCAGTTGGGACGCTACAAACTAAGACCTTCAGGACGCTAAAAATGGTTGCCCACTTTTCTACTTCTTATTATACTCACACTATACTAGTGTTGGCCACGTCAGATCATGAACAACTTAGAAGTTGCAACGGTTTCTGTAAGTGAGACTATGACCAACCAGAACAGCTGTTCACACAGCCCAAATAATCGCATAAAAGAGTATACTGTTTTGTAGTGTAGTTTGTTCCATTGGAGTACAATTGTAAGTAAAAAAAATTCCTGAATACTTCTACACTGTGCCAACACTTGAGAATGGAGCATTTAGAAGACCATAAAAGAACTGGTATTTTTGGTTCTCTCGTGTCTGGTTAAGAAGTTACACCCTTTACCTAACCATAGGATGAGTGAGATCATTTGGGCTGAGCTTATCTACAAACAAAAAGAATTAAACTGCTGCAGTCTCCCTTTAAAATTGCAAAATTTTTGTCACATACAGTATTCGCAATTTATGTCTCAGATTGTTGTTGTTGTTGTTGTTGTTGTTGTTGTTGTTGTTGCTGCTGCTGCTGCTGCTGCTTCAACAGCAGACAGATAAATTGAGGAAGAATTATTGTATGCCAGTATATCTAAAAATACCAATAAAAAGGTGTGTTGATAATGACAAATGAAGAAGGAAGGTGTATTGGAAGGGGAGCTAGGAGGATCTATAATAATTCTTGTATTGTAAAAACTCAGATCAGTAATTTATGGAAAGCTGGTTTCAAAGTATAACTGTAATTGAATAAGTTTTGTCTTCAGGTTTTCTAAAAAAAAGAACTGAGTCCATCACTTCAAAATTGTCAACTATAGCTACTTTTACAGAAAGAATTTAATGAATTTTTTTAGGATTATAACATTTTAATTAACCTAATGTTTAAAAGCAACAGTCATTCCAGTTCATTTACTATCCCACATCCATAGAAGCTGGGTTGCTTGCTAATAAGTATGTGCAGTGTCTGGCAAAGTCATACTAAAGTTTCAGCTTATGAAATGTTGTTTTTCAATTTAGAAATATAAATTTTAACATATATAGCTAACTGGTATATTGAAGCTAGCTATGGCTTAGTGTGGACAGGAACATCTAGACTGTTTAACAAAATAAAACCACTGCAAATATTTATATGTGTAAAAATTGTGCTCTCAATTGTGATTCTAAATGGCAGGTAAACTAATGAATGGACATAGACATACTAGCAAATATGCTGATCATAGTGTCTGCCTTTTCTCTCATTTTCTCGAAACTATGTAGAAATTAAAAAAAAGTGTCACATTTAAGGAACTTAAATAGTCTCCCAGTCTGGGTTCCTCTTCTCTCAATGCATAAAAGTTTTCCATTTTCCAGATTCGCTATAGACAAAGTGAATGAATGACAAAGAAACTACTGTAACCATTATGCACATGAGTGTTGAGGGTTAAATCAGATGCAGTTTTGTGACAATACAATTTGTGTTTCCAAACCATTTATTTGTATGACAATGAATGGCACAAAAAAGTTATGTAGATAATGTGCCTATAAGATGGAATGCTTACATTGAATCACAAGCTTTCAAGTCAGAGGTACAGTGCTGCAGAATTCAAAATTGACTTTTTTAATCTATGTTACTCTGTATAGACTCTGTATTGTGAAATATACCCGTATAGCATGATGTATATTTCCTCTATATTGAATTGATATTCCTGCTATATTTTGTAGGAAAAAGGGTCAATTCTTCAAACAGTCTTTTCAAACATTCCAATGTCTGCAAGCAATAAAAGCAAGAGGAAAGCATCATTGCGTGTTGGCTATTCTTCGAAAGTAAACTATTAATTTGTAATTCTAGACCCTCCATAAAACACTTATAAGTCCTTGTACAAAAAGATGAATGTTTCTTTAATGCATGGACTTTGTAAAATATACCCATTATAGCATGATATATATTTCCTCTATATTGATATTCCAGCAACATATATTTTGTAGGAAAAAGGGTCAGGTCACTCAGCAAACTAAGCAAGGTCAATTAGACATAAATAACATGCTATCTTAATTGTTTCAAAGGCTACGATCCGAACATCTCTTTTACACATTCCCAAATTATTGGTTGGTAAACTACATCGTATTCTCGCTCCAACAATCTGCCAGTAGCTACATCGCCAGTGCAACGTTTAGTGATTCACCCAGTATTTCATATCTATTCTATTTTTATTCTCTCCTGCTCGCTTTCTTCCTGATCCATCCCACAGTTCCTTACTCCTCTTCTTTTTGAACTCATGAATTCCCTACTCCTCTTTTGGCTATCTCTCTTGTTCCTCAATATCCCTGTCTTTCTGTCTATTTTAATTCACTTCTTCATTGAAGTAGTTACATAAGTCAGTCTTTTCTTACCTGCTTCTATTTATCTTGACCCTTGCTGCTTCTCGGCATTTCTTATAGCCATGATTTATGGTTAGCTACTCTAGGTGAACCCAACTCAGTTCAGCGAATGAATTATTCATGAATACAAGAACCCAGTGTTCAGTTGTTGTTGTTGTTTTTAGTAGGGGATGACCGGGCAAGCCCTAAAAAAAAGAATGAGGATACAACAAATCAATAAGGCATTCCAAGGATTATGTAGTTGCTGATGAGTGTGCCTGCCTGTGAAGGTGGTGGCCGAGGGCTTGAATTCATTTCTTTTTTTCTCTGTTATGACACTTTACCAACTCTACTCACTTAATTATTCATTGCAATATTACACTGTCGGCAGTCACCGTTGTCGTTACACACAAGTAGTATGATTATTATAATAGATAATAGTAATAGTATAATTGTGGGGCGAGGAGCCTTCGTTGAGCCGGTAAATAATCGTCAAAGAAGAATACTCGCTCCAGTGAGGTTCTAAGTAATAGTTAGAGCATAAGCGCTTAGGTACTGGTGGATTTAGTGCACTGAAGCCCAAGGGCCGTAGGCTGAGGACTGTGTGCACTAAATTCACCAGTACCTAAGCGAGCATGCTCTAACTATTTTGCACTAAATCCACCAGTACCTAAGTGCATGCTCTAACTATTTTAAAACCCGTTTACCCAAAGCCGGCCCAGTTTCCACTTAGCAACTTGGTTTATCAGCATTTTCGCACAAATGGCGGTTTCTGGCCCCAAATTAAAATTCAATTAAAATTCAATTGAAGCACACCTGGCAAGTTTACTTTAGCATTGTAGCTGCCAGCTGTTATCTCCAGATCTAACTCTACCCTGGGCTGCTCTGCTCTGCCGTAAACAGTTAAGCAGCTAGCTATGGTAAATTCCTGTGGTATGAGTGGCTGCAGGAGAGTTATCCAACTAGGCTTAGATCCCGTTGCTATATTGTTACTAGGTGTACTAACTTGGTAAGTGTGCACTATTTTTTGCCTTTAGGTATATGAACTGTGCATACTAACCACCCTTGGGGTATTGCTATTTTTGAGTTTTAGTTAATAGAATAGGCTGGATAAAGCAGGGAGCAGGTTATGTGAAGCTGGATATGCGAGGGTCTACTACTCTCTCATATCCACCTATATAGGACCTGCCCTATCTTATAACTCTCCTGCTGCCCTCTCATATGCAGGAATTTACCATAGCTAGCTGCTTTACTACTTACTGCAGAGCAGCCCACAGTAGAGTTAGATCTGGAGATAACAGCTGGCAGCTACAACACTAAAGTAAACTTGCTAAAGTAAACTTTCTGGCCGCTTCAATTGAATTTTAATTGAATTTTAATTTTGGGCCGGAAACATGGAAGCCCCGAAAATGCTGATAAACAAAGTTGCTAGTGGAAACTGGGCAGGCCTGGATAAACGGGATCTAAAATAGTTAGAGCATGCGCTTAGGTACTGGTGGATTAGTACACCTAGTAACAATATAGCAACGGGATCTAATACGAATTAGTTGACTGCCACCAGTCTGTGGCTTCAGCTGTGCGCCCAGGATGCTCCAACCAGTACAGATTTATTGTTAGTTGGTGAAGGGTAAGGAACACACACGCACACCGAATTACAAAATAAACAGACTAGCAAAACAGCACATGCATATACGGAAATCCTGGATGGACCTTACCTAGCCAGCCGGCTCATTGCAGTCACCACAAAACACAAAGCCAGTGCGGCTCACAACATGATACAACTAAAAATAGAGTGTTTGTGCATATAGTTGTCTCCTGTCCTCTCTTCCTGTCTTCTCTTCTGTTTATTCCTAATCCTCCCTCTCTGGTCCACTTCCTTCTCTTTCAATGGAGAGTGGACCTACAGTTATAATAATTAATAATAATAATAGTAGGAATAGTAATAATAGTAGTAGTAGTAACAATAATAATAATAATAATAATAATAATAATAATAGTAGTAGTAGTAGTAGTAGTAGTAATAATAATAATAATAATAATAATAATAATAATAATAAAACTAGCGGTGTGCTTGAGCACAAATGGCGAGCGAGCCTAAAACCACACAATTGTTATATGATTGATTTTAACTTCTAACACTCAAAGCTATTAAAAATAAGGTCGAGTTTTTAAATTACATTTATAAGTAAAGGCATTTCAATGCCATAGTAACCCCTCCCCGCAACTGTTTGAATTGAAAAAAATAAAATACATTATTATTTAAATGTTATTGTGAAATGCTTGAGCTAAGTAGTAGCTAAAATGCACAATACTTGCACACAACTGGACATACCTACACAAGACTTATCTGTACAATTGTCAAGTAAATACCGTTGCGTACAGCTATAACTATGACAAAGAGCGCATTGACTCACCGCTGCCATAAACTCGAATAGAAAATCAAATTCCGGTATGTTTTCAAGTTTTAACAGCACCCGCAAAAGAATTCAAAACGATAAACAATTCAATTTCTAGGGTGATACGGGTAATGATAGCTAAACCTGAGGATTCTGTTTAGTGAAGTTTGGGACGGGGTCGACCACCGAACTTACACAAAAGTATGCGAAGGTCAAAGTAGATATGACATAAGTATATCCCCAATATAAACAAATATCCCCGATTTTCAAATGAGTTTCCCATGATAGTGTCTCGCTCGCTTCACTCGCTCGCCAATAATACCTAATGTGTTGATTACTCTACCTTTAGTGGCTTTGTAGTTCAAAGTCACGCAGAAACATATTGCAACCAGCACTGCTACTACAAACAGTATGAACACACCTCCAATCACACCTCCTATCAATCCACCCAGAAGTCCTAGAACATAAAGGTACGAGCCATAGTCAAGAAAGAGATCAAGATAGAGAGAGAACAAAGAAAGAGAGACAGAGATGGTCACAGAACATACTAAGTTGAGTTATTTTTTACAAGGAAGATTCTAGGCTCCACCAATCCCTCTCTTTACCAATTGAAAGAGAAGATACTTTTGCCAGCACAAAGTATTTCATGAAGCAGACCATTAAGAAATATACATGATCAATTCGTTATAAACAATAAGCAATCTATAACTTACCTGTGTTAGATTGAGGAGACAACACTGTATCTGCAAAACATTACAGTACAATTGATAAGGTAAAATAAATAAAAGACTAAAAACTTCACATTTAAAATTGAGGAACACATAATCAAGTAAATTAGCTATGGAATATGTTGAATGTAGAATCACTTTCTACCTCTTACATCATGGGATACATATTGTACAATCTACACACTTGCCGTGTGGGGAATATAATTGACATCTTACCAAAGACAATCTCCTCAGTTGCATTCCCAGTCACTGTAGTTACTACAGCAATGAGCGTGTAATCGGTGTTTGGCATCAGTTTGTTCTCAATGGTGAAGGTAAGTGACGTCGGGTATCCAGAGAAATTGGTCGATGCAACCAAAATACTCTCATTGCTGTCCAGTTGGATCACACGTAAGGTCAACTCAGCTTGCTGGTAATCACAAACAGGAGGAGGCTACAACAAACACATTAAATTATGAGTCACTTGAAAATGATACAGCCAGTGCTGACAGACAAATGTATTGCTCAACTTCCAAATAGTGCAGGTCTCTTTTCTTGAGTACTTCTAAAGTAGACAATTACTAAGAGTCAATACCTTCTGAACCCAGCAAAATCACACTGAATAGCACTTAGCTCCACCCATTTAATGTACAACACACATTCATATCAATTGAAGTTTGAATACATCTACTGAAAACCAACTTCTTTTCTTTTACTGACATCCTTACCATAACTGAGATCTTCACCTCTGGGTCTCCATTACTTTTAAAGCGAACCACAACTTGAAAGTTACTAAAGTGGTTTTGTGGAGCTAAAACAATTAGAGAAAGTTAAAAGATAATTGAATCATTTCAAAGAGACACATTACCAATTGGGAAGCCGGTAACAACAGTGGCTGCATTACTGTCTCCTACAGAATTAGTGGCTATAACCGCAAACTCAATATCAATGCACTGAGTAGCAACACTGGGTATGTTGCGGTAGTGATTGAGGGTGGGGCTAATGAATTGCATACGTCGTCCACTGGCAACTTCCGTCTCCACTACGGTATAGTTTAATATGGGATAACCCTGACTGGTAAAGGGTTCATCCCACTCCAATTGGATCTCGATGGCAGACACCAGGGATGTCCTCACACCAGGTGGGAGGGGCGGACCTACAAAATTCACATGTTATTAATTTATCAAGCTGGTATATTTAATTAGATTGTAATGGCTATGTACAGTTTATTATGCTAAGAGAATGACCAGCAGTGCCCACTGACCATTATGCAGTACACCACTAAGTCCTGTAACTAATGCATTTTTTTTAATGTGTTACCTGATCATTTACAATTGCTACAGGAGTATGATGGAAGAAGACATGTATTGTATAAGTAATGCAAGTATGCGTGAGTTTGTTTATACTGGTGGAAAACTACTAGTTATGAATTGTCTGCAAGTCAGCTAGAAGTAAAAGTGACTTTATCCTCTGGACAACATCATAAAATGTCATATTGTAAAACATTAATGAAAGGAACAATAAAAAATAATGTATAATTACTCACCAACTACAGTCAAATAGGCGCAGTCAGAGAACACTGACATTCCTTGGTATGGGTTAAATTCCCTACAACTGAAGTGACTACCATTGTTCACTTCACTGGCCGATACATTCATGTACTTAAAGTCTAAATCAGTGTAGAATGTGAAGCCTCGTTTGGAAAGTATGGATTTGTGAGATAACTCAGGCTCAACATAATATTTCCCTGAATCTGGGAGAAATACACCCCAGGAAATATCATCGGGAAGTGTGAAATTAGATGAGCAGGAGAAGATAGCAGTAGTGTTAGCAGGCACTGTTTGGTTGACTGGACTGACTCTAAAACACACTAACACACAATATTTGATAGAGTCATGCAAGGAGAAGTAAATTTGACTCTATTCATCACTAAACTGAGAGTGTGAAGTCCCTAAATCCCTCAAAGTCACCATAGGAAAATAATACGTTCTGATTAAGTCTCAAGACAAAGTATGAGGTTCTATACACATGCAGTTGATTCAGTCACATGTGATGCTGAGAATACACTATAATATACACATTGAATAATTTATACCTCAGTGATCACTGATCTTCATGCTGCGGTCTATTTCATTTCTCAGCGAATGAATTCAAGACATCCAATGCTTCAAGCCCTCCCCTCGCTGGTAAATTCCAGCTGCCCACTCCTCAAACTCACCCCATTGAATAGACTAGTTAACGGCAAACTCCAATAGCTACAAAAATATGACTTCCTACTCGAGTCCATTTGGTGCAAGTCATTTCACACTTGAAATACAAGATAAGCTCTCTTTGCAAACTAGCAGTCTACTAGAGAAATGTTTGTCCTTTTGAAAGAGTTTGCTATTTAGAACTAGAAAACTCTATGTCTCCTCCTTGACTGGCGCCATTCGGTATGTATGCTGATTTGTTCATATGTACCATCTCATTTAAAGCAAAGACTTTATCTATTCATACCTTCAAGCATTAAACACAAATTGAACACTGGCTTCCTGGTAAAATATCCTCACACTCAAACAACTGCACTGCCATGACAACTAAAATTCTTCAAACAGTCTTTTCAAACACATTCCAATGTCTGCAAGCAATAAAAGCGAGAGGGAGGCATCATTGCCTGTTGGCTGTACTTTGCTTTCTAGACCCTCCACAGAACACTTATAAGTCCTTGTACAAAAAGATGAAAGTTTCTTTAATGCATGGACTTTGTAAAATATATCCATTATGGCATGATGTATATTTCCTCTATATTGATATTTCTGCAATATTTTGTAGGAAAAAGGGTCAGGTCACTCAGCAAACTACGCAAGGTCAAATTAGGCATAAATAACACGCTATCTTAATTGTTTCAATTTTAATTTTTCGCAGGTATGAAATTAAATATTCACAATTTCACAGAGTTCTCCACTGCTTACAGATGTCCAGGTGATTTTGAACTTGCTATATGCACAATAGCTGTGAACCATAAAGTAGAGTACAATATACCTGATTGCGATGAATGGCTTACACTCAGCTGGACTGTACAAAATCCCTTACAATCTGTATTTTATTTTTAAAAAAAAGAAAGAATTGCAGTATTGTTTAATGCTCAAACCTACACGTATCTCATATTGACTTGTTTGCGATTGAATTGAACGGGATCAAAAGATATGAAATGATCAACAGTAATGTATACATTACAAGTGGAAGTAGAATGAAATGAAGTTAGACTATACATGTGTTAATTGGACATTTTTTACCCTTTTACTGATTTTAGAAAAATGCAAGACTATAAAAACAAACTACTACCATTTTTTATATTATATTAAATAGTTCATTTTAGCACAGTTTAAGCAAGAGCTATGGGAAGATGGAAACAAATAAAAGTACATGTGAACTTAACTTATGGAATTCACGAAACCCAGCTAATACTATTTAACACTTAATCACTCATTGCTTGTTTACTTGTTGGTTTTAACATAAGTAGCAAAGCTTCTCTAAAGATAGACTCAGATCAATGACAGTCAGGCTATAAATCTGAAGGAAGCTATACTCTATAAACTAGCTGAACACACTGACAGAAAAATGGGTCAGCTAGAAGACTACAGAGACCACCACATAGTTTTATATGCCTTATGAGTTGAATGTAACCATAGATGAAGCAGTAAAATATAAACAAATGATCGACGACTGACGACAATGACAAAATGACAACAATTACTAGCTGAAGAAGAATGGATAATATAAACCAGTAGTGAGTGCACATGAAAAGAAGTCTCTGTGGGCCTTAGGCCTGAACATACGCCCCAGTAGGGCTAAGCCTGAATAATTATCTATGGCATATTTGAGGATATTATTTTCTTCATAATTTAGTCATGTAAAATATTATTTGTCTAGATTCACTCACTGTATCAAAACTGGTCTTAGGGAAAGGTTCGATAGTTATGTATACACAGGAAGTATGTATTGATTGAATTAACATTTTAGAAGGGCAGAATGGTGGAGTGGTTAGAGAAGGAATGAGGGAAGAGGCAGTAGAAGGGGTTGGGAAGGTAACACTTACAAAAGATAATCTAAAATCTCTCCTAAATGTTGTAATTAAACACTTAGCATCATTCCATTTTAAGAGCAGGTGTAGCTCTAAACACATAGGCATCCATCCTATCCAGATTCAGCACTAACAAATAGCTATAACCTTACAATATGTTAGTTGAAACAACTGAGCAAAGGTATTGAGGAGAAACTTACCAGTTTGCAGCACGCTACATACAAGACACAGCAATACAAAAATTGCTCGAAAAGCCATCTCTCTTCAACTACCAAATTTGCTGATAATTAACCCCAATCAGGCCTGTAGCCAGGAGTTTGCACAGGGGGGTTCGGATTTCATAGAAACGCAAGAAAGCCACACCTACTTTTGTTTTCTTCGTTTATTCTTTAAAAAGCGAAAAGAAGGGGGAAAATATGCCAAAACTAATAATTTTTCTGACGTTCTATGTGTTCTATTAATAAATTCATTGAACACTGCTAAGCGGTAAAGTGCTAACTCTATATCATTCTAGTGTAACCAGGCTTTAACCACTACCGTGAGTACACAAACAGTGAACCATTAATAGGCCTTTCGTACTATAAGTTATCTAAATAAGTACATTATGGCACACCATAAAGAGAATAGTTGTAGCGTAGCTTGCTTTATCAGTGCCATAACGAGAGCGATGTTTTGTAGTCAAGGAGCTCAATGCTTATTTGAAAGCTTGGAATCAGACTAGGCCATCCATTTATAGAGTATGAAGTATATCAGGAGACTAACCAAGGGGCAGAATGTTAGCCGGGTCGAAGTTCGTAATTAATGCGCGCAACACGAAAAGCTGTGCGGTGTCCAAAGTGAAACAATAGAGTAGCTCATTAGACACCCCAAAAAATAGCTAGCTGTGGGACCATTTAAACACATCACCAAAAAAATCAGATTCTTTTGCTTAGTATTTATGAATCTCTCAAAATTACAAGTACGAATACATTACAACAAAGCTATGAATACTGTTATGAAGAGGCTTAAAATTGAGGGGAGGGGTGACATATCACCCTATTCACTCCCCTGGATGAGCCCCTGAAATAATTATATTGCTTAAAGTTTAAAAAAATTACAACAAAATGCATTTATTTGATCAACCATAGCTACTAGCTACATCAATTTAGACTTTTACAATTCTAGTTATCCTAATCGATTTCAAAAATTAAAGTGAACTTGAAAAGCAGCTCAACTATCTAAATCTCATACCAAGTGGCTAGATTAATAACAATAAACTAGCAACTTGTTTTAAAGCAAAAGTGAATTCTTGTGTTTAGCTTCTATTTTTATTGCAGTACTAATGCACTATATATAACCTGTTAAGCTACTAGCAATAAGTACAGCCTTACATATGATATTTGTAAATTCATTCATATAGGTGGCTCAATTGAAAGATAAACTACAATATAATATAGCTAATAGCTAAAAACTATTGATAAAATAATTATTTCTTTATGTTGTTGTTAGTGCAGTAATGGCATACATATCCTTCAAAATATCCACAGGCAATATCTTTGAACATGAGCAGTGAACCCACATGGCACAGAGGGCACACTGAATCCAATCCACTAATTCATCATTAGTACTATCATCTTCTTTCAAACACACTCCGCAGATCTTTGGCTCTATATTTTGAAGATTTATTCTCTGTTTAATCACTTCTGTACTGGATGGCTTAGAAATTGTTTTTGTGGCAACTACTCTCCTCTT
>WLWI01004344.1_pt1 | contig 12009 bp, 4 predicted proteins | sample 6701501 | NCBI WGS metagenome assembly WLWI01 (sample SAMN12718690, study PRJNA515312) | sponge metagenome | isolation source: marine sponge | host: Mycale hentscheli | place: New Zealand: South Island, Marlborough, Capsize Point | collected 2014-11-01
TACTATCTGGGGAGACATATGTAACTATATCTGCTGTACTGCCATTGCTTCACTTGATAGAGCATGATCTTTTAAAGAGTAGCATCTCCGACTCAAAGCTTACTGGTGACATAAAGAAAAAAATTATTGACATCAGTAATCGGTACACAGTAACTAAGTTGGGTGAAAAGTCCAGTATGCTCTTGAAATTTGCTTCCTTTTTAGACCCACGCTTCAAATCAAAATACATCTGTTCCGACCGGATTGCCAGTATTGAGAGTAAACTGGAAATGGAGAGTGTCCAGATACAACCTCGTGTTCCTCCTCCTGCTACATCCAGTCAAGATTGTCATCCTCCACAGACAGAGTTCACAGCTTATTCATTTTCTGGGTGCTGAAGTCTACCTATGTAACTCATGAGTTCTATGTTTCATCTTTGAGTATTGATGATAGGTAAAGTCATTGCTAATTATGAAAATGTTAACGCTTCGAAGAAGACATTTTTCAGGAAGACATGCGGTTTTTAAGGGTGTTTCTACAACACTGGCTGTACTACACCTGGTAAGATGTAATGTAACACCCATTTTTTACCGTGTAATTAGCTATACATGAAATCAAACACCAAAACATGTGTAATTGTGGATGCTGCCAAATAATCCATGCACCACAAAATGCATTGGCTACTGAGCACAGAGGATGTTGTAAGTTATCTGTCTCTGAGTTTCTTCACCTGATCAACCCATTTTTTTCTGAGACATGAAGACTAAAATTCCATCGCAGGTTGGTATTGTTGCAGTCAGCAGCAACACAAGTCTTGACCATTTTTGTGGTAACCACAATCTTATGGACAGCTAGCTCACAAGCTCAACCTTTACACAGCTATTTTTTTGACAGTTATGAAGAACTACGTGATCAAACAATCTTTTTTTTTTTTGCATCTTATATTTATTGAATAGGGCAAAAAAAAATAAGTGGTGGTAGTTACCCTTTCAACAACCAACTTTAGAATTTTTCTGCCAATATTTTTATATTCTTGTAAGTTGCAGGTAAACTAATTAATGATTGCTGATTTACATTAGCTACAAACTATTTTTAATGAAATAAAGGTGGGAATATTTCATCTATATAATAAAATAATGATAATTTTCAGTGAAGTAAACATTTAAAAAGACCTTAAAATAGTTTATTGTTATTATAGATGAGCTTGTATTACTCTCAACACATTTATTGCATAAAGAGGGTGACACTATAATGTTGTGTTGATTATCTGACAATGCTATGATTAAAAAGAAGCAAAAATATTGACTGATGTGTAGTATTATTGGCTGTAAGGGTCTATCTTGATCATTATCAATACGTATAGGCTAAGGTACACGTACCGAACTAGTGACATAATGACTTATTAACCCTCCCCTCAGCACACGTGCGGGAAAGGGTTACAATACTTCAGTTCGTCAAACAACATAAAGCAGATCTCGAAGATGGCAGCTTCCCCTGTATTGAAACAAGCATCAAAATGTTCCACTGGACTTTTTCTAAGTCCCAAGTACTCACGCAAGCAAATAATTTCTTTTCTTTCAGAGGTAGTTTTGCACTACATACTTTTTAGCGGTTTACCAGAGTCCTTGAAGTTTCCCATTGAAACTACTGGTGAGGTGAGTGTCACTTGTATGTTAAGTTTCTCTCATGAAGCCAGCATTAAGTTTACCATTTCATTGCATGAATTGCACATCGACTTGCATGAGCTACACATTGGCATATTCATATCGATACTATAACTCAGGACTAATAAATTATTCTTTTGATCTTTGTAGTAGCTGGCTAGTGTTAGTAACGCTGAGGGTTCGCACCATGGTGCTTTATTTTTGCTGTCTCAATAACTGGAGTGATACTGTGAAGTACTGAGAGTTATAACAGCATTTAATTAAGATCTCACCATGAATACCCCATGTTTATCATCTTTGTATTTCATGTGAATTACAGGTTCTTTGTAATATTAAGGACGCTCAGTGCTACAATAAAAAATGTTTTAATAAAATTGAAGGAAAGGACTGTTGTATGCTGTGCTATGTACTCAGTAAAAGAAAGGAACATGAAGACAATCGTAGCATTGCATCTATGTATTTTGTGTAGCTCTGTGTCAATAATTTTTTATATCAATTATATTGATTACAAGACTTTTTACTTTCTTTTGCATGTATTGTTGGTTATGTCATAGTGAACAATTTTACTGTCAACTTTAATATACACTATGTCCAACATGTCAATAAGGGTAGAGTTCACACAGAGTTCTTGAACAAGCTATTAGGAGCATATTATTATACAAAATATATATTATTCGCCTCGTGATAACACATGCGCCTGCTTATGAAATATCTCCCCATATTACGCTGACTCATGCCATAAGTAGTATATAATATATACAATGTATTTTTTGTACCATGGCTCGTTCAGACTGTCCAATTAGATTGCTCAGTTTTGCGATGAATATATTTTATATCCACCTCCTAGGAAGTGAATATCTTTTTTCCCAAGGTCTAGCCCAGATATCTTTACAATGATATTTTTAGATTCATAACCTGTGAGATCGTATGTGACAGTTGACTTGCTGGATTGTGCATGACGAGTAACCATAGCAGGTAAAGATATCGATATTCAATGTTGAACTTGTTAGAGGGTCATATAGCTTTACTTTCACTCTGCGGCTTGTGAAAATAAATTAGCCTGCTTATGACATATCTCATACATTTTAACTATTATGTAGTTGCAATACTGTATCATGGTCCTTTCAGGTACTAATGACAATTTAATTATATTTTACTTGTAAAAGTTTTGTTTGTGATGGGTCACTCCATTCCCATCTAAAATACATTGAAAGGGAAAAAAATTTGTGTATAAACTAATCCTTTGAATCTCGCTATATGTCATCGCTTGTCACCACTAAGTGGTGGAAACAAAACAAAGTTCACTTTCTTGTATGTACTCTTTTTTTAAGTGACCCTCACTGCAGTAATTGTTAATGTTGGACATATTTTTCAACCATGTATCAATGTTAGAGATAGCCTTATTACCAAGTTCGATATGTCCCAAGTTAGTCACAAGAAATGAGGACTGACATAAAGCATAATATAATGCTTGCTAATTGTTTTGTGCTATATTAGAACTATAACTGATACTAATGTGTAATCCACAGTTGTCATTCATATTCTCACTTGTAGAAAATTATTTATAGTCAATCTTTTAATATACAATAATTATGTTGAACTTTAACACAATATATCGGCGTTGACAATAACTATTCGACAACAATTTCATATGACGTAGCTTTCTCTTTCAAACACTGTGGATTGTTCTGTATGATTGTGTCCATATTGTATATCCTGTTAACTTCCATGTTTTTCTTCCTCTTTAGTGCAAGGAGGCTCAGAATATAGTTGGCATTTGTAGCCGTATTAGCTTTACTCTTAAACAAAAAAGATTTGATTTATCTACAAAAATAACATACAAATTAATAATAAATACTTTAATGATGCATTGTCTGTTTGTATTGCATAATTTACATAAATTAAGCAAAATCATATTGTTAATAGCTGCTTAATTTTTCATTACCTTTGAACGGAATATTATGCACTATAATTTGGTCACATAAAAATGATGATTACAGTCCCATCCGTGAGAACAGAAGCCACATTAACAATCACATCTATTGTCTGAATGTTAGACTTGTCACAGTGATCTACACAGTATAAAATATTATTTTTCAATTCAGTATAATATTAAAATTTTAATTTCACATGCTTTGATTGCTTTGAATGTAATGATACATTTCTCTTCCTTACCTGAATTAATCTGTATCAAGACCCCAACAAATAACCATAGAAAGAAAGAAACAGATGATGACTGAATAATGATATCAGCTTTACTTTCTAATATAATCGTAAGGTATTTCCTAAAATGTCAATAGTACAAGTGAGTATAAAGTTAATAGTGTACATGTGAATGTTACCTTCTTTAGCTTTCATTATAACAAAATATGTTGCTGCAATTATCACCGTTACAATAAGAAAAAATGTTCTTGTAGAAATTATAACTTATACACTCAATTGACTTGATTCCACAACTAAAATCAATAAAGTTAAGTGAACATTAAAATGTGTCCGCCAATATGCATCTATACATGTAACCTAGTATTATTGGTTATATCACAATGAGCTATTTCACAAAGTAATACAAGAACATTACTTTTGATATTCTACATGTTTATAAGGACAAAGTTTACACAAACAGTACTTGGGTTAGTGAAGAACCTATTCATTGCTTAGTGGTGGTTTACCAAAACCAATGAAGTTGAATCAATTGTATTTACCCTGGGGAATATGTACAAAGTGAGTCACATAATTAGTGAGAGAGGAACTTGCTTGAAAGCAGTAAGAAGAAAATGAACTGAAACGTGATCTCATCTTTAATTCGTGATATAAAATATTACTTCAAATGTCAATAGTATAAAATGATGAATATAAAGAAACAGTGTAGCTACATATTAATTTTGCCTTCATTAGCTTTTGGTTACTTTCATAACAGAAAATGCTTCCACAATTATCACATCTAAAAAGAAAACATGTTCCTATAACATCGATTGACTAGATACAAACACTAATAGTGAAATTAATTAAACGAACATCAACACAGTGTATTTCAATTCTCATTATGGGATTTCATACTTTAGCTGTTGGCTAAGATGTTTTATATCAAATAAGCTGAAAGACCTAATGTTACACATGTAACACTGAATTATTGGGTTAGTGCATGTACAGCTAAAAGTCAAAACTGAGATATGGGCTAAAGGTAAATGTAGCTTAAAGCAACAGAAACAAAATCTGACTAAAATTTCTGTAACAAACATAACTTCATGCTTATGCTATTGATGTTCACTGAAGACTCAAGGAACAACTTTTTAGGAATATTTTCCAAAATGATTGTGCCTACACCATCGGTCTTACTGACATCATAGTATACTTCTAACTTAAATTAACCACTACAATATAAAGTAAAAGTCATAGCTAGAGATGATAAAAAGCCTTGAAATTATATACTTCTATAAAGCAAATCACAAAAGGCTAGCCATGAAGAGATTTAGGTTTATATACAAACATATGATTTTAAGAACTTCTTATTATTTTTTTATTTGTTTCTTTGTTCATATAGCTACTTATTTTGAGGTTAGCTTGTTCTGTGGATTACGTGCTAATGGACAGTTAAGTTAAATGTTGAAAAATACAATAATACTAAAAGTATTAATAACAGCTAGACCCTAGATGAGTGTGACAATTATTATCTCTATCTCCTAAAATTAATGTTGATTATTGGACTCTATGTACACTGAAGATGACTAGTGCTGAAATTGAAGGTATATGCTAACAATTTTTCCATTTTCATGCTTTGAAGTTAAGCTACTCATGTACATATCGCATGAAACTGTATGTAAGTTTAGAGATTGAGACTGAAGGTAGAGATATTCCCTATGGTCAGATTTTGTCATTCTCCTGAGCTTTGATAAACAGAATCTAGAGTGACCCGCCATAGTAAACAACAACTAAACACCAAATTTCAATAGTTATTGGGAGTAAGCTCCAAAAGAGATAAATATATAAACAAGTCATTCCCAAAAATAAATAATTCTGAGAGACAGACTCATTGGTAATAGCAATGTCTGTAAAAGAGTTTCTTTTGACATTCTGGATCTATTTTACGGGAACAAAAGGTAGAGTAGATAGGCCAGTTAATAACCATAATTCAGAGTTATTTACCTGTAACAAAGTAAGTGAGTCTGTAGTTAGTCTCTAAAGAGCATTAGCAACAAATTAAGGATAGGGAAATAAGCTATAAATGTGAATCAAATAAAAATATAAAATGTTATGTCATAGATTCAAGTTTTCAAGAACATCTGTTGTGAAATTGAACTAAATAATAGGATCATAAAGACTTGCATGAGCCAGTCACTATATAAGATGTAATTACTATTAGGGAGTACTAGTCAGTCTCTACAGCTTGATCGGTATATTATATATATAATACTCAAGCTTATTATGCCAATTTTTAATAAAAAGTTGATTAGACCATTGTATCAAAATGAAACTAGTGTAGTTCACATTAAGCAAGATAAATTCTTGGTGCCACACCCATTTCTCACCTTTGTATATGTTTTTATCAAACTTTAGATTGCCAATTTAATAATCACTTGCTATCATTATTCATTATTCAAAGGATGTGTTTTATTCATGAAGAACACCTATATAAATATAACACACATGGGTGCCTCTGTACTCAAATACTTTGTTATTACAATATAATACATATAAACTATACACGTGAATAGTACTTATATTATGCATGATTTAGAACTTATGTCAAGCATTACTACTGTTGATGTGAATGTTACTAATGATAGCATTTTCGTCAATACAATTCCAATTACTACATTCAGTATATGGCATCCCAGAAGTAGAGTATATTACATATTTTAATGATATATGAAGGTAAAAACAAATTACTAAGACAACTCTATGAATTTGGCTATTGATTGCATCAGACAAAGGATATTCTATAGTTTATTATGTACTATAAGATATGAGGACTGTTAATCATACCAATGTGTGGCTGTTGTGTATACAGTGTTATGTATCCCTGAAGTTGAATACTCATCAGAACCACCACGATGTTCTCGTGAGGTTACACTCACTTGTAATGCTCCGGAGTTCAGTAGTCCACGAATAAGATGGTTTGCTGGAGACACGGTCCTAGCTGAATACAACTTTATCTTGGCAGATGTATATCCTAAAGAGGTCATGACTGACTCTATTAATGCTACTGCACAAATATCACATGCTAATTTCACTACTACTTTCAACTATTTCAATTTTACTCTATCAGTGAACATAACTGAACTCCTTCCATTTCAAGGACAGAATTTTACTTGTGGGACAACATCAATGAGAAGTAATGCCATACCAGTACCTGTGGATAATGATGAAGATCAGGGTAAGCTAGTTATGTCATGTCATTGTGTTATGTATCCCTGAAGTTGAATATACATTTGAACCACGATGTTCTCGTGAGGTTACACTCACTTGTAATGCTCTGGAGTTAAATAGTCCACGAATAAGATGGTTTGCTGGAGACACTGTCCTAGCTGAATACAACTTTATTCTGGCAGATGTATATCCTAAAGAGGTCATGACTGACTCTATTAATGCTACTGCACGAATATCACATGCTAATTTCAGTACTTTGTTCACCTATTTCAATTTCACTCTATTAGTGAGCATAACTGAGCTCCTTCCATTTGAAGGACAGAATTTTATTTGTGGGACAACATCAATGAGGAGTAGTGCCATACCTGTGGACAATTTAAAACTGTTAAGTAATAAAATTGCACAAATTGGTATGATCTGAACAGTTCTTATGAACAAATATGAAGTTTATATCAGAATATGATATACAGACCATGCAACCTGGCTATGTTTAGACTGAATGAACAATTGGTATTTCTATTCCGTGTTATCAACTCATGGGAAGGGATATAAGTAGCATGATAGGAATAATCACCACCACAAGCCTCAGAGTACAATCAATACATGCAAGTGTGGGTGAAACTTTGTTGGATATATCTAAATGTGTTGTGTGGTTGTGTAATTTAGACTGATAAAAACTGATGCTTCTTTCAGTGTAAACCTGTCTTTCTTACTTTTTCAAGAAACCCATATACAAGCAAATACATGAATATGCTGGCTAACTTACTTGTAGTAAAAAGTAGTTGTACTAAGCTGGCATTTAATAAATATAAAAAATATTCAGTTTGTATTTTATGATTTATAGATTTATAAAATATAGTCAATTTGATGCAATAAAGCCTTGCATGTTGATTCTTTTTTTTTACAAAGATTATTATATTAAACTTTGTTATCAAGCTTAGCAAAAATGTTTAAACCGTCTAAATAATTCTATTGTTCCAAAAAACTTTGTTTTTTATATATTTCACCTCTGCTTTCACATAATATACTTGAATGAAAATAAGTTCTTTAAAAACTAGATGCAATAATTTTAAACTAATATTTTAATTTTTTTTTTTGTTAAGACATTCAGCAAGACAAGTTTTTAAAGCAAGAAGAGGCAAAAAAAAGCTAATGTACTGATAAAAAGAGAAGTAAAACTACTATTACTCATTCAACTCCTAGTTGGTAAATTTTGAGCTTCAAAAAATTCATACTATAAAAAAAATTTAGGCAACAACACTCAATAGTAAGCATTGCATTAGCCACAAATTAAAAGTAATTCTAAAGCTTTATTACAGGAAGTACTATGTCACAGCAACTTATAAATAAAAAATGAAAATGTTATATCGAACAATTAATTTAAATGAAGCACCACAAGTGCGAACCCTCAGCATTATTATAAAGTAACTAGCTATTACAAAGACCCAAAGAATAATTTGTTTTGTGTAGTATTAATAGTCGATGTGAAGCTCATGCAGTCAATAGGGGACTCTTATATCTACCTCTTGCAATGAAACGGTAGAGTAATTACTACCTTCATAAGAAAACATGCAAGAGACAATCACCTACCAGGTAGTTTCAATGGGAACAGGACTATGAAACAAAACTACCAAAGGCAGCAAGAAATTATTTGCTCACGTGAATACGGCATGACAACAAGGGGTGAGGTGTTACCAACAACATTTGTATGGCAAAAAAATGACTAGCTTTTTCTGAAAAATAAGTTGAAATGAAAAAATTCTGGCACACTAGAGGGACTTAAATTGTCCAATGCAACACTTTGATGCTAGTTGCAATCTATGGTAGGCTGCCATCTTCAAGATCCACTTTTTGTTGTGTAACAAAATGACTGACTGACTGACTGACAGACAAAGTGAGTACTGTAACCCTCTCACTCATTGCTCGCTGAGAGTTAAAAGCAATAACAACTGGGAAGTGCTGATTGATTATAGAGCACTTATTGGCACTTGTGCAGACGAAAGGGTTAATAATTAATATTCTGAGTGAATATTAAAAGTTGGTAATGAGCCATATTTAACGTAATACAGCTAATAGATGCTTTAACTTTGAAGGATTCAATCATATTTCTTTATAACTAATTATTTTAGATAGGCACTATAACCAGTATTCAAAAGTTTATTTAATTTATCAATGAAAGGTCAAGCGGCCATGGCCGCACCAATATTTTGATAAAGAGGGGCATGGCTCGTATTGTCTTCTAGCATCCCTCTCCTGTGGTCATTGTGGCAATTTCTTCTGCAGAAAATAAATGGAAAATATCGACTGTTTTGGAAGATATTCCCTGAACTTCATACAAGTCTGGTTCTTCCTTTAGTTTTCAAAAGCGATTTTTTTTCTTCGAAATATAAACGTAGCGCAAAGGTCCTTCCAGTATTGTTAGTTTGAGAAGTGGCCATTTTTGTACTATAAGGAGTCAGCCGATGTAGATTTTGACATGCTTAAAATAGTTTAAAGAAAAAGCAAAGACTGCCACAAAAGCAGACCAGGAATTTTTAAAAAAAAGTTCTAATTTTTCAATTTTTTTTAGTTTTTGTTTTTCTTTCATTGTGCTGTTTGCTTTATATGTCCAAGTAGCTATGTTAGCTATACAATATTATAGACACTTATTTAAAATGTTATTAATTTGACACGAACCTACTGGTTATAAAAAATCATTTGCATTGTAAATACAATAATTAATGTGCTTGTACTTTAGGATCATTTGATCTAGAAAATTACCTTCAAAATTGTCTTTTTTATAAGTAAAGTTCATTAATTAAATGAACCAGAGGGTTTGATTAAATGGGTGTGGTTATGTGGGAGTGGTCAAATTGGTGTGGTTATGGCTGCACCAATCTAATTGGGTTTCCTACTCCCCTGCTATAGCTAATAAAATTATAATAAATGGTAGTAATAAAAAGTTAAAGTTTGTACATAATATATATTTCAGGAATAAATGGCTTTAGTACGCTGCATTTAGCAGCAACTGTGACTTTCCATGGGAACAATAAGAAATTATCAATAATCATAGCCAAATGGTGGAATCAGGTCAGTCAGTTATAATGAATAATTACACATGTAGTTTTGCACAACAAACACTGGAAATTTGCAAATTGACGTTGTGGTGCAAAAACAAGCACTGCTGAAGTCAATAGTGGGTGAAAAACTATTCGAGCTATAGAAACTTTGACTTCATATTTTCAGTTTCAGTAACCTGAATATATTGAACAGCTCGGTGTTAGAAACAACTATATTGCTCTAGAAGTTATAAACTATGGTCACTACCATGTTATATGAGTAGCAAATAAATTACAATCTCTAAAAATATAAAGGGTACAATTAGCTATTCTATATAATATATGTATAGGTTCCAGAATGTTCCTGTCGCATTCCTACACAGTACTCTGTTGTTATTTCTAATGGTGATGAAGTTTTATGGAGAACACAATTGACTAGTAGTGAGTGTATGACTAATGAATGCTCAGTATATGTCACTCCTGAACACCACTGGAATGTCAGGTGGTATGAGGTGACAGTAATGGCTACCTGTGACACAACTACTACTACTACTAGTTCTCTCATAATATCTAGTATTTTAGGTGAGTAAAAAATAACATATATATCATTAAATCAGACAGAATGCCTTAACAATTCACTATTCATGTCATATAGTTAATTTTGCCTAATTTTGCATGAATGCTAATTTATTGGCAACAACATGTTCAAATTCATCAATAAAAGATTTATATTTTTTTTAAATATTGGTTAAGTGGTTGCCTGGGTTGTTTAACTATTCTGTAATTATAAATTCACTATTAACTACACAATTCTTGGGGTAATCAGGCTGTCTGAAGGTGTACAGATTTTCAGCTTGAAAAAAGGCAAAAAAAATGGCCTTTGTCATTGACGTTAAACTAGTGTGTATACTACACACACGATGACCAAATATAAAAAACATATTTTCAGAAGGTAAAAAGTATCACATCAGTGAAATTACAGTTTTATGCTTCACTAGCTCTAAAACTAAACAGCATCCTATGTGGTTATGACATCAAGTGTTATAAAATACAAGATCTTGTCAAAAACAGTCAAAATGTGAACTGTATATTGCATGTGGTAAAGCAAGGAAAGTGTAATGAATTATGAATATACAATTACACAATCTGAAAAATTATTCAATTTTTAATCTAGATACAAATATTGCTGATGTGAGCAAAAATGACAATAATAGTATAACTATATCATGTGGAACTAAAGTGGACAAGAATTGCTTAGTCAGCTATTACACAGCAAACTCTATGAATAATAGAATCCTATCTCCAGGTCATGTACATACAATTACTGTGGAACCAGAGGTTGAATTATTTGAAATTAACACATCCAAGAATTCAACTCGATATTTGTGGAGATTTATCTACAAAGGTAATAATCATAGTTAGTATCTGTTTGTACAATGGTACGTTCAAACCGTCCAATCAGATTGCTCAATTCGTGGTGAATATATTTCATGACCAACTCCTAGGATGTGAAGAAGTAAACTCTCCAATCAAAATTAGGTTTTGTGCGTTTCCTATAGCCAAGAGCTATGGCACAAGTCGGTTGCACCACCATGCCACATTCAGTCATTATGGGATTTCACTATCCTCGGGCTATGCTGACCTCCGCGTCATGGTGTAACCAATACACATGTGTGTGCTCATTATTCAATAGTTTCAATTTTTTTTGTTAAAACCCAATTTTCTTTTCGGCTCTTAGTACTTTCTATCTTGTAGAACAAAAGTTTATAAAATGGATTAAAAATGAATTTTTATTTTACAACATGTTTGAGTTTCATTGAGGAACTTGTTACATTCTTCTTTCTGTTCAAACATCCTGAAACAAGTTACAATATGCTCCTCCTAATTTGCTTTATGCTACCATTTCTTTGAAAACATTACACTTAATCCCACCAATGTGAAGGGATAAACTTGAACTTGCT
>WLWI01004345.1_pt1 | contig 12009 bp, 9 predicted proteins | sample 6701501 | NCBI WGS metagenome assembly WLWI01 (sample SAMN12718690, study PRJNA515312) | sponge metagenome | isolation source: marine sponge | host: Mycale hentscheli | place: New Zealand: South Island, Marlborough, Capsize Point | collected 2014-11-01
AGACAACTACTTGTTTCAGTGTAAAAATGTAAGGCTTGGTTTGGATCCATCCAAAGCAGTAATTATAAAGCACTACCGGGACGTTCTGATCAGTGGCCCATTCCAACAGTGGTCCATGGTCTATTATTTGGCAGTTTCCTCCGAATAGTAGCCCATGAGTTTCTATGTGGGGCAAACATTGTTTAGAACTACTGACAATTTGTGCCAAACATCCGATCAAAACTTATGGTAGGCAAGATAAAACATATTTTCCCACTTGAAAAACATCCAACACATTGCATAATGTTTCCACACGTTTATTTTCTTGTGCTTCTAACATAAAATGGTGCAGAATTGTTTTGAGAAGTTTCGTCAGTAGTTTCATGGTGTCTGTTGCACATCCTGCAAAGACGTACACAGCAGGCATAATCAATATTGTCGCTGTCATAGTCAGCGTTTGTATAGCATTGAACAATACATACACTGGTAACACGTGGATCTGTACTAATACCAATACTGCAATGTTTTAATTTCCAGCATGCTTAACATTAAACATGTTAAAGTCATTGGCAGTATATTCCAAGCTCACACCATTTGCTAGATTAAAGTACTGCTTCTTTACTTGCAATTGTATCAGCGGCATACGCTATTTATCATGGACCTAGTGGTTTAAAAAAAATTGCAGAAAATACATCTCAATTAGCAAAAAATTTTGCAGATAAAATTAAACAATCTGGTTATGAGCTTTATTCTGACCATTTCTTTGACACAGTAACAATAAAGACTTTAGATAAAACAGATTCTATTTTTAGAAATGCACTTCGACAAAATGTAAACATAAGAAAAGTCAATTCTGAAATGCTTTCAGTTGCATTTGATGAAAGAAAAAATGTCTATAGAGCTAATCAGTTATTAAAAATTTTTAATTGTTCAGAAGCAATTAAAGAAAATTTAAATGAAAATTTAAATAATTTGCCAAAAAATTTATTAAGAACATCTGAATATTTAACTCATCCTGTTTTTAATAGTTATCACTCAGAAACAGATATGCTTAGATATCTTAAAAAATTAGAGGACGCTGATATAGCTCTTAACAGATCCATGATAGCTCTAGGTTCTTGCACAATGAAGTTGAATGCAGTGGCAGAAATGATTCCAGTTACATGGAGAGAGTTTTCTGAACCCCATCCATTTGCTCCAGTTGAACAAATGGAAGGATATAGAACCCTGTTTACTGATTTAAAAAATTGGCTTAGATCAATTACTGGGTTTTCAGGTGTATCTTTGCAACCAAATGCTGGTGCTCAAGGAGAGTTTGCAGGCTTGATGGTTATCAAAAAATTTCATGAAAATAATGGAGATAAGAATAGAAATGTTTGCTTAATACCAAGCTCAGCACATGGAACAAATCCTGCAAGTGCACAAATGGTAGGCATGAAAGTAGTGGTTATAAAATGTGATGAACATGGGAATGTTGATATTGAAGATCTTAAAGAGAAAGCAAAAACTCACTCAGAAAACCTTGCAGCATTAATGGTCACGTATCCATCAACGCATGGAGTTTTTGAAGAACAAATTTCTGAAATATGTGAACTTATTCATGATAATGGTGGACAAGTCTATATGGATGGAGCAAATCTAAATGCTCTTGTTGGGATTGCAAAACCTGGAAAGTTTGGTCCTGATGTTTGTCATATTAATTTACATAAAACATTTTGTATTCCTCACGGTGGGGGAGGACCAGGAATGGGACCTATAGCATGCAAGAGACATTTAGAAGTTTATTTGCCAAATCATTCTGTAATTAAAGATTGTGGGCCAGTAACAGGTATGGGTGCGGTTTCTGCGGCTCCATGGGGAAGCTCTAGTATTTTATCTATTTCATGGATGTATATAAAAATGATGGGCTCTGAAGGACTTAAAAAGGCATCACAAGTAGCGATTTTAAACGCAAATTATGTAGCTCATAAATTAAAAGATGCATTCCCAATATTATACAAAGGTAAAAATGGAAATGTGGCTCATGAATGCATTATTGATATTAGAAAAATTAAATCAGAAATAGGTATTACTGAAGAAGATATAGCAAAGAGATTAATTGATTTTGGTTTTCATGCTCCAACTATGTCATGGCCGGTAGCAGGAACTATGATGATTGAACCAACGGAGAGCGAAGGTTTACAAGAAATCGACAGGTTCTGTAATACTTTAAAAAAAATTAAAGAAGAAATTGATAAAGTCGAATCAGGAGAATACGACAAAGTTGATAATCCAATTAAAAACTCACCTCATACTCATGTTGAGCTAATTGCTAACAAATGGGAACACAAGTATGAAAGAGAGGAAGCTGCTTATCCATCAGAGTTTTTAAAACAGATTAAATACTGGCCACCAGTTGCAAGAGTTGATAATGTCTATGGAGATAAAAACTTAGTATGTTCATGTCCATCAATCGATGAATATAAAGATACTGCTGCATAGAATAACATATTAATGAAAATTGCTGTCATTGGGTCAGGTATATCTGGATTAAGTTCAGCATATTACCTTTCAAAAAAACACAAAGTTGATCTGTTTGAGAAACAAGATCGTTTTGGAGGTCATTCATACACTTTAGATATTAAGCTTAATGATAAGGAAAAAGTTGCAGTTGATATTGGGTTTATGGTTTTTAATAAAATTACATATCCAAATTTAATAAATTTTTTTAAAGAGAATGAAATTGAAATTGAGAAAAGTGACATGTCATTTTCAGTAACAGTTAAAGGAACCAATATTGAATATTGTGGTAAAGGTTTAAATGGTATTTTTTCAAATAGGAGTAATTTATTTAACCTAAAATTTGTAAAAATGTTTTTTGAAATTATTAGTTTTTATAAAAGTTGTGAGCAACTAGACTCAAACTCAATGGAAAAGATTACATTAGGCGAATATTTAAATAAAATTGGAAAATCTAAATATTTTATTGATTATCACATAATACCTATGGTCTCAGCAATATGGTCAATGCCACCATATGAAGCTTCACAAATGCCATTAGTATTCTTTTTAAATTTTTTTAAAAATCATGGATTATTCAAACTTAAAAATAGACCACAATGGTTTACAGTTGCCAATCGAAGTAAAACTTATGTTAGTAAAATACTTTCCAAAATTAGTGGAGAATATTTTAAAAATTATGAAATCAACAAAATTGTAAGAAATAGCAATGGTGTTAAAATTTATTATGGTTCAGAAAGTGAATTTTTTACTTACGACAAAGTTGTTCTAGCATCACATGCAGATGAAAGCTTGAAAATCATTTCAGATATTTCAGATAGAGAGAAAGAAATTTTAAGTAATTTTAAATACAAACCAAATAAGGCAGTTATCCATTCTGATGAAAGTGTAATGCCAAAAAATAAACAAGCATGGTGTTCATGGAATTCTTCATTAAATCCTGAAAATAATGAGCATTCTTCTGTTACTTATTGGCTTAATCAATTACAAAATCTTAAAATTGATAAAAATATTTTTTTAACCATAAACCCTTTTTTTAAGATAGATGAGGATAAAATATTCAATGAAATTGATTTTACCCATCCATATTATGATGAAAATGCTTTACAAAATCAGTCAAATTTAAAATCAATTCAAAATGTAAATAATACCTTGTTTGCTGGAAGTTATTTTGGTTACGGATTTCATGAAGATGGAATAAAATCTTCAATAGAGATGCTTAAAACCTTAAATGATTAACTCAGCTATTTATAACGGTCAAGTAATACACAAAAGGTTTAAACCTAAAGTTCATAATTTTAGATATAAAGTTTTTTCTCTGTTAATAGATCTTTCTGAATTAGAAAAACTAGATCAAAATATTAATTTTTTTTCTATCAATAAATTCAATTTAATTAGTTTTTATGAAAAAGATCATGGTGAAAGAAATGGCACTCCTTTAAAACTATGGGTCCAAAAAAATTTAGAAAGAAATAACATTCAAGCTAAAGATATAAAAATTAAAATTTTGTGTTACCCAAGAATTTTTGGATTTGTTTTTAATCCTTTAAGTGTTTTTTATATTTATAATTTAGAAGATAAGTTAATTTCAATTTTATATGAAGTTAAGAATACATTCGGTGAACAACACACATATATATTTAAAGTAACAAAAGATTCAAATTTGATACAAAACAACTGTTCTAAAAAATTTCATGTATCCCCATTTATTGAAATGAATTGTAATTATTTTTTTAGGTTATTAAAACCAGGAAATAAAATTTCAGTTGTAATTGATCAATACGAGAATGAAGACAAAATCTTATACGCCTCTCAAGATGGAGTTAGAAGTGATTTTAATACAAAACAATTGATTAAATCTTACTTAAAACACCCAGTAATGACATTTAAAATTATTTTAGCGATACATTTTGAAGCGTTTAAATTATGGGCAAAAGGAATAAAATTCATTAAGAAAAAAATAAAAATCAAAAATAATATAACATTTGAAAATTAATGATTTTATATAAAATTGCAGACAAAGTTGTTTTTAATATTCTTAAAAGAATAAGAGTTGGTTATTTAGAAATTACTCTTACAACTGGTGAACTTTTAAAATTTGGTGATCACGATCATAAACTAAGAGCTGATCTTAAAATAAAATCTCCTATTTTAAACTATAATTTAATTAAAGGTGGGAGTGTTGGTCTTGCTGAATGTTATATGAGAAATGAATTTGAAACGACTAATTTGTCTAACTTAATTGAATTAGCAGCTAGGAATATAAGTGTCATTCATAAGTTTGCAGGGATATTAGATTTAAAATTTTTAAACTTTATTAAAAATAAATTCATCAAAAATACAAAAAGCAGAAGCAAGGAAAATATCGCTAAACATTATGATCTTGGAAATGATTTTTTCTCGCTTTGGCTTGATAAAACTCTGACATATTCAAGTGCAATATTTGATGAACAAAATAAAGATTTAGCAGAGGCTCAAAACAATAAATATCAAAAATTAATTAATTTAATCCAACCAAACAATGGAGATAAAATTCTTGAGATAGGCTGTGGATGGGGTGGGTTTGCTGAATATTTGGGCAAAAACTATGATGTCAAATTGGATTGTATTACTATTTCAAAGAAACAATTTGAGTATGCTAAAGAGAGAATTCATAATTGTGGACTTAATGAAAAAGTAAATATTGAAATTAAAGATTATAGAGATTTAAAAAGTAAATATAACTCGATTGCATCAATTGAGATGATTGAAGCAGTAGGTCAAAATTATCTTGAGAGTTATTTTAAAACTATAAAAGACAATTTGTCTGATGGTGGCAAAGCCGCAATACAAGCAATAACAATTGATGATAGTCTTTATGATAGATATAAGAATAAACAAGATTTCATCCAAAAATATATTTTTCCAGGTGGTTTTTTGCCCAATAAAAATACTATTAATAAACTTGTTTCTAAAAACGGGCTAAGTGTAAATTCATATATTTCATATGCTGATCATTACGCAGATACACTTGCTATATGGAAAGATGAATTTAACAAAAAATGGAGTTTAATTAAAGATCAAGGATTTGATTTAACTTTTAAAAGAATGTGGGAATTTTATCTTTCATATTGTGAAGCAGGTTTTAAATCTAAAAATATTGATTTAATTCAATTTTCACTTCAAAATAAATAATAAAAATATAGGAGAAGTTAATGCGTCATATAAAATTTATTAGATCAATTTCATTGATAATTTCATTATTCTTAATTACAAGTTGTTCAAATAATAGTGTTATGAAACCTGAGGATTTTAAAAATAAAGAACCAAGATTAGTTATAGAAGAGTATATGACTGGAAATGTTAAAGCTTGGGGCGTATTACAAAATAGATCAGGAAAAGTTACAAGACAGTTTTCAGCTGACTTAAATGGATCTTGGGATGGGAAACAATTAATCCTTAAAGAAAAATTTAATTGGGACGATGGTGAGGTTCAGAATAGAGAATGGATAATTAATAAAATAGATGATCATTATTACGAAGGTACAGCCGGTGATGTTGTTGGAAAAGCTAAAGGTTTCTCTTATGGGCCAGCTTTTAAATTCGAATATGTTTTATTGGTACCAGTTAAAGGCAAAGAAATGAAAATTACATTTGATGATTGGATTTTTAAACAAGATGATAGAGTTGCAATTAATAGAGCTACTATGACTAAGTTTGGTTTTAAAGTTGCAGAGTTAACAGTCGTATTTGTTAAAGACTAGTAATCTATTTTTTTCATTCCTTTAGCAACAAGCTTAAAATAAAGTTTGCTAGGCAATATTTGAAGAAATTTTAAAAAATAAGTAAAAACTTTTGGAAAATGTATTTCAAATGATTTTTTAATAGTGAGTCCTTTAAATATTTCATTAGCAGCAAATTCAGGAGATTTTATCATAGGCATTGGAAAATCATTTTGATCTGTCATTGGTGTTTTAATAAAACCTGGACTAACTAAAGAAACTCTTACATTTTTTTGCATCATGTCAAAATTCAAACTTTCTGCAAAGCTGGTAAGAGCTGCTTTTGAGGCACAATATGCACCTGCAGCAGGCAATCCTCTGTAACCTGCAACTGAAGATATTATTGATATTTGCCCACTTTTTTTTTCAGAAAAGTATTCATAAATAGAATTTATAGAATTCATTGTTCCAAAATAATTTACTTCCATAATCTCTCTTATTTTATTTAGATTAAATTTTTTTTCTGATTTTGGATCATGCATACCAGTACCAAATACACAAATATCAATTTGGTTAAATTGCTCAATTATTTTTTTTGCAACTATTTTACAATTTTCTATTTCTGTTACATCTAATGGAAAAGGGTAGATATTTTTATTAAGTTTGTTGAGTTCATTTAATAAATTTTCACGTCTAGCAGATGCAGCAACAATCCAACCACTTTCTGCAAATTTAATTGTTAATGCTTTACCTATTCCACTACTAGCACCTGTAATCCAAATAACTTTTTTATCTCCCATAATTTATTGTATAATAGATATGTGTTAAAAAACAAATTCATATCATTCTTACTATTAAGTTTAGTTACGTTTTCTGCTTCTTTCATTGGAGGTTTGGCAACAATTAGCTTTAAGGAGCCATGGTATTCATTGTTAATTAAACCTTCATTTAATCCTCCAGATTGGATATTTGCTCCAGTTTGGACCACACTTTATTTGATGATGACATTCGCTGTATGGGTTTATTGGCACAATAAAAACAGAGATATGAACACCGTCTATATTTATTTCATCCATCTAGTTTTTAATACAACTTGGAGTATAGTTTTTTTCGTACTGCATAATATGTTATTAGCGTTAGTTATATTGGTAATTTTAATAGTTTTAATTGTTATACTTATTTTTAGGTTCAGACGTGTCAACTTGGTTAGCTCATATCTAATGATTCCCTATGTACTTTGGTGTACGTTTGCTTTAATTTTAAATTTTAACTTAATAATGTTAAATTAAATATGGATGATGTTGTAATTATTGGTGGTGGAATAATAGGTGCTGCAAGTGCTTATTTTTTGTCTAAAGAAGGAAGAAAAGTTAAAGTAATAGAGAGAGACCCAACTTATAAAACAGCTTCCTTTCCACTGTCTTTAGGTGGATTCAGAAGACAGTTTTTCCAAAAAGAAAATATCTTACTTGGAAAATTTGCAAGAGAATTTATTTACCAAATTCCAAATCTTTTAAAAACTGAAAAAAATCCTAACCCTACTGCAAGTATGGTTACTAATGGATATTTATTGATGTTTGGCCCAGAACATGCTGATGAACAATATAAGGCTCTTGAAAATCATAAAGTTTGTGAAGCAGGAACAAAAAATATTAAGGGTTCTGAATTATCAAAAGTATTTCCCTATATAAATAGTGAAGGCATAGAAACAGCAACTTATACAGATAACCAAAGTGAAGGTTGGATTGATCCATTCATGTTTCATAGTGCTCTAAAAAGTAAAGCTATTGAGCTTGGTGCTAAATTTATTAAAGGAGAAGTTAAAAGTATTTCTGAAATAAAAGCTAAAACAATAATATCTGCTGCTGGTTGTTGGACTAAAGAATTATTGGAAGATATTCCAGTTGTTCCTCAAAAACACACAGTTTTTAGAGTTAAATGTCCAAAATATATTAAGGAAATGCCTCTTACTGGTGATTTAACTACAGGTGTTTATTGGAGACCTGAAGGGGGAGAGTATCTAGCTGGATCTCCAAACTCTGTTTTTGATGCAACTGATTTAGAACCCGCATGGAATGATTTTGAAGAATTAGTTTGGCCAGCATTAGCACAAAGAATACCAGCATTTGAAGAATTAAAACTAACTGGTGGATGGGCTGGTTATTATGATTGTAACAAATTAGATAACAACGCAGTTGTTGGTAAACATCCAAAATTTGATAATGTTTATATGGCCTCAGGATTTACTGGTAGGGGTCTTATGCAAGCACCAGGGATTGGAAGAGCCTTAACAGAATTAATTACTACTGGATCTTATCAAACAATTGATATTAGTGATTTTGCTGTTGAAAGAGTGCTTGGAAATAACGCACGACCAGAACCTTACGTTCTATAAATTAAGTTCCACAAAATGTTTGATAGTTGTCATCAAGTGAGGGTAACTGATAATCTTCAATATCTTTTTGCTCATCGTATGGGTTATCAAATTTAGATAACATTTTATTCATTACCTCTAAGTTATCTTCATTAGCTGCTTTCAAAGCCTCTTCTACTTTATGATTTCTTGGTATAATTACTGGGTTGGTTTCTTTCATTAGCTCTAAGGATTTCTCTTTTGAATTATCATTTATAGAAATTCTATTTTGCCATTCATTTGACCAATTAATGAAATCTTTATCATTATATAAGCTGTTGTTACCAATCTTAATGTTCATCAAATAACAAAAGGTATTTGTGTAATCTGCTTTGTTTTTTTCCATCCAAGATAGCAAATCATCAATAAGCTTTTTATCATCTTTACTTTTTCCAAATAAACCAAGTTTATCTCTCATCATATTTAGCCATTTATTTTCATAAGTATTTTGAAAATTATCTATAGTTTCACTTGCAATCTTAATTGCAGCATCTTCATTTTTATCTATCATAGGGATTAGGCATTCAGCCAATCTTGCCAAATTCCATTTTGTAATAGGAGGCTGATTTGAAAAGGAATATCTTCCAAATTTATCTATTGAGCTAAAAACAGTTTTTGGATCGTAATGATCCATAAATGCACATGGACCATAATCAATTGTTTCTCCAGATATTGTCATATTATCTGTATTCATTACTCCATGAATAAAACCTACACGCATCCAATCAACTACCAGCTGACATTGTTTTTCCATTACTAGGTTTAACAAATCTAAGGCTTTTGTTTTTGAAGATTCAATTTGAGGATAATGTCTTTCAATGGTGTAATCGACTAACGTTTTAAGATCCTCAATATTTTGTCTTGCAGCTATATATTGAAAGGTTCCCACACGGATGTGGCTTGAAGCAACTCTTGTTAAAATAGCTCCTTCTAACAAATTTTCTCTAACAACTTTTTCACCAGTTTTGACTACAGCAAGGCTTCTAGTTGTTGGTATTTTTAAAGCATGTATAGCTTCACTAATTATATATTCTCTTAACATGGGTCCTAAAACTGCACGACCATCACCACTTCTTGAGAAAGACGTTCTACCAGAGCCCTTAAATTGAACATCATATCTATTGGTATTATTTACTAAATGTTCTCCTAACAAAACAGCTCTACCATCTCCAAGCATAGTAAAATGTCCAAATTGATGACCTGCATACGCTTGAGCTATAGTGGCAGAACCTTTTGGCAAAGTATTTCCAGAAAATATTTGAGATAAATCTTTTTTTTCTATTTTAGAAAAATCTAGGTTTAAATCTTTAGCTAATTGATCATTTAAAACTACTAACTCAGGATTATGAACAGGGGTAGGTTTAACTTCTTCCTTAAAGATGTTAGATAATTTTGAATATGTATTATCAAAATGCCAACCAATGGTCATTTTGATTAACTAACTTCTGCTTGATTTTCTTTAGGTTTAACTTCGGTTTTAAATTGGTTTGAAATTTTTTGAACTTCTACTGAAGATACTTTGTATTCAGCGCACATAGTCTCTTCATCTTTACCATGACCAGTAACCATATTGACCATATGTTCTGGAAAATGAAATGTTGTAAATACAATTCCTTCTTTAACTTTATCTGTTACTTCTACTTTTAAAGCAACTTCACCTCTTCCAGAATAAAGTCTACCAATATCACCACTATTAATATCTCTATGTGCTGCATCTTTAGGATGAATTAAAAGAACATCTTCATCAACAATATTAATGTTTTTAGTTCTTCTTGTCATTGTAGCAGCATTATAGTGTTGAAGAACTCTACTTGTTGTTAAAATTAAAGGATAATCTTTTTTGTTTTCCTCAATTTCTGTCGACTCTTTCCAGTCAAAATTCTTAAGCTGTCCTTTTCCTAATTTAAATGTTTCAGTATGAAGAATTTGTGTATCTGTTCCGTCTTCTTGAACTGGCCATTGTAATCCTAACTTACCAAGTCTTTCTCTTGTCACTCCTTTAAAGAAAGGAACTACATCTGCAATTTCTTTTAGCATTTTGTCTGCATCATAAGTAGGTTGATCAAAACCTAATTTTTGCATCATATCAGTTACAATAACACCATCTGGTTTTGTACCTGGTAATGGTGGAACGGCTCTGTTTACTCTTTGAATTCTTCTCTCTGTGTTTGTAAAAGTACCATCCTTTTCAAGGAAAGTAGTTCCTGGCAATACAACAGTTGCAAGTTTTGCAGTTTCACTCATAAATATTTCTTGAACCACTAAAAGTTCTAATGAATTCATTGCTTCAACAACATGTGCACTGTTAGGGTCTGTTTGAACAATATCTTCTCCAATAATCCATAAACCCTTTAATTCTTTATCAATTGCTGCTTCAAACATTTGAGGTATTTTTAAACCTGGTTTAGTAGGATGAGTTACACCATATTTTTCAGTATAAAATTTTTGATTTTTTTCATCTGCAACCTCAAAGTAGCCAGCACCTTGATGTGGTTGGCATCCCATATCAGCTGCTCCTTGAACATTATTTTGACCTCTAAGTGGATTTACACCAACACCTTTTCTTCCAATATTTCCTGTTATCATTGCAAGGTCTGCAATTAGCATAACAGTTTTAGATCCTTGTTCTTGCTCAGTAACTCCTAATCCATGAAATTCCATCGAATTTTTAGCTGTTGCATAGGCTATGGCTGCTTCTTTAACCATTTGTTTATCTACACCAGCAACTTTAGCTAAGTGATCAACATCTTGTCTCTCAATCTCCTTTAGAAAATTATCAAATCCCTCGGTTCTATCTCTAACAAAATCTACGTTATGAAGTTTTGATTTAATAATATAGTGCAACATCATATTTAACACAGCAACGTTAGTGCCTGGTCTTAATTTGATATGATAGTCAGCAAGTTTAGCTAATTCAGTAGTAACAGGATCAAGGACAATTAATTTTTTACCTTTCATCACCTGTTGTTTTATTTTTGCACCTGTAACTGGGTGTGCGTTTGTTGGGTTTGCTCCAATCACTATAAAACAATCTGCATGGTAAATATCTTCAGTAGAATTTGTTGCAGCACCTGTTCCAAATGTTTGCTGCATTCCCCACGCTGTTGGTGAATGACATATACGTGCACAACAATCAACACTGTTAGTACCAACAGCTGCTCTAATCATTTTTTGAAATATATAGTTTTCTTCATTAGTACATCTAGCAGAAGAAATTCCAGCAAATGCATCTGGTCCATTGTCTTTTACAATTCTATTCATTTCATTTTTAATGAAATCATAAGCTTCATCCCAAGACGCTTCTTCAAATTTACCATTTCTTTTAATCAATGGTGTTTTTAATCTATCTGGGTGGTCATAAAAACTAAATGCATATCTACCTTTAATGCAAGTGTGTCCTGCATTAACTTCAGTTTC
>WLWI01004346.1_pt1 | contig 12008 bp, 6 predicted proteins | sample 6701501 | NCBI WGS metagenome assembly WLWI01 (sample SAMN12718690, study PRJNA515312) | sponge metagenome | isolation source: marine sponge | host: Mycale hentscheli | place: New Zealand: South Island, Marlborough, Capsize Point | collected 2014-11-01
TGTGAGGGTAATGCTAGTAGACATTATAGTATTTGCCACTGCACTAGGTATTCCAGGACTACCACTTGGAGCTACAAATAGAGAAGCAAACAATAATGACTTGCTAGGCCAGCATGCTTACACCACTGTGCTATATATAGCATGTTTACACCACTGTGCTATATATAGCATGCTTACGTCACTGTGCTATATATAGCATGTTTACACCACTGTGCTATATATAGCATGTTTACACCACTGTGCTATATATAGCATGTTTACACCACTGTGCTATATATAGCATTTATTATTGAATAGCCAATATACCTTACTCTATTTTTATATATGTGACCATCTACAGGAAAACCGGGCACAACGCGGCACCCTTCGAAAAATTTTTTTGTTGCTCTTCAGAGTTGTCGGCGTCCAGATTGAGCTCTCCAAGTTTTATCGTCGTAGCTTAAGTCGTTTCCACTATAATAGACCTAACCGTTCCCTTCCGTCGACTTGAAACAATACAGAAATCGATTTATCTTTTTTCTATATTTACGCACGCCGCGTTGTGCCCGGTTTTCCTGTAGACGGTCACATATGGTGAGCATTTATATATTCATTCACACAATAGTTCATTAGCATAATTAGTGATGTGCTTCAGTACAAGTGGTGAGTGAGCTTGTCTGACTAAAATTTAGATTTGAATACTAACAACTAATAATATTTATTTGTCAGTCAATTTTTTTAAATTCATTTGTGCTATTGTTTAGCAACATTTATACACACTTGTTCACTGGATAGACCAGCACAAGACTTGTATTGTAGTCTCTTCATAACTTATTAAACAATGGATTATCAAGGGGTAAGCAAAATGCTCTGTTGTACTTGAGCTCTACTGAATCTGTTGTACTCGAGCTCTACTGAATCTGTTGTACTCGAGCTCTACTGAATCTGTTGTACTCGAGCTCTACTGAATCTGTTATACTTGAGCTCTACTGAATCTGTTGTACTCGAGCTCTACTGAATCTGTTGTACTTGAGCTCTACTGAATCTGTTATACTTGAGCTCTACTGAATCTGTTGTACTTGAGCTCTACTGAATCTGTTGTACTCGAGCTCTACTGAATCTGTTGTACTTGAGCTCTACTGAATCTGTTGTACTCGAGCTCTACTGAATCTGTTGTACTTGAGCTCTACTGAATCTGTTGTACTCGAGCTCTACTGAATCTGTTGTACTCGAGCTCTACTGAATCTGTTGTACTGGAGCTCTACTGAATCTGTTGTACTCGAGCTCTACTGAATCTGTTGTACTCGAGCTCTACTGAATCTGTTGTACTCGAGCTCTACTGAATCTGTTGTACTCGAGCTCTACTGAATCTGTTGTACTGGAGCTCTACTGAATCTGTTGTATTCGAGCTCTACTGAATCTGTTGTACTCGAGCTCTACTGAATCTGTTGTACTCGAGCTCTACTGAATCTGTTGTACTCAAGCTCTACTGAATCTGTTGTACTCGAGCTCTACTGAATCTGTTGTACTCGAGCTCTACTGAATCTGTTGTACTTGAGCTCTACTGAATAAAGTATCCATTGTATTTTTTTGGTGGTTTGACTATTGGACATTTGATTTTAAAGTAAGAACAGTTCTGTTACATAAGGGTATAGCTATGACAAACAGCGCATTAACCAAGATAACGTACCACCACCACTAATAGTATAGTATAAAGAAAACCCTGCTAAATTTGTAAGACCTAACCGCAAACGATTCTTCTCTTCTGTCTGTAAGCGTAGCCCTTTGCCATTGTCTTTTCCTGGAAATCATTTCTTCTCCTGAATTTCTTGCGCCCGCGCTAATGGTAACATTATATAGTAGCCTCTGGGGTGGACATGCATCGAGTTCTTTGAACTTTGATATTATAGTACTTTAACAAAAGTCAGAGTGTGATATAGTGAAATATTTCAAGAGCACGTTATTATATTTTCACGAGCCAGAGGCGAGTGAAAGTAAAACCTGAGAGTGAAACATCTTGCCATATCACTCTGTCAGTTTTATAAGTGGTTTAATCTATGCTAGATATCTTCACTACAGTAGTTTGTACTACGGTTGGTATAATGTGAGATAGTACCTAAAAATAACATCGCTCGCCCAACAATGTAACTGTCCAGAACTGAAATGGATGAACTAAAAAATCAGGAAGGAAAAAAACAACAACTGAAACTAAAAACAAAACTACTTTACAAAGATTCTTGTGTGCAGCATACATAAAATTAGTGAAAAGGTAAGTTGATCAAGTTAAATTATAAGAAAAAAGATGAAAGTAGCTAATATACAAAGAGATTTTAATGATGAAAGTAGTTAGCTATATGTGTGCTGAATTCAACCATGAAAAGAAAATTGAATTCCTTAATAAGCAACATCAACTAAATACAATACTATTCTGTCCAGAATCAATGATTGGCTAAACCTGCTCTGCTTTGGCATACTATGAGCTTGGTCTGGCATATTATAAGGAAAATTCTTGACCCAGTATATCAATTACTGGAGTACAAGGAAAAACAACAACGAATAAAAAAAGTTATTGCTATAATACGTTTGTACTTCCACTTAACAGGTAAGAATTAAAATAGCTAACAAGGCTTATTTTGACAAAAGGAGGGCTCATTCTGAAAAAGAAAAAAGGGGAGGGCTTATGCTACACCATTTGAGCCCCTCTAAATCTGACAAATGTATAACTTATTCCTTAAGTTAGTACATCAAAGAACCACGATGTGGTAGGGTACCTGCTAATATAATATTGACAATTCAAAATAGTTTATTAAACAATGGAAAACTATTTATACCTATTTTTGAAAAGAAAAGATTTAAATTTTATATCTATTTTTTTCATGAGTAGTTCTTACTGTCTTCTAGAGTCCTAATTATTCGACTATCACTGGAGTAAGGTCCAGTATTGACACTGTTTCTGCCAGCTACACCAAATGCATAATGAGTGAATGGATTGAGGCCAGTCAATACAAATGTAGTAGTAATAGAGCCTGTATCTCTTGTTAGTATAGTAGTTCCATTTCCATATCTAATTAAGTAGCCAATGATCACTCCATTTCTCTCAGAAATTAGTATCTCTGTCCACATGAGAGTTACATTAGTAGACATTATTTGATTAACTGTAGGTACTCCAGGACTACCAGTAGTAGCTGAAGAAAAAGAACATGAACACTCAGAAGTGTATGTATGTATGTATGTATGTATGCATGTATGTACGTATGTGAATTTGTGCGTACATATTATATGTATGTATATACGTATGTACAAATATGTATTATGTGTTATATTCTATATTTATATATGTGTTATTGTGAATTGCTTACTATCTTCTGCTGTTTTGGTAACTAGACTAGCACTAGAAAATGAACCAGTGCCAGCATTGACTCCAGCTACAGTGAAGGTATACTCAGTGAAGGGCTTGAGGTCAGTGATTAGATGAGTGGTAGCACTAGATGGAGTAGTGATTGTTATGTTTCTATTAGTTCCTTCTCCATACTGAATGATGTAACTTGTGATGACTCCATCCCTGTCTAGACAAGCTATCTCTATCCATGTGAGGGTAATGTTAGTAGACATTATTGCACTAGCATTAGGTATTCCAGGACTACCATTAGGAGCTGCAAATAATGAGTAGTTACTTTTACAAATAAACAATTCTTAGTGAATTACCTGCTTCACTTGTAGTCATAGTTGCACTTCCAGTGCCTTCTAACTCGGCCAAATTATTTCTACCAACAGCAGTTACAGAGTATTGAATACCAGCCTCCAGATTACCAATAGTTACTGAGTTTGTCATAGTAGTTCCTGTTCTAGTAGGGACTCCATTACAAGTAGTACTAGTCAATGTAACTGTGTACACATCTACTGATAAACAATTGGTAGGTTGAGAGAAGGACAGAGTAGCTGATGTAGCAGTCATTGAATCAATTGTAATTACAGGGGTTAAACCACTTGATCTGAAAAAAATAATATAGAATAAATGGATACATGATAATGAGTATAGTAATTGAAATCATATTGCACCCAATATACCTATGATAATCATGTTTATAGTGCTCTTTACTCCATTCACTCTTATAAACAACACTAGTGTATTTCTGTTATTGAGCAAACCTCTCCTTAGTCTAACTGGAAGGGGGAAAACACTATGAAATACATGAAAGAATAAGAAAACACCTTGTCATTTCAATTTTATGTCAATATGTATACCTTACCTTGTTTAGAATTTTCAGCAGAATAGAAAAATAAACCAATCAATTAAGGGCTCCAGTTCAGTAAAGTATTCATACTTTTGTATAACATTTTCAGGCCAAAAAAATGGTATTTTTTATAATTCAAAAGCTAAAATTTGCAAGACCTATTATTTTTTTGTTTAGCTACAACTTTTCCCCTAAACAAAAATGTAGTAGATGTAATAGTATAAAGATGGTACTGACTTGCTATATCAATGGCTTTGGGACTAAACTAATTTATTAGGGACACAGTTTTTGTTTTCTCAGTACATATTGAGGGAATAATAACTCACATTCATTTAATGAAACAGTAATAGAATTATCATTTTAGCAACACTCTGGGATTACTGTGAGCCACTGTAATAATAAACAAAGTTGAAAAGGTTACCAGGAGTATGAGATAACAAGTAAATATTTACAAAAGACAGTGAGCTTATGTCACATGGTTATGAAATTCATTACTCTATCCCATGTGCTACTAATTTGCCACACAAATAATTATATAACAAATTCAAGATAAATGTTTAAGTAATGTAATCACTTACTTAGTATAGTCAGTGTTTCAGACACAGCAGGTACACTGTAATATGTGCCAGTAGTAGCTCTCACACGAATAATAACAGAGGAACCAGTACTAAAAGCATCAGTTGTGTAAGTAGTTCCGCTTACTTCAGTACCAGCAGTATTGACCATGTCAGTGTTTATATACACACGATATGTAGCTCCAGAGAAACCAGCTGGAGCAGTCCAGGTGGCCTGTACTCTCCTATTACTAATTTGTGCCAGTACAATATTAGTAGGAGAACCTGGATCTGAGAGATAATAATGCACTGAATACAAGTCTGAGCTCATTTTTAGCAAGATTACTTCCGCTTTATTGTATATTGTCTATAAGTATTCTTACAATGCAAGTGCTTTTGAAAGTGTCTGTTTTAATTAAGTAGCACAAAGCACTTAGTTAAAATAGCCTTTTTCTATTATGCAAAATTTAAGATTTTCACAATAGAGCCCTTTGCAGATAAAGATTCACCTAATATGCATAATGCTTCTGATGCCATGTCTACAACAAAACTTGTTAAAGTAACTTTGTAAACCTGTAAGAGACATGAGGTCTGCGGCTGAATAAACATTTGAAGAGATTTCTCATACTAAGAGACCAGAGATTAGTGCTTTCTTAATTATCCAATGCTTTCACAAGTAAGGGATAATTATTCGTGAATAATTGGATTCAAATGGTAACCATAGCGCTAGGGCAATACAAACACCTGCTTCTGGGTCATCCTTCTTCTATTGAAATTATTATGAGTTCCCTTTTTCTGTTTGGCATACAAGCCATTACCTGCTGCACTGTTTAAATTTATCTGTGTATGTATACCACTCACACAATTCCAAGGGTCACCCAAGTCATTGAAGATCAGTGATATTTCATTGCATTAGAATAACATAACATGACTAATGTTTGATGCTATTGGCTTTATTGGGATAGTGTAAAGAAGAAACTGAAACATAAAACCGTTTGTGAAGTAAGTATTTTATTCTTTCGAGAACTCAGTGGCAAATAGTTTGTCATTCATGCAACAGTCTAAAGCATTCAGGAAACGTCTTAGAGCTGGTGCTACTCACAGCAAACAGAAGTGTTTGGGACTGCCCAGCAAGTGGAAAAGGCTTTGTTCTGTGTGAAGTGTTCGCGACCTCAGACAAACGGGCTCGTAGCCAACCTGAAAGAGGTAAGACCCACTAGTGGGTGTTAGAACGACAAAGATCTAAGTATATAGCATGTGATCAGCCTTGACTGTTTCTCACGTCTTCCTCATGCTAGGTAAGAAAAAGGTCATAAATCTCCACTATTGCTAACCGTTCTCCTTAGATCCTCATATCGTTTTGTGTTCGAGACAGTCACGGACTCCGCTACCAGGTAGAGACAGGAATAACAAAGTTATAACAATAAAATATTGAAATACCAGAAATTAAAATGAAACGGTGATGCACAAGTAATATTTAAAAAGTTAGATATGTTAGAACAAAACAAAAAAGGAAAAACTATGACATCAACGAATATCGACGATACACAATTGCTTCCAGTGTCTTCCGAAGGCCTTCCTTGCATGAAGGTTTCTTCAACCTGAACAGGAAGCCAGCCTTCAAGAAGCCTCATTTAGGCCGAACTCACCCTCAATGGAACGTGAAGATTGGACTGAAGATCCTATAAAGGTGTGACCATCCCAGAGATGACTAATCATAAACAGCTCACTTTTTAAGTTAGATTATTGCTTGCGGGATCCTCTACTGAGTTTGAAATCCTTTGTAAGAAGTAGTCAGCACTGGATACTAGGCAGCAAAGATTCTAGTGAAGGGAGAAATCTGATATCAACCTCATTTAGAACTTTAACAATTAGTTTGATGCTATGGTGGAGTGCAGAGGGAGTTTGCAAAAGTACTGCAGAGCTACCATCACCCTCAACATAACTTGTAAAGGATGTGTCTGGTATCTGACTATTGAATTTGCTTTTACCTATACTACGTGGATCAACAAGAAGAGGATACCATATATATGGCTTTCTCACTGCCATCGTCCCAATACAGGAAAGCTAGAGGTAATTTGCACTGTGCCAATGTTTTGATATAAGATAGTATCTACGGCAGCTTATTCTAACGTTATAAGCTTATAGGAAAGTCAAGTATCATCTAGCTTATACTATCTTATATCAAAGCATTGGCAAAGTGTTTTGTTATTTTGAATGAGTTGTTAGTGAACTGCTGCTATAATTCTTGCAGTGTTGGAGTTACCTGGACAAGGAAAGTAAGTGCCATGCTATTTATTCCGTGGTCACACGTAAACCTCAACTTCTGAGGCCTGCTTTTGAAACCATGTAGTTTTTTTAATCTGTGGGAACATTTTTTCTGCTTCTTCAGTAAATTAAACTTTTTTGAAGCTCATTTTATGTACTGTATGCATATCCCTTCCATTTATTGCATAATATATGTAGTATCAATGGATTAGAGTTATTGGGCACAGTTGGTGACATGTGGCAACTTGCAAAAAAACAAAAAAAAGCGCAACAAGCCTAGTCAAATAGAATAGCTACATTTAGTAGGTAGGGATCACATTGCACTGTAATGTAAATTGGAACTTAATCCCATGATCATGTGACATGATAAATGCATCTTAAATGAAAACACAAGTTAGTGTGGACGTACATATGTCATTTTGTACTTTGACCCTTGCATATTTGTGTTAGCTCAGCGGTCAACCCTGTCCAAAACCATTACAAGGGAAATGCATTTCAAAGTACACTGGTACACCTGAGATTTAAGAAAATAGATTTTACAAGCAGTACACAATGTATGCTTAAGGACTCGCTGTAGCTTATAAGAAGTTTGCTGTTCCTCAGCTGATTTAGCATAAATGTAACTATTATAAAATGTAAATGAAATTAGTAAATATTTTTATTGTTTCACAATTTCTTTCTCAGCCTTCCTTTACTCGTTAAATGTATTTTTTATCTTTCACAGGCTTTTTTTTGTAATACAGGATTAAAAATATTTAGTTGCCACCGGGAATCGAACCCAGGACCACTTGCATAATGCACAAGTGCTCTGCCACTGAGCTACAACAATCAGCCGGCAAACAAACTCTAATTCTGTATTTATACTGGTAAGGGGTACTGCTATGCTACAGTCTCACTCTCAACAGACCAACAAAAATTCTCTTTTTTCGAAGATTCTTATTATTCGTTGAATTTTTTTACTCTACTAATTTATCACTTCACAATTTTTTTCTCAGCCTTCTTTTACTGATTAGATGTATTCTCTCTCTTTCACAGGCTTTTTTTTTAATACAAAATTAAAAATATTTGCATTTTTAATTCTGTATTAAATTTAAAAAAAAAAGCCTGAGAAAGAGAGAGAATACATCTAATTTTTATTGTTATCCTGGTGAGCAAGGGAAGCAAACAATACTCATTCAGGATTAACACGATTGAAAATTGGGTATGTTTGGACATAAATGTGTCTTTTTGTACTCTGACCCCCCATGCTTTTGTGTCCGCTTGGTAATTGACTGTGCTTTTATTTAATAATGTATTACTATTGTTGAGCTATGTTGAACGTAGCATTCAATGTAGATTGTTAATATCAGGACGTTTCAGACCGAGGTCCGTCATCAGCTGTGCAGAAGTGCACTTTTATTCTTTTCCTGACTTTACTATTGGACTATTGATTTTCAAGGGGTAAGCAATCAAATTTACGAGGATGATACAGTAAAGATTGATAAATCAAAGGATTCTGCTTATAAGCTAGCCGCCTTTCCATAGTACTCTCCATTGAAAATGCTCTATTGTTCCAGAGCTTTAATAGATAAACCATCGTATGTATTTATTAACCAATCATATCACACATTCATTCTATTTTCCCCCTGCTGTTTGGGAAGCTCAATGTGCTCCTGTTGTCTAGCATTCTTATTTTCTTTAGCTTACTAGTTATTTCTATTTAGCTGATCATTTTTGTTGCGTTCAACCAATACTCTATGCCAGCTTGCACGTCATTAGTGCTAGCACAACACTAGTATATGTATGTATGTATCTATGTATGTATGTATGTATGTATGTACATATCTAAGTTTATTGCACATTAACGATCTATTTACAATAATATGCATGTCACTAAACACAAGTCAAGTTGCTAATCTTTTGCTGTTGGTCATGTAGTATTATAATAGTATTTAATCGACAAATAATTGGCGAGCGAGCGTAGCGAGCGAGACACTTACAGGGGTAAAAATGAAAAAATCGGGGATGTTTGTTTATTTGTATATATGTTTGGATGTACGTATGTTATTTTGTACTTTGACCCTCGCGTTATTGTGTTAGTTACGTGGTCGACCCCTTCCCAAATTGCACTAAACAGAATCCTCTGGTTTATCGATCAGTATCCGTATCACCCTAGAAATTGAATTGTTTTACCGTTTTGAATTCTTTTGCGGGTGCAGTTAAAACTTGAAAACTTAAGGGACTTCCATTTCTATTTGAGTTAGTGGCGGTGGTAAGTCAATGCGCTCTTTGTCATGGTTATAGCCGTGCGCAACAGTAATTACTTGAAAATACATTGTCCACTAGACTACCACGAAGGTAAGTCTGTGTAGGTGCATGTCCAGTTGTGTCAAAGCATTGTGTGTTACAACCACTACTTAGCTAAAGAATATCACAAAGAAAACGTTTAAAAAACGTGTATTGTTTTGTTGTTGTTTTTTTCCTTCAATTCAAGCAGTTGCAGAGAGTTGTTACTATGGCACTGAAATCCCTTTACCGTGTATGCGAAATTTAAAAACTGGACCTTATTTTCAGTAGCTTCAGTGTTAGAAGTCAATATCATTCATATAAAAATAGTATAGTCTTTAGGCTCGCTCGCCATTTGTGCTCAAGCACATCACTAGTACTATAGCAATTCTAGATATATATTTAGACAAATACTGTTGTTTTATTTGAGGTTTAATAATAATTATTGTGAATATTCCTTATTTATTAAGTTAAGTGAAGATGTACCTTGCACTTCAAATACTGGTGAAGTCACTGGAGTTGGTGTATTAGCATTACTAACAGTGTAAGTGTAAGTTCCAGAGAAAAGTCCAGTCACTGCTAGAGCAACTCTATACATGCGACTCTCACATGGTCCAGTACCTACAATAGCCTCTCCTCCTCCATCAAACAATGAACCACCACCAACTGGTCTTGTATTTCTATCAACCATATCACCATTCCTTCTCCAAGTCACTGATGTAGCTTGACTTCCTGTAGTTATTCCATTTATAACTAACTGTAGGTTATCACGATCAGCTAATTCTGGTGGTGAACCAGGATCTAGTTGTATAGCAGCATTAGTAATGGCACCTACAATCACCACACAAGTTTAAGTTTTCAAGTAACAGAAAAGTTGCTGCAACAAATTTGTGCATATGTGTACTATTAGGTTTATTTAATATTCTGAACACCCAACATAAACCTTTACCCTACATTTATACTTTTTGCCAGGGTCCTCCTCAGGGGTCAATAAGGTTTAACCTTTATGGTGATTAATAAACAAAATGTAGACAGGTCCGTATTTTCAAAATTCATAACATGGAGGCACTTGTGGGACAAGTTCAGTAACATTTAGACCTATTTGACCTGCTCAATCCAAATATGCTATCTGCCAAACTTGTAACTTGTTAGTAAATATGATAAGATGTTTATAATGGAGCAGTTATATTTCTGCCATTTATAAATGCAATGATGTTTTGTGTGAAATGATGTATAGTAGAGTAAATCTGTTCTCATGTATTTGGCACCAAATGAAGCATGTGTGGTAAGGCTTTATTTGCTACTCAAACTGCTGGATTCTTCAAGGTACAATGCCTCATGAAATAGTCAATAAGGGAAAGAATGTGTATGTCATGTTTTCTATTGTCTCACTTTTTTGACGATGTTGAATTCAAACACACATTGTTTTTATTTCACATAAGTGGCCCCCAAAACAGGAATGATAAGTATAGTAAAAATTAATAATAGATGCTGACACTGTTTATTGTCTGCCATTGACATGTGCTTACTGTGACAATCTATACAATAATAGGCTTGTGTGTCAGTAACGACGACGACGACCGATGATGGTGTGTGTAATCATGAATAATTCATGAGCTTTGTATGGTTCGGTAAAGCGTCGTCTCGTTATGTTAAGTAAAGTGTCGTCACAGTCAGTAAAATGTGCTGGTTACTTCTAAAAAACGGGTGCAATAGACGATGGAAGGTGGCGTAGGCTTCATAAAAGAAGGCGAAAGTACCGAAGAGAAGGTAAAAGGCGATTAATCATAACTGATGGAAACGGCGAGGTAAGGCGGTATAGGTTTAACCTTATTGAAGACACTAATGACACGAAAATTTCATATTTTTGTGTGTGACTTTTGGACATCATAATCAACACATTCAACAAAAAAACAAAAAAATTAAAACCACTGCAGTCTCTAAGCAATAAGCATGCTCACCACAGAGGATTAACCTTATTGATCGTTGAGGAGGTAATAAAACTGAACATCTAATTAAATTATAAATTAAATATTTCTTTATTTGTAGTGTATAGCAAATGGTGTGAAAGAGTAAAAATTAAATGAATGAAATTTATTCACCATTGAGCTGAAGCACTCCACTACTATAGTATGTCCAAGCTGAGTTGGCATGACCGCAAGCGCGGTAAACGAGGAATGTACTTGGTAAAAAAACCGGAAGCAATTTAGTCATGTGAATTAATTGCAATTGACACGTGAGTAAATCAACGTTCACGTGAAAAGGGGCGGCTACCTAGGTGCGCATTATTAATGCAATAACTTTTATTAGAGTTTAGTCAAGGCCATTTTGCAGTTCTAAATAGTTATTACCTGGCGCTGTTCTGTTCACAGGTACTCACCTAGAGAGAAGAACCCAAAGGAATGAAATTACCATCCCCAGAAGGCTAAGGTGGCCCAATATTGTAAGTCGGAGAAACAATGGTACAAACCTTACGGCTATTCAGCGAAATAAAGGGGCGACCGTTGCAGTTACGAAGTCGATTTTTTTTTCTAGCGGTAGCCTAGGGGCTTCCCCACAACATTACAACGCCGTATTTTGGATATTAGTATTTGTTTTCCATTTTTTTAAATATTTTTATATTATTTTTTTTGTATCCTATTTAAAAGAAAAAACTCGTTGTAATGTTTTTTTAAATGTGGCTTGTACCCCGTGTACAAAATATGAG
>WLWI01004347.1_pt1 | contig 12008 bp, 4 predicted proteins | sample 6701501 | NCBI WGS metagenome assembly WLWI01 (sample SAMN12718690, study PRJNA515312) | sponge metagenome | isolation source: marine sponge | host: Mycale hentscheli | place: New Zealand: South Island, Marlborough, Capsize Point | collected 2014-11-01
ACATGTAAGTGAAGGATCGCCTGGGAGATTCAGTGGAATTACTGAAGGTACTTCACCGCAATCTTAAAGGGGAAAAACCTGTATACTTGACAATCCCCTGGTGGTCTCCCGAAATCCATATAAGCGCTAGTGTTTGTGATCGGTATCTGAACTGAACTACATGTATGAATGATGCTGCCGTTGGACTCTGGTTATAAATAGAACCAGCGCCCTGGAGCATGAATGCTCTATAGCACAGCAGTAAGCAGCTTCGTCACTCTGTCTGCCTTACCAATATTCATTACATTGCTGAGAATTGATGATTGACCTCTAGAGTTAGAAGAAACCCCTGACGCAATTAAATTTTCTCTGTATTTCTATTTTAAATGCGACCGGGGTAATTACCGGGGGAATTCTGTAGATACATTGCCTATAAAAGTAATTGAGTTGCCTGCGGAGCCAGTAAAGATATACAAGACAATAAAGATGAACATGGGAATAAGAGTGACGCACAGCGTAAGTCAGTTGTAGTTTAGTGTGTCTGGTATAATTTCTGGTGCTTTAAATAAATAATGTGTATTTTTATTGGTACTGCACATTTCTGTTCTAGGACATTGTTCAGAAATGTTTGTCTGAAGCAAGAAAACATCCCATGGATGCTGAAATATTTTTATCCAAAGCACTTCAAATATGCCAGAAAAATAAGTTATTTCATTTGGAAGCTGAAGTGCGACACACTCAAGCAACAAGAATAATTAGATTGGCTGAACTATATGGACCTACAAATGATGCCATGGTAAGAGGAATATTTTACAGTGTGTGTTAGTTTGAGTGTAATTTATAGTCCACTGTTAAATACAATACTAATAGATACTACAATAAAAGTCAATTATCATTATTTTTTATCATTATTTATTTAGTTTGTTTGACTATTTTCTTATTAAATTATATATTACTACTAGCAATTATCATTATCATCATTAGTATTATTATAAGTTTAGAACGTACAGCAACAATTCTGAGATGCTTAGCAGAATGATTGAGCTAAGTCACATTGACAAGGTTTTTTAGCTGGTCTGCAGCTATTTGACTGGCTTTAGTGCTCAGCTTTCAGTTCAATAGCAATTACTATGTATGTTAACTAGTTACCTTGTAGGCTACAAGCACTGCTCCACAGTAAAAAACAACAACAACTTTCTCCATAAAAAAAAGGCAATTGAGAATGGTGAATAGATTTGGTAAAGGGTCGTCACAAGTAGAATTACAATGATGCGCGTTAATAGCGTAGTTTACAATATGAAAAGTTACGCCAGACTTGCTGTTCATCAGTAAGTAATCGGCGTATACGACACAATGGTGTGCCAATATTTGATTTCCGTAGCCAATAATTTGAGCCTGAATGCTTTAACTTAAGCGCCGATACAAAAATGTAAGTAAAGCAAAGGGTATGTAGCATAAAATTTGCTTATGGTTGGTCCGCACAATAACTTGTAGTTGTATAGCTATAATGAGTTGTGCTTCAAGGTGCAGATATAAACTGATAACTAAGGACTTAAGTTATAATAATACAATTGAATACTAGAAAACTGTTTTCGGTATAGCAGTGAAGTGAGGACTAAAGTGTCATTGGATTGTTTGAATAGAGCATTGAAGACCGTATCTGAATAAAGTGTAACTAAGTAATAGTTAACCCATTCACCGGCACAAGTACCTATAGGCGCCCAAGGATGACGTAAAACAATGAAGTTTAGCTATGGCATCCGAGCAGGACAAATGTATTGTTCTATTATATATATATATACTAGTGGTGTTTGAGCACAAATAGTGAGCAATCCTCCCGAGTTAGGTAACATAAACCTAAGTACTGTTGTATGATTAATTTTATTCTAACACTCCAGGTACTAAAATAATATGGTCAAGTTGTTAAATTATTTAAATTATGTATATATGTATGTGGTAAAGAGTTTCAGTGCCATAGTAACTACTCGCAACTATTTGACTTAAAAAACAACAACAACAAAAAACAACAACAACAACAACCAGGCCTTTCTAGGAATTACCGACAGGTTTCCTAACCCTATATTAGGACATGCTGCCAAAAAGCTGTGTAAAGACTGCTAAAAATATTTATTTGTTAGTTAAACATTTACTTTATGCTATTTGTTAGCTAAGCAGTAGCTGTAACTTAAGTAAGAACAATACTGTTGTGTGGGGCATATAACTATGACAAATAGCACATTAGCTTAACACTGACAATTCGAATATAAAATAAACGCCGGTAAGTTTGTAAGTTTTAACTGTGCCCGCAAAAGAATTCAAAGTGGTAAACAATTTAATTTCTTTGGATGATATGGGTAAAGATCGATTAACCAAAATATTCTGGCGTATGGGACGAGGTCAACCTCCTAGCAAACACGGAAACGTGAGGGTCAAACTACAAAATGACATACGTACGCCCACACATATAAAAACAAACAAATAACCCTCATTTTCTATTGTGTTACCCTGATAGTGTCTTGCTTGCTTCACTCGCTCACCAATTATTTTTAAAATAATAATAGCTACTTCGTAACTAAGGTAATTGGGCTAAAATAACTTAGCATTGGTTCGAAGAAATTTTTCTGCAACTGAGGTGGTGGATTTTGCTTGAGACAACTTTTCCAACAGCAAAAGTAAGAGGGAATGGGTAGAGGATATATATATAATATATAGCTACCTATTAGGTACTACAATAGAGGCTACAGAGTTAAACTTGCTCGCTCAAGCTGTCTCTTCGTTGCTAAAGAAAGTATAAGTTTTTAACTTGAGAGCTACTATAGCGAGCGCTGTAGGTGGTGAAGATATCAGCATGATAATGTCAAAAAGGAGATGGAAGTTGATATTCCTTAGTTCTCTTACTTTCTTCTTTTCCTTCAAAGGAGATGTCATCTCTCTGTAAGCTCAGAATATTCAGATGATGATGATAAAGATTATATTGACAGCAAGAATGTGAACTGAGAAGTGTTCGAGTGTGAGGGGAGAGACTGGAATAGTTAGCAAAATATTCTTTTAGTCTTTATTGCTCTTTTGTTGAGCTTGCAGTCACACTTCCTGGTGCTTGGTGGGTTACAGTATTGCTGGGTCAGATGACTGTCTATAATAACATAATAAGTATCCAATCAAGCACAAAGCAATTGCTAATATTGTACTGGAATGCATACAGATCACATTGTCATGATACAGTTATAATGGTCACCATAAAGACTTTGTGGTTTTTTGCTAGGCGATTAAATTTTGACCACAAATGTTGAACAATACATGTGCATGGTTTCCAGGTACTTTTTTTGAGCTCCTGAATTAATATAAAAAAAATTATTAATCTAGAAAATAGAAATCACTGATTCACTATTTACCCTTTCCCTGTCAATTTTATGACAACCAGTTGGGCAACATGAAAAATGTATGAATTTTTTATTTTTTATTTCTTTTCAGTAAAGACATTCCAACTTTTTAAGGCCCATCAAGACCAAATGTGTTATGATAATCAGCTATATGTGTTATAATAATGAGCATTATGAGGTGCTGTGATCTTCAGAAAGAATGATAAAAAAAAAAAAAAAAAAAAATCTAAAAAGTGTCCAAATAGGATCTATGTTCACAACCTTACACAAATTCATTTATGGGATATCAGTGGGCTGAAACGGTTGTTTAGGAAGTGCAAGCTACAACCACCACGTTTACTAGCTATCCCACACAGATATCCGCAAAGGACACTAAACACGTGGGCCACAGTTGACACAACTAAGGAGGTATGGCTATTTTTGAGGGTACAGCCACGCCCTTTAACTGAAAAAACCTGAACGGCCAAGGCCGTTCTGTTTCCTACAACCTAGCCTTCTAATTGCTGAATTCTGAGCTTCAGAGCCCCATACTATTAAAGTTGGGCGGACAGACTCTCAATGATGATAAGTGTTCCAGCAGCCATACTTAAAAAACAAAACAAAAACTAATAGTAACAAATACAGGTGCACTCGTTTCAAATTTTTATTACAGAAAATACTACAATATTATTAAATAATCAATTTTTTTAAATCAGAGAATTTGGAGTGGTCCAACACCAAGAATTCGCAGCTCTGACAGTCAAAGGGTACTTCTGTTACTCAGACAGTGTGCACTAAGAGGCAGTGTGTTAGTGACCTAGCCTAGCTGATGTTTAGTTTGTAGTCTAGTTGTAGAATGTACATATGTTAAATTGTAGCACACTGTCAAGGCCAGGTCATGCTCTGTGCACTCTGCAGAGTTCTCTGAATTTAACTTCCACAGGAGCTGGCATGATTATGGCCATACTTTTTTTTTTTTAATGAAGACCACACCCATGCCCTAAAGATTGATATAAAAGCATGGCTGCTCTTCGAACATTATAAAAGCTATGAGGAATTCTTTTAGGGTCTTGTCCATCCCCAAACCACAGCTTTCTGCAGTGTCAGTTCAGGCAAACAATAACGCCTGATCTGAGAAAGCCATAGAAGGCCAATGTGAAGGCCACCCAGCAGACTCACTCGCTTGTCATGAGCAGAGAGTGCACATACAAATGTGACTGGTTTTGGGGAAATTAGCACCACTCCTTGTAAGAGAGATGGAATTGGAGCTACTACGTGTGGTAGGCGAGTGAATTACAGTCATTAAATCTGCAAAAAGAACTTTTACAATACTAGTGATGTGCTTCAGTGCAAATGGCAAGTGAAACATTGTGCACAAGTAATTCAAACAACAGGGTAGATAAACCATTTAAATTTATATAAATTATTAAAAGTTGATTTTTACAATTACCATTTCAAACCCTGTATGCAAAAATACAAAAGGTGTATTTAGTTTAAATTGCCTGAAGTTAATGTTTTAGCTCCTATTCAACTAGTTTAGGTACACATCATTCAGTCCTTTTATTCCTAAATGCAGCTTTCCCGATTTTTTTTTTAATGCTTCCTTGATGGCAGGAGGTCCATAGCCTAATAGGCTTTGGGGTAAGGAATACCCATAGGGGGTGTGATAACTTGGACAGCCTTGGGAGTGAATTTATTGAGTTGGTTTGACCGATTCCGAAGAAATTCTACCTAATTTAGAAAAAAACAAAAAAACAAAACCACTACAACAATAGATGAGATTCCACCTCACTGAAGAAGTTAAGCTCAATGAGTATGTGACCTAAACATTTGCACAGATCTCTCTGACACACAAGTCAATTTACTTTGTCGAATGTAGCCATTCTGAGAATAAACGTTTCTTTCAACCAATAGGCAATTTCTGATTATCTGGTTTTAATTGCTCCAAATTCACGTGTCAATAGTCTAGTGTAAATGTATACATAAAGCTCAGCAGATTCCCCACTCTCCTGTTTTCCTGTCATGTTAGAATGTCATCAGACTAAACTTGTACGAGCCCGTCTTTTTTCAGAATGATTCCCCTTTTTTTCTTTAGCTAATTTATTTCTTACCGTTAAGTGGAAGAATAACTATATGAGAAGTAAACTTTGTTTTTCTCCTGTCCTCCAGCTTTAGATTAAAGCACCGCATCACTTATTAATGTGCTGAGTCAGGAATTTTTAACTGTAAGCCATGCTCGTAGATTAATGTCAAAGCAGAGAAAATATGGTGCCTTTTCAAGCCTCCTTTAATCTTGTAATTGTTCTTTTTGTTTCATTAATACATTGAATATAGCTGTCATTTTCCCATTGATCTTGGCATTTATAACCACATTCATCATTAGAATAAAAAAATGTTGTCTATCTTTGTAAATTTAATAGCTAAACGTTTTTTCTTCCTCAGTTTAACAGTCCATCCATTTCAGTTCCATAATTATTGCATGAATGAACGAATAAATAGCTATAAAACATCTTCAGATCTCTATTAATTCAACTTTCGTGCAAGTTGTAATCTTGTTGTTATTAGAATTATAGCTACTGGCTTGCTCACTATTTTGCGCTCATTATACCCTAGTTGTAGTACAATTAAATTATCAGTGTTGGCATGATGTGCTACAACAATAAGATCACTCTAACAGTGGCTAAAGCCGGGCATCTGGGTTTGATTATCTCTCCTTTTTCCTAAATCCCTTTGATTGAGAAAGTCTATAAATTATTTAACCTGACATAAGTTTTCAGTTTATTAATTACTCTAAATAATACCTTGTGCATTTGTATCAATGCTGTTATCTTTCTAGTTGGTTTACAATTACATACATAGATGGCTTGGAAATTGCTACACTCACTCTAGATTCATTAGCATTTTCTTTGTTCTTGTAGGTATTTTCTGATATGGCAGCATCATATTTTAATCTGGGGAATCTTTATTTGCCACCTTTCTTTTACCAACAAGAATATCCCCAAAGTTATTATCATTCCAACGGAATTAAGATTTGCTTAAGAGGCTACAAAATGGCATTACCAAGGATACCAGGCTTTGTGGGTACAGCTGTGATGGTTGCTGTTGATCAAGGTAATTAACCCCCTTAGGATGTGTGAGAGGTTTAGTTCCTATCCCTGCACAGTCATAGCCATGATGTGATAAAGATTATTATTACAAGTGAAGTGAAGATTATTATATACAAATTTCCATTCTTTCAGATTATAATAATACTTGACAGTGATGTATAATAGCTTATTATAAAGATGTGGGAAATTTCACTTAAATTTGTAGTTTCAAATTCTGTTTGTGGATATAACAGAGTCTTTATGAGATGGTATGAAAGAAAATGTTTTTAAAATTTCCTTTTTCAAAATGGAACACAATGTAGGCTATTATTACTGGTAATAAATACTTTCTAATGTGTTAGTGCTACGTTTACTTGCACACTTCATTTTATCATGTGACTAGCATCTTAAGAGCCCATCTTAATTATTGTTTTGTAGTGGACTCTAGATCCATCTAGCTCTCCTATTAATAGTTAATAGACTCAAATGCCTTGATGTTTGAGATTAGCTGTTTTAATCGTATGAAGCCATATAGCAGTATTACACTGCTTCTGACAGTTTAGTGGGTGTGACATTCATGAAGCCACACTTAGTTTCCATTATAAACACAATACCACTAACTAACTATTTTTATAGTTTAGCTGAAAGGATAAAGAGTTATCATCGTCAGTACTTAAACCTCATTCATTGACAAATATATAAAACTAAAACGCTGCTAAACTTACTTAGTGTTAAATTATGTCACACAAATACACCTGCAAACTGCATAGCTATGCCTAATTGTCTTTTCTCTGTCTTACTAATGTGACAACCTATAGCTACACTGAGCAGATATGATACAATTTATTGCCAATCTACTATTTTGCTGGGTTGAACCACATTAATACACTTGCGACAACGGCACCGTGTGTGTATTCATGAAAAATTCATTAGCTGACCCAGGTTGGTAAAGCATCATATTAAATGAATGGGTAAAGCATCGTAAAATTCAGTAGAAGGTGATTAAATGTAGAGGTTGCATTGCTATTCTCCGTCGGACCTTGTTCACCACATTCTGAACTCCTTCCAGAGGTCCGGGTATAAAAAGGAGAGAGCCCTGCATGCCCTTTGACCTAGCTCCTTTTATTCAAATTAAAAAAGTACCCACTCAAAGAGAATCCTCCAAAATGGCTCACTATTCTTTCAATTTGACCCGCATCCCCTATAAAAATGAGTGCTCCAACATACACATAGCTCTATATAATCATTTTTAGAAGTGATGTAGAAGAAAAACCGACTCTAGCTTCTATCACTGTCATGTGTGTGCCAAATCACTAGTAGCTATGTACAAGCAAAAGTATCTAAAAAGCGGGTGCAATAGATGATGGAAGGCGGTTCAAAAGGGAGGTACGAAAGAGAAGGTAAGAGAAGGTAAAAGACGATTAATGGTAACTAAAAAGCGGGTGGAATCGGCGAGGTAAGGCCGCGCAGGTTTAAATGGAAGGGAAGAGAAGGCAAAAAGGCGAGTGATTAATTGTAACTAAAAAGCGGGTGGAATCGATGAGTAAAGGCAGGGGTTAGTTTCCAAAAGGAAGGCGAAAGTACAAAATAGACAAAAGTTTCTCAAAGTAGGAGAGAAATTCAGAAGTAGGAGAGATAGGAAAAGGGGACTCCATGACTCAAGAAGAAGAGCTGAAGGAAGGAAAGGCGGGGTATAAGAAAAGCTTAGATAGTTCAGAAAAAGAGAGCAGGAGGGGAAACTTATGTAACCTTAACCAATGGTAGAGAATGGTAACTGAGCAAGATAACTTGTGCTACTGCATTCTTACTTTGCAAACGTCAAGTGCCACTATGTGGCGGGGTACTTGCTAGTTAAAAATATTATCACCAACTATTGAAGGATAATCTAGGCTAATTTACTATAGTATGTGTCTATTATAAAACATTTTTAGAAATAAATATTAGAATTTCATCATTAAATGAAAATTCTGGCCAACAATTTACAACCACAACCAACCAAAATTTACACTGTACTCACCTGCTATAGCCCTTAAATCACTTTTCAGCAAGATGAATATCTGCTCTCTAGGATAGATGCAAGTCTCCACTAAGTATGATGAATCCCTCACATTCAGATGAATGCTTTGTCTAATTATTGATATTGTTTCTGAAGTTTACTAATATTAATAATTCTGCTACCCTCTATGGCTACTTTAGATGTTTGAGCTTCATGATCTACCCTCTACCTCTGAAGGTTTTTCATTGTAACCAGCTTGCTCTTCTTTGAAGCTGCTTTCCTCTTGTAGCATACATGCCTGTGAGAGCTATTTCTCTTATTGTTCTTATTCCCCATCCTATGTGGCTTCCCAGCCAGCTGAGTAACAGCTGATGCGTTGGGCTTTTTGGCGGGCCTGCAGTTGTTTTGGCAAGCTGCGGTTGCTTTGCGGGATCTGCTGTTCATAACCTTGGTTATGCCAAGACTTTTGTCAGCATTTCTTACCGAAAATATGCAGCTGATCAAACTCACAGTATAAGCGTTGAAAGTACCCGAGTTAGCCTCCCACGACGCTGCTGGCACCTGTGTAAAATATTTTGAGCTTCTTCTAGGCTGCTAGAGCTAGATTAATAACATGTGGCTCTAGGCATATCCTTAGCTGCATAGTATGTATCTAGGGTGGTAGGAGTGCTATTATGAGAGTATTGCCAACTAAGCTACCTGGAAAAAATTAGATTTTTAGGTCACTTATTATCACTGGATCAATATTTGGAGATATGATTTGTACTTAAGTAACAAGTACATTTTTATAACTGTAATAAATGCATGTTTAACAATTTGCTGATAAAATTATATAATATACGAATATCCATGAACAAAACTCCACCCAGTAACCTTAAGGAAAGCGACTAATTGTAACTAGAAAAGCAGAGGAAAAGGTGGCATCAATGGGAAGGTGAAAGTTTCACAAAGCTAATTAAGTTCACAATCATGGATAGAAGGACAGAGAGGAGAGATAGGCAAAGGAGGAAAAGGGAATCCATGACATAGAAGAAAGAACTGAAGAAAGGAAAGGAGAATAAGAAGAGCTGAGATGGCTCAGGAAGAAAGAGAGCATGGAAGGGAAACAGATGTAACTAAACCAAGTGGTAGAGGATAATAACATTGGATAAAAAATAACTTATGACTGCATTTCCACTTGCAAAAGTGATTACATCAAGCACGACTATGTGGCATTCACTATTAATAAACAAGTAAATATGAAGGGAGATTCACTATGAATCATAAGATGTGCCTTAAATGGATTGTTGTAAGTCAACATGAACAAGTGAAGGACCAGGCCTGTCAGCCACTATGTCTGAGCATATTGTATGACTGGTGGTACAGCAGTGCAGCTGGCTATTAGATAAACTATTAAAAGATGGGAACTCAAATGTAGTCTACTAGTGGTGTGCTTTAGCACAAATGGCGAGCGAGCCTCCCAAGTTATGTTACATAAAACTACAGTACTGTTGCATGATTAATTTTAACTTCTAACACTAAAAAAAGGTCGAGTTTTTAAGTTAAGTATTGTAATGGCTAAGGAACTTCAGAGACATATCGACTGTAACACTTCTAGTCACTTCCATTCATATACCACTTCACATCAATTAACAACTCTTATATAGCTAATGCATGCATAAACACCATATATTAGTCTATTCTTTTTGTAACTTCAGTCATTCTTTGAGATTCATAAAAAAGTATCAGACTGGTTTTTGCGCCGCTTCGCATGCTAAGCCAAGTTATTACACGTATTATATGGTAAAATAATTTCATTGCCATAGTAGCTATTTGCCACAACTGTTTGACTTTGAAGAAAAACAACACAAAAAATTAAAAGCAGACGTTTCTAAGGAATTGCCGCACAGGTTTGCACCTAATCCTATATTAAGACATAATTGCTGGCGTATAGCCGGAAAAGTTGTGTAAAGGCAGCTAATATATTTATGTGCTAGTAAAATGCTTACTTTATGCTATTCTTTAGCTAAGCAGTAGCTGTAATGTACAACACTTTCACATACACTATTTCACTGGACATACCAACACAAGACATACCTTCGTAGTTAGACTATTGGACAATGGATTTTCAAGTAAGGAACAACACTGTCGTATAAGGCTTATAAATGTGACAAATAACACATTTAATTGCACCTGCAAAAGAGAATTCAAAGTGGTAAACAATTAAATTCCATTGGATGATACAGGTAATGATTGATAAACCAGAGTATTCTGTTCAGTGAAATTTAGGACAGGGTCGACCACTGAGCTAACACAAAAAATATGCGAGGGTCAAAGTACAAATAACATACGTACGTCCACACACACATATATATAGTAGTGGTGTGCTTGAGCACAAATGGCGAGCGAGCCTGATAGCTAGGTAACATAAAATGTTACTATTTTTAGCTTACTTCATGCAAACACTATAATAGCAGTATGACATTTGATTTCAGCAAACCAAAACATCAACCATTCTGATAACCTCAATCACCAGTAACTCTTGAACAAGCTCTCAGCTATGATAAAAAATAAACCTGTGTTATTATTTGTAATTTTAGCCAACAAAATATGGAATTACTACTTACCTCATTCTTGAGTATTGATAATTTCTGTAGTATCAAATTGAAGTTACTTTGATCATCTTAATTACCTTGAATTCTTGACAAGCTCTCACCTACAAAAACAAAAGACAATCAATTTTAGCACACAAATACAAAATTATTTCTTACCTCATTTTCTTGAGCAGTGGTAACTTTTGTAGTACCAAATTTGAGTCATTCTGACTATTTGAATTTACCAGTCACTGTTGACAACAAGCTCTTAGCTATAAAAAAGAAAGGCTAGAGTTATTTTTGCATATTTATACGTAATTACCTCAGCATCCCTCGAGTAGTAGTAGCTTCCTTAGCATTAATACTTTATGTGCTTACATACGCTTTTCAGAAGTAGTGATAGCTCTCTTAGTACTGACTACAGGTGGCTCTTGACAACTAACAAGCCGCACTTAGCCTGAGAAAAGGCGAAGTTTTGAATTTAAATCTGGTAAAGGGTCTTCAATGTCATAGTAACCGGTCGAATCAACTTTTTGTTTCTTGAAAAGCAAGCATTTTCGCAGGAATTTTCTCAAACTTTGGAGCTTAAGTATAAAGTAAGGCTTGCTTAATGCTGTAGTTTCAGAATAAACTGGGGTCAAGCCTAAAAAGCCGTGTTTTTTTGAAGAAAAAAAAAGGGCATACGTACAATCCATACATACATACATATGTACATACTAGTGGTGTGCTTGAGCACAAATGGCGAGCGAGCCTTAAAATACATTTAACAACTAACACTCAAGCTACTAAAATAAAGTCGAGTTTTTAAATTACGTATGCGGTAAAGGGGATTCAATGCCATAGTAACCGCTCACCGCAACTGTTTGAATTGAAAAAGAAGGGAAAAAAAAATCACGTTATTTAAAGTTTTCTTTGTGATATTCTTAATAGTAGTTGTAACGCACAATACTTTCACACAACTGAACATACCTACGCAAGACTTACCTTCGTGGTTCGTCTAGTGGACAATGAATTT
>WLWI01004348.1_pt1 | contig 12005 bp, 6 predicted proteins | sample 6701501 | NCBI WGS metagenome assembly WLWI01 (sample SAMN12718690, study PRJNA515312) | sponge metagenome | isolation source: marine sponge | host: Mycale hentscheli | place: New Zealand: South Island, Marlborough, Capsize Point | collected 2014-11-01
ACTTGCGATTGCTGCTGGTAGCTAATTGAAGCGGGTACTATGGCGGTTACGCAAAAATGCGTAACCCGCGCTGTGAAGCACCCTCGTGCTTGACGCGGAAACGCGTAATTCGGCGATAATCGGTTAATGGACATTCCATGTAACGCACATCTCTCTGTAATGGACAATAGTAAAAGCACTGATGGGACTTACCATAACTAATTAAAAACCTCTATGTAAAGTACACCTCTTTACAATGGATAAATCTGGTTGTTCTCCAAGTGTCCATTATTCAGAGGTTCTACTGTATTGTTTGTCATTATGACAAAGCATGTCTTATAGTCACATTTTGTATTTTAACTTCCATTTTTAAATGAACAAGCTACTGTTCTGTTTATTTGTACATATTAATTTTACCAATTATATCCAACTTTGCTATAGGTGTACTCCAAAAAATGAGAAAGGTGTTGCTAATTACTTTCTTTCATCTTTGCTATCTTCAGATTGTCAGCCTGGGTGTCATCAGATTAGAAATTAAAAATCTCTAATAAATAGCAGAACCCTGTGCTACAAAGATAGTTTAAAAGAATATGAATTTTTTTAGAAGTAATGTACTTTGCTGGAGTTTAGCTATCAGTATGTTTTTATTTGATAACAACATTTTAACAATAATCACGGATTAGTCGTTCTAGAAGTATTAGTATTTTATTCAGGCTTTCTAATGGATGATGTATTGACAATGGTAGATGCATGTTTATGAATTTTAACTAGTGTTGTCATTAATTCATATGCCTAATTCTGTTGGAATAATACCTATTATGTCTAAATCTGAAGTGATACTATGCATACCATCCAAGTGTCCTGGATTCACTGGGACTGTCTCTGAATTTTATCTACAAATTACGTCCTCACAGATTTTCTGAAAAAGACTGTTTTTGTCAGAATGTACCTGAATAGTATTAATTTTGTGTTACTCGTTGATGTTGAGGTGCTATGGAGTGAGAGAACAAATTTAGTTGGATGTTATTCTAGCAAAATCGCACGACCTTTTGCTAAGAGCTAATGAATACTAAAGTTAGAAGATCGATTATTTTTATAAACACTGTGTTCCTAGGTAAAAGATTGCGCTTGCAAAACTATTATATAAAGTAAATTAATGGATGTTTTTGAGAGCCTATCAACTCTACCACGAAAAAACTCATTTTTTTGGACAATACCTTGTCCCAAAGCTAATGCAGAAAGCCTTTCTGAGATTTATATTTGTATGTATGGGTTGTATGTATGTCCCTTAAACTCACATGCGGGCTCTTTTTTTCTCCTAAAACACGGCCTTTAAGGCTTGACTCCACTTTCTTTTGATACTATATCATTAAGATCGTTAAGAATGTCTTACTTCAAACTTAGACTCCAAATTGTGAGATAATTCCAGCGGAACGCTTGTTTTTCAAGTCACAATAAGTTACTGCGACTGATTACTATGGCATTGAAACCCTTTACCAGACATAATTTCAAAATATTGTCATTTTGAGGGGCTACTAAGTGCCGCTTGTTGGTTCTCACGAGCTACTGGTAGTCAGAATGGCTTAATTGTATACTAAGGGGGAAGCTGAGGTAAGTACGTCATTCCATATCTGTTGGTTAAAATTACAAAAATAACTTCGGCCTATTGTCCCCTTATTTTTATTTGTATGGTTAAATTTCTCTAATTCTCAAATTCATTGCAATTCACCTGTCTCTAATTATTTCATTCCCTATTATTTGCATATATGTTATTATTATTATCATTCTTTTATTTTATTACTATGATCATTATAATACAAGTAGCATAGCTACTTTAAGAAAAGGAATAAAAAAAAAAAGGTGCAGCAATAAAAATTACTGCTATGAAAATGAAATACTGAGAGTGTAATTGGTTGCAACAAATAAATAAAGTCACTCAGCGCTGCTGATAGTCCCTAAGATAGCCACATATTTCCCTCTTTGTACTGCTATAGATAGCCTCTGGAGTCGGTGACTGGTAAGGAATGGGAGCTTGGGCCTATTACTAGGGGGAGGTGCATGCTAAATATTGATATTTGTCCAGCTTTTGTTCCTCTGCTCTAGCTGCTACATAACCAGCTTTAGCAGCTGCTTGGCCCTTACATGAAGTGGCAAAGTATCAGGACAGGTGGCATCCCAAACAAGTTGATGACCAGACTTCCACGGCACCAAGGTCATCCCATTGGGTCTCTTCCCATTGGTTCTCAGGAGACCAGGTGGCTCCAGTTTTAGTCCAGTCATTTTATGAAAATAAGGAGGTTGACCTTAAACAAATTGCAACACAAACAATTTTAACGCTTTCTAGTACTGAAAAGTGTGCTCTATAACATGCTAAAAGTCCAAAAAATCCCTTGAGGGGAAAGTATAGAAAATTGAACTTAACTTTAATGCACTTATTTTTGACAAATCTAGCTATTTCGATTGTGACCAAAGCACTGTTGAAGTTAAATTGATAATATTTGTTATACTAAAATGAAGAAACAAATAGAATAAAAATATTTTTAATCAGAAAGTTTATCACTTTCCTCATTGAAAGAATCCTCTGCAGTTCCCACATGCAGGAGTGCACTTAGCATTATGTTTCTGGTATGTGCACCACAAAATGAAGCAGTCTGCATACAGGCAGGCAGTAGCCTTCCTTCATGCTTTCCCTGACCCATTCTATCAGGTAGGCTACTTCCTTTCATTCTAGTACCTGGAAATAGAAATCTTTATCAAGATTAGCTGAAGGTTCCTTTTTCAGTGATCACAGCAGTCATACCTACTCTTTCTTCCTTGTGGTAGTAGACTGGAACTTTTTCCATAGCAGCTGTATCCTTGGGTGTAACTTTCATTCTGAGAATTTGGTTGGTATTCTTGTTTCTGGGAGTTACAATTGTGATTATTCCCATGCCATGGAAAGTATCACTTCCATCACTGGTTCTGACATGTTGGTGTAGCGTATCAATCAGGACGCAAGATGAAGTGGTGATGGAGCTGTACACCCAAACCCAGCTGAAGAGGTGTTAGTATGACTCTTGGCCTCGTTGCCTGCATTACTGCTTATCTAATCAATGCAATTTTTGTAGAAATGTCTTTCCCTGTAATCAGACCTCAGGCAACAGTCTCAAACTTGCAGGTAAGAAGTTAAATCCATTAACCTTTTTTACATCTTCCCTTTCTGTCCTTTGTTCTTCCTCACATGGGCATTTTTAATGATGTATTTCAGAAATCTTATGAAAATAATACTTGTCAGCTGTAGACTGAAGGAAACAGTTCAGTATTGCTATATGTTGCAAATATATTGACTACTACTTCTATAGAAGCTGCCAGTGGTAATTTAAACATATCAGTTTTGATGATCAATTGAAGATGAAAACTTGGGTATAGGGAATGACACATGGATGCAACTATGTAAGAAGAGCATGACAAAACCATTTTTTTTTTGCAGCTGTAAGACTTTTATGAAAACTCTTTAGTGCATAAATTTCCTTTTGGTGATAGTCTGGTGACGTTTGACTTGGAAATACTTCTGTCAGGAAAACTCAAACCAGACACAGCTTTGTGATTGCATTCAGAATCTCTTGACAAGCTTAGGAATGAATGTGTGGACTGTGTTTTATCACCTTCTGAGCTTCCTAAACCTATGGAATACACAGCAGCTAATGAAACAGAGAAGTCTCAAGTTGGTAGATACTAGTGGGAAGTTGGAAAAATTGTTCCATTCAAAGGCGAACCCAGGTTCCCAATATTAGTTAAGCGTATGAGGGTTTTATTAACTATTCCAGCATTGAATGCTGACTCAACACTCGTCATTAAGTCATTTTTATACAATATTAGCTCTCATGGCAATGAAGTTTAGTATTGGACTATCTTGAGGATCGGTGGATAATGACATTGATGGCTGTACGTCTCACATGTCAACCTTCACTTGATTTACAGCTGAGACCATGCAATGGTCGTGAAGGCACCTCAGCACCACAATGTCGACAAATGTGTGGGGTACAGATAGTGGTGCCAAGATGCAATCCGACGGCCACTCTCAGCGAACTCTATATCATCTGAGGCTTCATTCAGCAGGGACTCAGCCGCCACGATTACCTACATATTGTCCCAATTCCTTTCCTTCTCAGCACTTGCTCCAACGAGACTATCATTGTCATGACCTTGGGACCAGACTTGTATGGCAGTGTCACAGGAGGGGACTGATAGAGATTGGTGGGTAGGAGGTAGGATGGCATCTACTAGGTTGGCAGTGGCAGCGGAGGAAGACAAGTATGCTGAAGGAGCCAGTACACTGCAGCACTACGCACTCCAAGGCCACTGAATCCGATGGGCAGTGTTGCTTGAGCCCAGGCCTTGACATCCAGGGTAAGAGGAGTGTTGGTGATTTCACTCATGATGGAGCATAGAGTAAAATCATTCTCTTCCAGCTTTCCTGATAGAAAGCAAGGTGCTGTGCATAACCGATAATGGAGCTTGGTAATGGCAAAGGAATGGCGGAGGAGGGTGAGAGCATCATGAGCCGAAAAGTATTGGAAGCGTGAGCCCATCAGCTTTAAACCTGTATCTTCTCCTCGAGGCTAGCATCTATGGAATCCACACACCCCAAGGGAGAACCCAGCAAATAAGCACTATCTGCGGTCACTATCTTTGCACCTGGCAGAGCCACAACGGGGTTGCCTCACACATGTTATTATTATTATTACTATATTCTATATTATTTTTATTATTATTATGATTACTATTATTGTTATAGTTGTCATTATCTTCATTGTTGTTTTTTTCTTTTAAAAAATTTTATTATTAAGTTCTTACGAATTTCACTTCATGTATAGAAGCGAATAAATGACCGGAAAAAGTAGTTTTTTTTACCCTCAAAGAAAAAAGGATGCAGAAAGTGAAGGAAAGCTTAAAGGAAAAAGTGTTTACCCCTAAGGAAAAAGTTTTCTTTTGAACAACATCTGTTCAGGACTCCACCTGAACCAGCAATCAACACTTCATTATCACCTAACTAACACACAAACTTACCATTAATTAAACTTAATCATATTCATACACGCAACCCAGCGGGTTCTGGTTCACGACTCAACTACTTATGTTCTGTCCAAATATTGTTCCTTTGTGTTATAAGAGTTTAACTTACACTGTTGTCAAGGGTAAGAGTGAGCGTTTTCGGGGCTAGTACAAGGCCACAACTTTCGGGCAGTGGCTGCGCGCTAGTGTTCCTATTGCTCCATAAGCGATTATAACTCCTGGTCCTTCAGCCGTGGCATAACTCTTGCCACACCCTCAGCATCAATGGTCACCTTCAGATCACCACCAGCTCGGGAATTTACGCCTCCCGAACAACATCATCATTATGATCACTGAAAAAGACTTGTCAGAGTCAAAACGTCTGTTTGTGGACTATTACTATAATAAAACTATACTTATTACTAATTTAAGTTAAAAAGTTTAAATTTATTTAATTTGTTTTTATATTGTTCACACTTCGCTTGACTTTATTTGTAGGGCTTAATATTAAAGTGAGGCAAAAGGAAATATTTAATATCAAGTATGGATACTTCTACAAATGTCTTCCGAAATTATTCTATGAATGGTCGACTCTGTCTTCAAAAAAAATTGAAGGAGATCATATTCGATGTCATTTATTGTCAGAAAAAGAAGATGAAGATGAATTAATGGCTACTATTGATGGCTTTAAGGCTGCTGCTGTAATACTTATTAATTCACGAAATGACCACAAAATTTTACGGAGATTTGTTTCCTGTGTTAGTCAAGAAAAAACACCAGTTATCATCATTAATAAGTCAGATGGTGATAGCTTAATAAACACTGTAAACAAATACAGTCTGTCTGGGAATGTTCTAGTAACAGTAGATGTGCAAAAACAAGAAAGTGAAAGATTAGAAGATGACATGGCGGCAGATGCAACTGCTGCGGAGGAACAGGAATTCTCCACAAGTGAGTAAAATTTCATGCACGTTATGTAAGATAAAGATATATTTACGTACTATTATAATAATATATTCATATAGCTGCTAATAATATTTATTTGTTAGTTAAATATTTTTGTTTTGTTTATTTGTGCTATTCTTTAGCAACACACTACACTTTTACGCACTATTTCTCTGAATATATCAGCACATACATTGTATTCTGTTTGTGGCTTGATTTTAGCTTTACTATATTGAACAAAGGAATCAAATTTCCTAGAATTATGGATAAGGATCAGTAAACTGTATAAGCTAGCCAACTTTCCAAAGTTCGCTATATTAAAAACACTCTGTTGTACCAGAGCTCTAGTTGATAATGAATTGTATACTATTGGACAACAGATTTTTCAAGTAAGAACGAATCTGTTCAAAAGATGTATAGCTATAACAAACGGCACATTACCAAGATACCTTACCACTTCCAATAATAACATAGAAAATGAACTCTGCTAAGTTTTGTAAGACCTAACAGCGAATGTCTTTCTTTTTCTGTCTCCGTAGGTCTTTTGCCGTTGTTTTTTTCCTGGCATTATTTCGAAGTAGTTTCTTCCGAATTTGTTGCACAGGCTCAATGTTAAATGTTTTAAAGTGGCCACCAGGGGTGGACACACATTGGAATCTTTGAACTTTGTCCTATATATATATATATATATATATATATATATAGTTGAACCCTGAACATGACTTCGGCAAGAAGTCGAAACGTTGGGTTAAGTTTTAATTAACAATATTGGCTGTTAGAATGAGAAAGAATTGCTATTATATATATAGTACTTATTACATGAGTCATGAGTGGCAAAATATTCCATGAGCAGATTAATTTATTTTCATGGGCCAGAGGCGAATAAAAATAAAGCCTAAGAGTGAAATATCTTGCCATATCACTCTAACAAGTGTAATAAGTGGTTTATTTTACCCTAGATATCTTCACTACTATAGTTTGTACTAGGACCTTATTTTAGTAGCTGCTCTATACCAGAGGAAAGTAGCTTTAAAAACCAGGAAAAGTGATGAACTTATCTGGTTGCTATGACTACAAGGGTAATGAGCTTGTGCAATTCAGCGTGAAATAACAAGCTTGAAATATCGTGAGTTATTTCACGGTCAAGTTCCTAAAAATATCATTGTGAAAATATCTAGGATGGAATATGTAGTACTTATTACATGAGTCAGAGTGTGATATGGTGAAATATTTCACAAGCAGGCTAATTTATTTTCACGAGCCAGAGGCGAGTGAAAATAAAGCCTGAGAGTGAAATATCTCGCCATAACACTCTGACAAGTGTAATAAGTGGTTTATTCCACACTAGATATTTTCACTACCGTAGTTAGTACTAGAGGTAGGGTAACTCACAGCGTAAAGTTAGTTGTAGGGGTTAACCACACCCCCAGCTGATCAGGGCCATAGCAAGTGGTTTGGTTTGGCCAGTCCAGCCATGGCCGGACCAGTTTTTTTTTGCTGAACTAGTTTTTTTTTCCTAGACCAGTTTTTTTTCCAACTCAAAATTCGAAGTTCAATCAACGACGTAATCGCAAAATGCGCACTACGTAGTATGCACGCCCACACAACAAAAACAGCTTCAAGGTGGTCATTTTGGCTTAGTTTTTAATCCATGATGGATGTCCCTGAGAAGCCTCATCGGCCCTTGGATTTCAACTTTCCAAGGAGGAGTTTTGGCACTGAAGGAATACAGACAAGCTTTCGACCTCAATGGTTTTGATGGTGGCCGTTCCTTCACTATGATGAAGCTAAAAATGTAGCTTTCTGCCACACCTGTATGATGGCCACTAAATTAAAAAGAATGAGGTCCAACTATATTGATCAAGCTTTTGTAAGTTATATTTGGCCAGCTAGACTGAGCAACCAATAGCCACAACAATCATTTCACTAGCTGGTTGTAATCTGGCTATAAATTCAGACATCTAGTTAGCTCTAAACGGTAATTGAACTGGAAAAGTAAAATTAAGGCTAATACAACTATCTAGCACTGAATACCGGGCCAGCATTTTTTCAAAGTTTAACTGAATAACCAATCATTTATATTGCCATTAAAATATTATTAATCACATTTTTCACATTTGTTTGATCACACCCATTAACTTGATCACACCCATTTATTTGATCACACATTTGATCACACCCATTTATTTGATCACACCTATTAATTTAATCACACCCACTTAATTGACCACAACCATTTATTTAACCATACTCACTTCCTGTGAGGGACCAGTTTAAAATTGCTTGCTAGGCCTTGTTTTAGCAGCTGCTCCAACCCAGTTGAGCAGGGTATACCAGAGGAAGGTAGCTGTAAAAACCTTGAAGGTAGCTGTAAAAAACCCCTTGAAAATGGAAACCTTTACAATATCAGAAAGTAAAGCCATGAATTAAAATCTAGTATCTACAAGTTACCCTTCAAAATTCAGTGAACTAAACGTCTGCTTTTCTATATAAATGTTTACTTTTTATAGAAGTTTACTAGTTATCTATAGACTTACCAGCTTAATTGTTACGAGCAGAACTGCACAGAAAATTAAACCTTCATATACAACAGCAAAGGTGGATCTAGGATTCTTTAAGGGGGGAGGGGGCTCTTTTCGAAATGGGGTGAAATAGCTTTAGCTACTTATAAAAAAATGTTGGCTATATTGTATTTACTACAAGGTTATTCTTCATTCACATCATAATTAGCATTATAATGTAACTGTCCAGAACTGAAACAACTGAACTGCTAAATTCTGGTAGGAAAAAAATTAAAACTAATAAAACTAATTTAAAAGGTATTTTTTTGTCTAAGAAAATTAGTGAATAGACAACCTGATTTATGAGAAAAAATGAAAGTAATTTACAAAGACATTTTAGCTACTCATGAAAGTAGTTATTTATAGCTAAGTGTCAAATTCAACCATGAAAAAAAAATGAATAAAGAACCACCACTAAATAAATACAGCATGATTTTGTCCAGAATTAATGAATGCTAGATTTGCTTTACTTTGAAATGTACTTTGAGCTTAGTCTGCCTGATTAATATTATGACGATTAGTAAATTCTTGACTCAGCATTTGAATAAGCCGAGGTGCGTTCATTAGAAGATTTGCAGTTACTAGTGGATGAGGATAAACAATGATGAACGAAGTTATTATAATTATACTTTTATTTCCAATAAAATAGAAAAAAAGAGGGCTAATTCTGGGTCTCCGCTAAATCCACCCTTGAACAAGAAAACAAAAAATGTCCCCTCAAATATACGAACGGCTGAATTACTAACCGTAAATTAGTGTAGCCGATAATTGAAGTCTGCCGATAATTGAGGAGTTAAGTTATTTGGTTCCCATTGGCTAATTTTCTGCTGTAGTATATGTATTTTCTCATGTACAAGCATGGTTCGATAGAGCATTTATCATTTCCCCTTTTGTAACATGCCATATATACTCGAATAGATGGTGCACATTCTAAGCTTTTCAAGCCTTCAAATTGCATACTTTTATTCAAGAGCACACAGTCTATTCGAGGGCATGTTTTATATCGTTTTCCGGCATTTGAGTTACCAGTTACATTGTGTGGATAGCTTTGGAACTGAGAGTTGATCAGATATTGTTGTGATAGCTGGGTTATCTAAATTGTTAGTAAGTCACCCACCGTCTATCACACAGTAATCCTCTACTATCTCATCCAGTTCATGATCACTGACTTAGTTCCCAACCAACACGATATTCTTGCATCCATCCCAGTGCACTCCTAGTTGAGGCTTTTGTCCCAATATACACAATAACTAGCCAATTATATAATATACAAAATGGAATGAACCAATTTTTTAAAGAAAAATGCTTCATCAGCAAAAATATCGTGTTAATTTGACCAATCATAGTTGGAACTAGGAGCATCAGCAAAGTTGGATCCACATGTCAGTTAAACTTGTAAAATAGAAATCGAAAATGTCATCTATTTGACACATTATCAATGGCACGACTATTTCATTTCAAATTGACTAATATTGGTAGTTGTGTTCTTTTACCACTGCTTCCTCCTGTTTCTCTATATAATCACATGAGAACATAGGATTTGGTACACTATCCCCTTCTTATCGTCATCATTTATATAACTTCACTTACATTAGTTCTCTCCTCAAGGTGTTGTATTTGAAAATACTTCTACAATCAAATTTTTATTAATTGTTCTATCTTTTCTTTTATGCCTTGTATGTAAGGAAGTGTTGATGTTCTTCTCCTCTCATATTCTTTTTTGTGGTATTGTAAAAAATGAATGAATTAATGTTAGTGTCACAATAATGGGGCCTAACAAAGGATTTAAACTCAGCTATAGCTATGACATACTAAGGGCAGAACTTGCAACATCCATTGAATTAATGTATTAATACTGCATTATTTTTTAATACTCTCCGTTTTAGGACATGATAATTTGAAAGACTTAATTACTACCTTCAAGTCAATGTCATCTACAAGAACTTTACAAAGTATTGTCTCAAATAAAGAGAAATTTACTTACATTATAAAATTAATTTATGACTATGAGCGACAGGTGAGTGACATTTGCATTAAAATAACTTTTCTTACTGCTAATTAATCCTCAGCATGAAAGTATGAGAGGTTTATTGTAGCAAGTTGTCCTGTCTGTCATTTGTTTGTTGTCTTGTGTGTCACTTTGTCTGTTGTCTGTCTATCACGCTTCGATTTTTAGAGATTACTAAAGTGACAAATAACCGTTGAATTCATAATTAATCTGAGTAAGTTCATACCTTTAAATATTTGAATTTCGGGCCAATTTTGAGAAAATGGGAAGCTGTCAGAATTTAGTTCTTTATCTGTATTGTGCAGTTCCTCCTCTAAATGGGAAGAGTAGCCAAAATGTTTTGCTTCATTTGCTAAATCATGTATTAAGTCACTTAACACTGCCATTGTCTTAAAATAGCAGGTAAACAAGTAGCTAGTTGTAACTGAGCATGCATAAACTGAATCTAAAATAGTTAGAGCTTGTGCTGAACTTCTAGTAGATTATGTTCACTCAATCCTCGGGCTATCAGCCAGCTCGTGTATAGCAGTAACTGAGGGTTTGCACTTTTGGTGCTTTATTTAAGTACAGCTGTTCAATCAATATCTTACACTCCGTTTAGTTAATACAAATTTTAAAACTGATGAAGGTTGTATGAAGTTAAATACAGCAATGTAGCTTATATTTTCATATTGTTTTGAATGCTTTACAAATAATGGCAATATTTTCTGGCAACCTCTTTTAATCAAACAAAAATATTTTTTTAATGAATAGGAGTCTTGTACTGTAAATTCAAGTATTAACTTTTACATGTGTGTATTGTAGGAGAAGTTTGATATAAAGAACAGTGATTTGAAAAAACTTTTTTCCACTATTAAAGAACATATTAAATCCTATTGTGTGATAGATTTTCCTTTTTACACAATTTTCTTCTATCAACTTCATTACAGGTAATCAGGCAGTGACAAAAGTGAATGAGGCTTTGTAAATGTAAAATAGTTTATGGTTACTTGGTTTCATGTCTTACTATTATATATTTATTTATAAAGCTTTGCCTTTCTTTGAAGCTTTTCCAGTAATTAATGGAGGTATAAAAATGACCACAGCATTTTATTGTAAAAATTGTGTCAGAACACATTTTTAATGATAAATCTTCAATCTGACACACCCCAATAGTTTTGTTGGAAGTCATCTTAACACTATTGTTGGAAGCGTTTTTGTTATTAGTAATATGTGTGCAAACAAACTACCGATTTAACAATTAAATAAATACCAGTATGTGTGAGTAAGATGAAGTCAGAGTAATCCTTAACACGGCCGTATGAAGCAAATTTGAACATATAACAACAATTGACAAACAACCACTTTAATAAACTAGTGATGTGCTTGAGCACAAATGGCGAGCGAGCCTAATGACTATAATATTTTTATATGAATGATTTTGACTTCTAACACTGAAGCTACTGATAAGGTCCAGTTTTTTAATTTCGCATACACGG
>WLWI01004350.1_pt1 | contig 12002 bp, 16 predicted proteins | sample 6701501 | NCBI WGS metagenome assembly WLWI01 (sample SAMN12718690, study PRJNA515312) | sponge metagenome | isolation source: marine sponge | host: Mycale hentscheli | place: New Zealand: South Island, Marlborough, Capsize Point | collected 2014-11-01
TACTGCAAGTATCCATCATTAGTGCAATACTGCAGTGGAATACCATACTGCAAGTATCCATCATTAGTGCAATACTGCAGTGGAATACCATACTGCAAGTATCCATCATTAGTGCAATACTGCAGTGGAATACCATACTGCAAGTATCCATCATTAGTGCAATACTGCAGTGGAATACCATACTGCAAGTATCCATCATTAGTGCAATACTGCAGTGGAATACCATACTGCAAGTATCCATCATTAGTGCAATACTGCAGTGGAATACCATACTGCAAGTATCCATCTACCTGACTTCATGGGTATATAGAATGCCATCTCTCCACATACTAGCCACTAATTAGCCAAGTCTCCCAGCTTTATTCATCATTACATCATGCACTAATGTCACAAGCAATCTCACAGACCACACCCATATCCAGTTGCCACACCCACATTCTTTCACCACGGGCCACACCCATATCCTTCCATCACAAACTTACATCCTCAGCTGGTGGTAAAATGGCTGCATCCACGTGGATCACAGCTTTGCTGTTCACCCAGCAGGTCATGTGACAGTTCCGGACTCGGTTGTACACATACTGGACAGTGAGCATGTACCACTGGCGTGGCCTCAGGGCAACCTTGGCTCGATGACTCTGACACTTCTTGTTCTTCCCCACAGTTTCAACAACAAGAGTATCCCCGTTTGCTAAGTGCGCAGAGTAGCCTATATCCAAACGTCCAGTACGAAACCTGAAGGAGTAGAGCAGCAGTCTCTAGACAATTTGTATACCAAATGTTCTTAGGTACTTTGCAAGAGGTGTGGCCTCAGCATACACACACACACACACACACATATACATACATTCATTCGTACATGCATGCATGTATACACACATCCGTGTATGCATACACGTACACACTACACATATATACGTACATACACACACATACACACACATACATACATACATACATACATACATACATACACATACATACATACATACATACATACCAGTACAGAGTTGGTTTGTAGGTGTCACCGCTGACAGAAGGCGGTTCCTCCAGGCGTATCCACATGTTGAGAGTGAAGCCAGAGGATGTCGGCCACTTAGTGAACGGTGGAAGAGTAAATGCCTGGGGGGGGGGAGGAGGGATTCAATCATAGTTTCAGGACAGAAAAAATGCCACAGAGAACTTGTAGAAAGAAATGAGCCAGTTTGAGGCATAGGGGAGCTTGTGCGTCCAATACAAACAAATATGCACACCACCACACACACACACACACACACACACACACACACACACCACCACCACCACAAACACACATCACATCTTCAGCATGAATTGTTCCAAGCTCACCCATTAATTTATCCAAAGATATAATCACTAGCTTCAACCAATTCCAGACCTCTAGCTATTTGACACCACAGGTATGTACTTCCAAATCAATATTTGAAAAAGTACAATAATATACATTTACTATATTTGCAAACAAATAACCAGCCTCCTGAACTGAGGTCACACAGATGAGCAAGTGTTGCACAATTGCTTCCTCCATTAAATGGGAGAAGCAACAAGAAGAAATATATTATAAAACACCAATCAGACCTGACTGGCGTAGCTAATAACCCATTTCAATTGGAAGGTAAAAATATTTCCTACTTGACCTAACCAACATGTATTGCATAGTCTAGAAGTCTACAGTTCAATCAACCAACAGCACAAATAATAGGAGGCCTGGAGAAGAAGGGAAGAAATGCCTGTTGCATTTTCTATAAGATTAACAACTGATGATTTATTTATTAAACTGAAAACTATTACTTAACCGATTATCGCCGAATTATACGTTTCCGCGTAAAGCACGAGGGTGCTTCACAGCGCGGGCTACGCATTTTTGCGTAACCGCCATTGTACCCGCTTCAATTAGCTACCAGCCGCAATCGCAAGTGTTTCAAGAGCTCCCACAACGCCGTAGCAATTCTCCTGTCAGGTAAGTGTAAGGGAGGCAAGGTCTTAATGACCCTTACCATAGAATTTTTTTTTTTAATTTGTAGCTTGAAATTATAGCATTGTTTGTGTATGAAGAAAATCAAAGTTACAAAAAAAATAATATGCATATAACTAATGGACAAAAATATATATCAATTAATATGATATAAAGTTGTCAATAAAATTTAAAGATTGCCAAGAAGTCTTCATAGAGGGCAGTGATGAAGAATTTGATGATCTCAAAGAAATGGGAGATAGAAAAAGGCAGAAGACTTCTCAGGTATAGAGGTCCGTGGCCAAGAAGTCTTCATGGAGGGCAGCAATGAATTTGATGACCTGGAAGAAATTAAAGATTGAAAAAGGCAAGCTATTTTAGCTTCGTTTGTTCATACACAGAGGATTATATAGATTTTCAACAACACCAACCACAAAAAGGTCAATAATTATTATTGCATCAGGATACAGACTTTCTTCCTTCTAATTCTCCCCTACTTGAAGGTGCCCATAAAATGGATTTCTTAGGAGAAAGTTTCTCAGGTATGAAGAGAAGGATGTGCATTCTATGTCAAGAACAGTAACAACAGACACATCATGGTACGGTACAGTGGTGATTATGGGGTGTGGCTTTGTCACCATGGAGGGACTGCTTCATAGTATTATCCTAGAATTGCAAACACAGTAGTCTATATAATTGCTTGTTATGTTATATATTATAATATTATCCTAATTATGGCTCCCACAAAAACAAACAAAAAACAACAACAACAACAAAAAAAACGGTCAAAATCAAGTTACTGAATTATTTCAAAGCAAGTGGCTAGTGAACATTTAAAACAACAATATACAGCTATGAAACATGAGGTGTTAGCTTAAACTTTTACAATACTGATGCTAACAATGGCATACTTACCTTGAAGCTTGCAGTTTCCAATGAGTGCGCACTCCATACGCTTCAAACGCGTAAAAACTAAACAAAACTTAGCCCGCGGGTAGAGGAAGGCTTTAGCTTCAATCTGTTAATACATCGCCATCGGTTACTTCAAAGCGTATTGCCTCTAGACAAGAAAAAGCTCAGGTGTTCTAGCCTCAAGGTGACGGTCACGATTTCTTGTAAACAATTTCGGAGTACGCGCACGTAATCGCGAATTTAATTTTAGGCGATAATCGGGTAATAACATCATTGCAAGCAACAACTACAACTTCTGGAGTCAAACAACAACAAACTCGGCCATTTCAGGAGGACTGGATAATACCCTGCACTCTGTGAGTGCAGACAAACAGACAGACAGACAGACAGACAGACAGGCAGACAGACAGAGTGACCAGTACTATAACTCTCAAACTTGCGTGCTCAGAAAAGTAATGAAGTATCACATTAAACTTACTGCTCCAGGAACTCCAGAAAAAGAGAAGAACACATCTGGTTGATCAGAGTCTGCCATAGAACTCAGAGCATTCAGAAGGATGGTAGAATATGGTGCCTAGAAAATGGACCATTATAAGCTTTATATACAGTATTACATAGGTATAAAATATATAGTCTATATGCTGTGCTTAGCCAAGCAACTGAACATGTACGTAAACAATGGCAAAGACGTGCCCACCTCTTACCCATATTTGATTCTGTCCTGTATATAAGAAAGACAGCACAGCTTGCAGCTCCGTTAAAGAGATGTGGTAACTACTGGCAACCTCTAGGACCTTCACAATCAGAGCTAAACAATTACACACAAAACCAATGAACATAACCGATAAATTGGCCATAAACTATAGATGATAATACTTCACACAGCTATATAAGATGTCTGACAGATAGCTTGTCTTTGTCCAAGCAAACTAAGCACACACACACACACACACACACACACACAACACACACACAGAACTGGTTTGCTTGTTTTTCCGAATGCCATATGAAATAATCAAGTTGTAATACTTCTAGCTATCCTAGACCTTGTCAACACGATGTTAACAAAAGCACACGTACGTACACACACAATAGACACATTCAAAGCACATGCTTACTAGCAACTCTGTTGCTAGGAGCCCTGCGCAGGAAGTCCAAGCACCTATCCAGCAGTTTGAAAGGTCTGGTAACCTGCAGGTTGTCAAGTGAGTACTCCAGTGTTGTCACCATTCTGGTCCATATCTCACCCTGCATGTCAATGTAGAAATAGAATAATAATAATAATAATAATAACAATAATAATAATAGTAATAATAATAATAATAAAAACTAGTGATGAAGCACAAATGGTGAGCGAGCTGGCCAAGCTGAAGTAATGCCACATGTACATGTATAGAAAGTTTTATTCAAATATCTAAATTTAATTTCAATTATTTTAATTTCATATCTTATCATGCATATAGCCATATAGCCATAGATAGTATGTTAACATAGCTATACGCCCTACGCAACAGTATTTTTCATACTTGAAAATCGTGTCCAATAGTCAAGTCACAAAGAGAATACAACGTAAGGAAGTCTTGTGTTGGTATATCTAGTGAACAGGTGCATGAGCAACAGTCTGAGCATGTCAAAAACAACTTAATTCAAATGGGCTAACAACTAAATTTCCTTGTACGGTACGAATAAGAATATCTAAACCAAAAGATTTTGTAGTGGAGTATGGGACAGGGCCGACCACATAGTGAACACAACAGTGCGAGGGTCAAAGTAAAAAATGACATCCATACGTACAAACAATTGAAAAATATCTCCGATTGTGTTAACCCTGATCATGTCTTGTTCACTTCACTAGCCTGCCACTAATAATAATAATAGGAATTTTTCTCTTTTTTAACAGCCAATATTTTTAATTATAACTTAACCCGACATTTCGACTTCTTGCCGAAGTCCTCTTCAGGGGTCAACTGAGGTCGAACTCTCCGCGGTGATATAATAACACAAAATAAACAGCGAGATTTCTGGAGGGCACGCTTACTGTTTATTATATCCTAGAGGGTGATTTGCACGCAGCATGGACAGCCAGCATCCTGGAAGCTCTAAACCTATGTCTCTATCAAACTTGTTGTTGTCAGGTGTCATCTGTATGTGTAGAGCTTCCTCGATCTTCAACTCACGATTCTTACTGGCTCTGTCTACAACTCTTACCTCTTCCCATTTAATGGGGTGATGCTGAAACCTTCTCATCACCTCTTTTACAAGCATCCTGATGTTCTTTCACTCTCTGCTCAAGCCTTCTAGTTGTTTCACCTATGTATACTTTACCACAACTGCAGGGTATACTGTACTGTACACTATATGGATGACTCTGTGGTAACAGGTATAGTATCTTTGACTTTAGTAAGATGTGATCTTAGTGTCTTACCCGACTTAAATGCTGTTTTGATGTCAAAGTCTCTACACACTCTCTGAATGCTCTCACTCAATCCTGATATGTACGGAATAGTAAGAATCAAACTTTCTCTTGCTCAGTATTTGTGTGATCTTTAGAAGGTAACTCTTTAGAGCCTGCCCTAATGGTTGCATTGCATTGTCATAACCATTACTTTGAAGTACTTTGTGTAGGTGTTTCTCTTCTTTCTTCAAGTTTTCACTCATGTTAGTTACCCTCCTTATTTTCCTCTGATTCCATTGTAAATTTTATAGAAGGTCTTACAGAGTTTAAATGGTCCAACAAATGTTTTTCACTTCCTTTCTTAACTATGCAAAAGGTGTCATCTACATAGAGAAAATTTCCTATTATTATAATTATTTCAGCCGAGAATGGCTGAATCATTGAAATAATAATAATAATAATAACAATAATAATAATAATAATAATAAAATAATTATGTCACCTGCCTCAGTATTAAGTTTGTCAAGCTTATGTGATAGAGACAGCTTAGCTGGGAGAAAGAGTGACAGAATGATGAATGGATGGGTTCCACACACTACCTGATACCGAATACACTAACAAAAGACTATCAAAACTTTCAGAAATAGCCCAGATTACATTCACTGATGAAACAGATCTCAATGTATGACCAAATAATAATAAAATAAAAAACCTATTAGCTCAGACTCTCCTGATGCAATACACTATATAAAAATTATCTTGGGTTGTTTTCAATTCACAGCTAAGATGAGTGTGAGCTGTTGATAGACCTAGTGTCATGGATTTACTAGGAGTGCCCCTATAATGTAAAAGCTAATGCTTGTTTACCTAAAAGAAACTTGTCATTCCTTGTATTTTTACATTCCTATAGATGTACTTGGTGGTTACCTAAAATACTCCATACTTAGTGTCAAATCCAGGATTGAGCAGCTATATGTTCATCAGACCTTGGTGGTTAAACTAGCTGTGCTGAACCTTCACAATTGAACATACTAATGTAGCTCACCTGTAGAGTGTCTGTGCAATGAGGTAGAAGATTGAAGATGAGTAGTAGAACAGTGGGTTCCTTTATGGCTCCAACCTCCTTGCCACCTGTGCCAGGTCCACCCACCAGCTGCAACAGTCAACCCAACAACCACATCACCCACACAGTGTACACACACACACACACACACTACAAACTGATCTGCAACAAAGGTCTAGCTCCACGCAGGGTATCGCTCTCACCAGTTCAAAGATAGAGGCCACCAGTTCCACCGAGTCCACTGGGTCTCCAGACCGCAAAATTAGACCGATAAGCTCTTGCAGAGAAGCGGCAGTAAGCCGCTCCGAGAGCTTGGACCTCGACATTAAACTCATATTACTTTATTCTTTGTTTCAGTACTCTGCGCTTCTTCATCGCTCCCAGCTGACTAAGTAATAAGCAAGTAACCGTTATTTGCAGGAAGCATTCTAACTAGCGCACATCAACAATGTTGCGACCCTCCCCTTCGCGGACGTAAGCAAGCAGCCACAAAACACGCGTGAAAATTATTCATGACTCGGTGATAGGTAGGTTTAGTGGGTGATAAAGAGGTAAATAATTCTGTTAATTGTGAGAGAAGAGTGCAAGAAAATGTGGAAGTTAGAGAAGAAAGAGTAGAGGAAGATAGGGTGTGCTGTGCATTCAGATATTTAGGGTGATTTGGAGGAGTCTCTTGAGACTTCTTGATCGATCATTTTTGAGGATTTTTCTTTTCGACTGCTTCTTTCTTCATCACGGCCACGACTGGAGCTTCGATGACGCCTACTACTCCTGAACACACACACACAAAGTGGGTATAAAAACATCTAAAAAATTATTCCGTATGCTTACCGTTCATGTCGCGATTGTTTCTCTTCCCTGTGCTCTCTTCTCCTCTGTAGCACACATAGTAAAACACCAGAATGAAAACAGATTACTATTATTAACATACTACACACACACACAGTCCTATGCAACATATCCGGCCTTTCCCATTTACCCTAGGTTCCCTGTCTCTATCTCTGTCTCTGTCTCTGTCATGTCTATCACTACGGTGATATTCTCCATTCCTATGGCGATTGCTCCTATGCCGATGATCACGTTCCCTATCTCGATCACGCTCATAAGATCTGGATCTTGACCTTCATTAAATAAATATTACAGTGTGACATACAATTGATTTGAATAGATTTCATTTCTCTTCAGATCACAATGCTTCTATATTTTGTCACACTTATGTACCTTGAGGATCTTTTATGGCGTCTATCTCTCTTCCTTCTGTGGCGATCATCGTACGAAGAGCTCCTCGACCGAGAGCCTGATGTACTCGGAGACTTTGACTGTGCTCCTCTGCGATTGTTCCGGTGAGAGAATGCCTCGAGAAGGTCTTGTGGCGGAGCTCCCATAGATGAGTCCCATGGAAACTGGCCTGTAAGGAAAAGAAAAATGGCCACCTCAAGAATTAATATACATAGGATGGGGGGGAGAATACCTAAAAGACGTCCTGAGAAAATATCTTGAGAAAAATTTCTGTCATCCAATCCTGGATCCATTGGAAAGTTAGGAGGTATTCCTGGGAAAGGAGGTGGAGGCATCCCATCAGGAGCCCCACCAAAGCCTTGAGGGGGTAGAGGAAATGGTGGCATATTATTTAGCATGTGGGGAGGGGGAAGGCTGTCAGGGGGCCTAATCCCCCCACCAAACATGGCTGCCGCCATAGCAGCAGCAAGATTGTCTTGTCCTGGTGGGAAAGGAGGGAATCCTGGAGGAGGTGGAGGTAGTCCAAATGGAGGTGGAGGGAGATTATTTATACCAGGGCCAGGGGGGATATTAGGAGCTGTAGCCATCCAATACAACAAACGACAAACATAGTAAAATCTATGCATTCAATGACAAGCATTGGATAAAATAAGTGCCCAGATTACTCCAGTTGACACAACATAAGTTTATCTTAAAATTCCATGCTTAAAACTTACGTGGAAGTAATGGAGCTTTATTAGAATTTGACCTACAATGCAATGATGTAAACTCCACAATAAGGAACAGGATAATATGAACTTCAGAAACTTACGGAACATCTACACCAGGAGTTGCTCGACCGTCTGATGCATTGTCATCTACAGGAGGTGGAGTGGCGCTAGGCTCTAGTTCTAAATAGGAAAAAATCTCAAATAAGAGAGCCCATTTTAATAAGTGTAAAGCATGTCAATTGCCTGCATTGCTATGAAAATAAAAAGAGTGTGCCTAAATGATCACATCCACCCACCATCTTTAGGACTCTTTGGTTCTGGTGTTTCCCGAGACTCCATCTTGATTTCAGGATGGGGAACTGAGCCAAGGTTCATCCCTGAAGACAGTAATAAATGATCATGAAGAGTGACTTAAACAGATTCAGACATCTATACAACTCTATAGAATGCTTCAGTAAGATTTAGTCACACGTCAGGTGGTAAATCCATGACTTGCTTACTATCTTGACCCGGACACACTAACTCTGCAAGAACGTAACTAACTCTCAAACTGGCTCAACCTTTACATCCATGTATAAACACAGTTGTTAGAACTAGCAGAAGTATACAATAGCAATACAAATTTGTTCTTGTCCTGAACTCCATCAACTCCATGAGCTCAAAACATTGCTACTTACTATCTTAAAAAAAAAAAGTTAGAACTGAACAGCTTCATATTATGCCCGAATAAGCAACATAATGTTCCATTACAACTTCACTTAATGTGACTAATTACTTCTCTTGTGTTGTCTTTTTTTTTTTTTCCCTTCTTTTTCTGGATAAAACACATTTCCTCATAGAATAGTGAATTTTATTTGGAGCTCTTATTGGTATCGATGGAGTTCATGCCGTTCGAAAATAAATCAGACCTGGCAAAGACTGCAAGAATGAGGGTGGCGGTGGCATTGGTGGTGGTGGAAAGCCGTGGGGTAAAATATTAGGAGGCGGAAGAGGCATGGGCGCCATCGATGTGATTGACTTGACTTCAGCAATGGCACCTGGTATCCTTGCGGAGCTGTGGACCTAGTCAAATGTGATGCAAGTTGGCAGGGAGCAAGAGAGTGTAGGGAAGGACAGAGGAGGTACGTACGTACCAAGCGTGCAAGTATTACATGAATATCATGACAAGAGTGATTGTGACTAATTAAGATGGCATGCATGCAAATATAATACAAATATCATGAACAGGAGGAGAATGACTGTAGTCAAATGATGAATACAAGTGAAATATATTGCATGACAGGAAATGATACAATAGTCTGAGGTGAAAGTTAGACCTTCAATTGACTCAGACAAGATGCTTGCACTATCTCCTTCCATATCAATGGACGGCACACTGCCAGTCCAGTTGAATACACTGCCCCCACCCGAAGACAATAACATTTAACCTAGAAACCAGCCAACTTGTGCTGATGAAGAAACCAAAAACTACCCATTTCTCATGTTGTCTGTGCTAAGGAGCAATTCGTGTTGCACTGCATCACCATCAGCAACGTCATCATTGCATATGTGCTTTCATGACCATCTCATTCAAGTCACTACAAACACTTTTGTAATTTTCCCTCAAAACAGCTGAATAATTAGGGTGCTACCTGCAGAGGCGATTATGTTCACAAGTTATGAATGCAGAGTGAATTGTTCTTCGTATTCTGTTCTGCAACATAACCCTCAAATTTAAATTTATTATTTCAATTGCATGTGATCTGCTTGGCTTATTAGATGCAATATAGCTAGCAAACACTGTTGATATTGGCACCCCTTTACCCAACCCAAATGCAAATACATACATGCACAAAATACCACACAAAATGGACAAAAGAAATTCATGCGCATAAAATCAAGCACCATCAAATTAATAATAAATATCAATACATTGAATACACTCGCTTCAAATAACATAATACTAAGAAGTGGAGTGACAAGAATTCTAACTAAAAGGTTGTTACTTTTAGAGTACCAAAGGAATGGCGTGGGCCACTTGAAATGCGGGGAGTTGCTTACAACTATTTTGTTGAGCTGCATCACTTCGCCTTTCATCTTTCGCTGCTTTTCACAGTACAGCTTCCATGTGTCTTCAGTAAACCCGTAGTTGAAATAGTCGGCAATGTCAGCTCCTATGCAGCAACACCAATACCAGTGATAAAAAAAATGTAGCCTGTAATTTTTATTTAATGCACACCAGGTAGTCTCCAAGGCTTTTCAGCTGCAACCTCTTCAAGATCGAACTCCAGAAGACTCTGCCCTCCAATCTGTGGAATGGCGTCAACATCTACTTTCTTGCTGACACTCCCAGTTCCTTAAAGTATTTATAAAATTACGTCATCATTGTACTTTTCAAACTTCGTCATGCTGTCATACCTCCAGCCACTAAGCCCACTCGGCCATAATTGGGAGTCCTAGAGTAGGAATTTGCCTGCCCAGTGTTAATCTCTCCTATTGTAATTTCTACGTCATCTTCATCACTATCGCTATCTCCACCCTCTACATCATCCTCGGCTTCTTCCCCATCTGCATCAACTGGTTCAGCAATAGAGTTGTCTGCTGTCAACTGCTGTGGCTCTAAATCAAGTGATGTTAAGACAGTTTTGTTGACTTCTGGAGGCGGAGCACTATCAGACAAAAACAAATGAGAGCAACCAGTACACATTGTGCGTGCAAGTTAATGAAAGAATAAGCAGTTACCAGGATGATGGATTTAAGTACATTTAATTTCTCATAGGAAGTCTTAATATAGATTTCTAGCACACAATGAAGTGGCTCACACATGAACTGGCTGTGTGTAAGTGATTTGTAACAGTGCACTGCAGAAGTACTGGCACCAACACATTAATTAAGCTTATGCTAGTTTCTACCTCCTAATAGGTGACCTGAAATTCAATGGAAGTGCCTATGTCATGTATGATGTGATAAATGTGCATTTCAAACTCCTTTGTTTAGCCACTTTTTTAGGACAACTTACTTTAAGGCCACTTCACTGTCATCTAGGGTGGGCGTAGGAGGCCTGTCGGTAGAATAGTTAATTATTTCGGGTACAGTAAATAAATAAAATTTACCTTGCAATTTTCTTATTATCCATCTTTCTAACTACGTAAAGAAAGAGCCTCCATATACACGACGAGAGATCACAGAAAAGATGGGCACAAATAAAGATAAAAAAAAGACCGGCGTGTGTAGATCACGTGCGCAGTTTTAATTGAAGCACATCACTGCGCGATGCTATGTTGATTACTACCTTTTATTATACTTGATCAATACAGCCAAAATATCAAATCAACAGATACACTATACTAAAACATCCAGCTAGTCTGGAGCATGACAGTCTAAAAAACTTTTATCTCCACTCTTCACAGCATCCAAAAGCGCCACTCTGGCTTAACCTGTTCAGGTGTATGCATTGTAGAAAGTTAAAAACAGTAAATCAACGAAGTTTACATCTTAACTGACAATATTAATTTATTATGGGAGGTCAGATCGCATAAGTTAATCATGTGAGGTAACAAAAATAAACAAAAACCACAAAGATTGGACAGGCCAGTTCTTTCATCCTGCCACACAGATGTTAGACAACCACATCATACATACACTTTTTATGCATGATTCTTTATAATTAGTGAAATCAAGAAGAACTAGTCCTTGGCCACACACACACATACATACAAACACACACACACA
>WLWI01004351.1_pt1 | contig 12001 bp, 7 predicted proteins | sample 6701501 | NCBI WGS metagenome assembly WLWI01 (sample SAMN12718690, study PRJNA515312) | sponge metagenome | isolation source: marine sponge | host: Mycale hentscheli | place: New Zealand: South Island, Marlborough, Capsize Point | collected 2014-11-01
AATTGATCCACCTCGACTTGCTCCAATATTTGGCGTGAGCAATGTGTTTTTTCAAAGGCTAACTCACAAATTTTGTGAAATACGTCTTTCTCAGGATTCTGTAATGAATCAATAGACTTCAAATATACATGTTCTCGATTACGTAATAAAGTACGTAAAATAGCATGTTTAGCAAAGTCTTTGTATATTTTTGTTTCAGTGTTAGGAAGACCACCATGTTCCTCATATAGAAAACATATCATGGCTGTTTGGATAGGCAAGTAGCACATGTGATGTATTTTAGGATGTTGGACTAAGTATTTCAGAAGGGCATGATTGCTACACAACTTGGAAAATTTATAGGACTCAATGTATTTCTTAATTTCATCTTTAAAGAATCCTAACACTTCAACTTCTTTACTGGCCTCTTTTCTGAATGGCGCAACAGAAGCTGGACGAGAGGAAACGATAACAATGGCATTTGGAAACATATCTTTGTTTATTAAATCATAAATGAAGCACTCATTACAAAGAGGTTGATATTCATCTAAACCATCCAAAATAAAACAAAAGCCTAAGCCTTGATGTTTGACAGCAAAATCACAAATTGTTTCCACCACCAATTCATTTTTAAAGTACTTTTCAACTATATTTTTCAAAGTGATAGTTGGATTGCTTCGAAAACCACGAAGATGCACTAATAATAATAGCCTAACTGACTTCCACTTTAGAGCATCCCGAGCCCACTCCTGGCTTAGCTTGTGCACAAAAGTTGTCTTCCCACTACCTGGACGACCCACTATTAATATTCTACTGCCTTGGTCGACTGACACAAAAGTAGACTCATAGTTAGTACTACTTTTATCAACAAGTACATCATCAAAATCACCCTGTATTGATTGGCGGGAAAATTTACATTTAGTGTCAATTTCTTTGCCACTTATAACTGCCAAGTTGATATAAGTGTTTTGCTGTACTTCAGGCCATGTATCTGGTATTACTTCTGGTTGAGAAGTATATCTATCAGTAAGAAACTTTTTATGCATATCCACAGGGGTTTGGATGGATACAGAAATGGAATTGGAAGTTTCAGAAGAGTCATTCATTGTACAGCAATATGTTCCTTCTGCTGTAAAGTCACTTACAACTATACAGAGAATGCCGTTATGGGTTTCAAAATAACACTCGCCATCTTTATACCACTGAAAACGATTAGAGAGGTTATACACATTTTTGGCATTGACTTCCAATAAAATGGCAGTATCACCATTATGCAGTGATATTTTGTCACTAAAGCCGCTTAATATTAATGCAGAATCACTTTCTTCCCCATTTCTACCATCAGTACCATCATGATGACAACTCATCAAATACTCTCTGAACCGTGATTCTAATTCAGATGCAAGTCTACCCAAACCAACTGCTTCACTTAAAAGTACACTTTTCAATTTCTGCAGAGTTGGTTTTTGAGTTCTTTGCAACCAATTAAGCAAAACATTACGTAAGCAAGACTGAAGATCATCACCAGATGATACTTTAATTTGTTCAATTAAAGTAGGTGTTAACAAAAATGTTGCAATATTTCGCCACTTATACGAGTAAGGAGAAAGATATTCTAATAAAAAACTTAGGTGGTTTTCGTGCAATACATCATCTGACTGATGAATAGAATCTTTACCCATTTCAATGTCACGGAGATAAGTGGAAATTTCTTCAAATATCCTATCATGCATCAAATGGTGCCTTAAAATACACCGAAGGCAATGAAGTGAATTGTCGTAATGAATAGAACGGAAAATTTCAAAGACTAAATACTTGCACTGTCGTTGGTAGGGCACCTTGTCATACATGATGTTAATGTTAGATACTATTTCACGACTAATAGCTTCAGCTTCCATAGCAGCCTGTGCTAGTGTAGTCAATAGTACATGGTCCATGCAAGAACACAATTTCTCCTCAAAAATCTCAAATGCCTTTTTTACTCGAGCTGATGTTTTATTGCCTAAATAAAAAGTTTTTAAGTATATAAAAGAAATACAACAGTAATCATAATTACAAACTGAATCAGCAATACTACATTGATTATGTAGTAAGTTAAAAAAATATTTAAATCTAACTTTCCTAAAAACTTTGAGAATGAGTAATACTAAGTAATGCTGTAAGTCCTAATATAAAGTTTACATTTAGCCTGATAGTACCCACAGTCAAAAATAATCCTAATTATCAGGTCCTGACCCTTCATAATAATTGGAGTGGATTTCTCAAACTCAAAAGAAGTAATTCTATCTGAACTAATTCTGTGTTGGCATCCAAGATGAGTGAGTATTAGTGATATGCTACAGCACAAATGGCGAGTGAGCTGGTCTGACAAAAATTCAAATTTGAATGCTAGCGGTCATAATACTTCTTTGTTAGTTGATTTTTTAAAATTTACTGTGCCATTCTTTAGCAACACACATCACTTGTACACACTTGATCACTGGATATACCAGCACAAAACTTAGTCCGGCGTAGCCAGACCCTTTAGCGAACCGCTACGCTGGGAATGGGTCTGGGGACATGGCCATACCAAATTTGTTCTGCCACACATATATTGCGGCGGTCAATTACTGTTAGCAAATTACCGGGAAAAACCCTCCTCAACCACAAATAGAAATTCCTGTGCGTGTCAGCCACCCTTTCCAACGCTAGGTCTAGCAATCATGGCTAATTTGCAGTAGAAATTCAGGTATAAAGGAGGTGGGGCACTCACCACTTCCACATTCCTCCAGAACAAATTTGGTATGGCCATGTCCCCAGACCCTCTGCGCGCTTTTGCGCAACGTGGGTCTGGCTCCGCAACTTAACTATTGGGTAATTGATATTCTAGGAGTAAGCAATCCATCATATTTCCTAGACGGGTAAGGATCGATAAACTAAAAGATTCTGCTTATCAAGCCGCCTGTCCAAAGTACACTCCGTTGAAAATGTTCTATTGTAACAGAGCTCTAGTAGATTAAGCATCATATTGTATTCTCTTAGACTATTGGAAAATGGATTTTCAAAAAAGAACAAATCTGTTATGCAAGGTGTATAGCTAGGACAAGCAGCGCATTAACCGAGGTAACTTACAACTGCCACTAATAGAGTAGAAAAACTCTGCTACGTTTGTAAGACCTAACTGTGAACATCAGTCCTCTTTTATCTCCGTAGCGCCTTATCGCCAATATTTATTTTTACTTAATGCTTTAAAGAATGTGGTTAAAATTCCTGTAGAAATCGCTACTTTTCAGAATCATCAATTCCGTTCTCTCGTCAGAGTCCTTGACCATCTAGTAACTACTGCAGTCACTACACCCATCAGTGCTGAAGTCATTCTTGCTGTCATCAAACTCCTCGTCACTACCACCAGAGTTACTGCCATCCTGGTCACTGCCATCCTTATCACTGCCATGCTGTGCCAGGTCAAGAATATTGTCTTCATCACTAGGATGCTGAAGTACCAGTGTTCCACTAGCCAATATAGCTTTCTACTTGTCATATCATGAGCAGTTATAGCTAAAGTAATATTGGTTTGTAAAAAATTATTCTGTGTACCTTTATTATAATATTATGAAATATATTTTCAATTTATACTTTATCAGAAAGAAGTCTTGTTGTTGTGACAAAATTTACTCAACATTTTCTTATGGCAGTTTATGTATTATATAAGCCTAAAATATACTTAACAACAATATAGAATCGTCTACTATTGTGATTGGTGGCTTCGTTGACTCCACAAGGCTGTAGGGCGAAATGGACGCGAAGACGCATTTTTGACACATTTTCGCGTCCTCCGCGGTTATCGATTTTTCTCAATTGATGCGTATTGGCGTCTTCCGCGATTAATCGGTTAACAGCAACAAAGACAGCAGTGCCCAGTATAGTAGTAGTCTGCGGTAGATTAGTGAGTAGGACACACCCCTCACTTGTGGTGGCAGCTGGCTTGGAGTCTGTTTCCTGATGCAGGAATGTATGGTGGCTCCCTTTGCATCGTCTGTAAGTGTGGGGGGAGTCAGTCTTTGACTTTATGATTATGGCTGAGGCAGTTGAAGCAATAACCCCAGTCCTTGATTGCTTTGCGCCTTTCCTCCACACTCCAGTCTTGGAAGGTTCGGCACCTACTGATTGGATGAGTCCCTCGTTGACAGGCTCGACATTGTTGTGATGAACTATCTGACTCCACCCTGACGACAGCTGATGGGGTCTTCTTAGGCTCTGACTTGGTTCGGTTGGTGTGTTTGACATGCACTTCCTTCTGAGGCATTGCCAGGTGACGAGTCTTGAAGAATGCCAGCAGATCCTGAATCTCTGGCAATCCAACGTCATCCCCTCAGTGCCTAGACCACTCTTCCATCATCTTGTCATCCAGGCACGACATGGCTACTCCAGCGACTAACTTCCCAGTGGTGTCACAGCCACAATCCTTGAGTCCTCAAACAACAGACTCAAATGTTTCACGGAAATTGCTGAGGCTTGCCGGGTCGTAAGAGCATCTCTTTGCTCTTTGCAATTGATTGGTGTAGTGGGGGAGAATTGCCAAAGCACGGCCGTATGTCTCCTCCATGTCCTCCAGTGCTTGCTTGTAGCAAAGGTCACCTGTGGCATTGGTGACAATGCGCTTTGCAGCTGGAGCTTCCATTGCCTTGAGCAGGTGACACTTCATCTCTGATTGAGGTATCCCTACTCCTGCTGTCTTCATCACTGAGGTAAACAATTCCTTGAACCCCTTCCATTCAACTGGCTTCCTGCTGAACTTTGGGAGGTCCACCGCCAAGTTAGTCCTATAAGCAGCCCTTCTTGGTTCATCCAGGGCTACAGGGGCAGCTGGTGAAGCAGTAGGTTCCCTGCCTGTGCTGCTGGCAGCTAATTTGTCAGTGATGACGACAACCAGAACAACAACTGCCTTGTTGACTTTCTGGACATAGGCTTTCAGTTCTTGGTTGGTTGAGTAAATCTACATCCTCCTCTTGAATACCGCGATTTGGTCTGTAGTCTTCTGATACTTCCTTTGGTATGTTGGTGTAGATGGGTCAGTCGTTTCCCCCAACTCCTGCAATTTGTCTATGAGCATCCTAGTCTCCATGCCCAGGAATGCCCTGTCTCTCTCAGCCTCCAGAGCGTTCATCAGGGCAGTGTACTCCTCTGACTGGGTTTCCTGCTCCTTTTCTTCGACCTGGTTCAGCTGCTCGTCTGTGATAACCAAGGCGTCCAGGCGGTCTTGGATGGCTTCTGTTATGGCATAGTGTTTCTCTGCCTCCGCCTTCTTCCTGTCCAGGTCTCTGCTGTTGAGAGAGGCTGCTCCTTCAGATGACATCTTCCGGACAGCATTGTAGATACGTGTGAGGCACCCTTGACGAGTAGCTCTCTTCCTGATAAGGAGTTCGACGTCGTCCAGGTGTAGAATCTCATCCAGTTATGCTCCCAATGCTGCCATGTTGGTTGATTGATTAGCCGGTAGGTATTCCCAAGCTGTAGATTGATTAACTGGTAGGTATTCCCAAGTGTAGGTTGATTAGCTCGTAGGTAGTAGATATTCCCAATCTGGAGAAAGTATTCCCAAAAATGCACCGCAGACAATTCGAGGAATAAACAAAGTTCAGAAATGAAACCCAGTCGGTACAGGGTCGTCAATTTCACAACTCAGTCCGGTAGGGGGTCGTCCCTTCTGAAATCTCGAGCGTGCCCGGTCGATAAAGGGTCGTCAGTTCCAAAATGTTTCTTTGGCAGGTAAGGGGTCGTCATGTTGACAGTGTGGTGTTTTTTTTGTTTGTTTGTTTGTTTTTTGTATCCTATCACTCATTCATTCAATGTGGGCTTCTCCCGCACAGTCTCTGATGCAAGCAACCCAACCTCAACCACTGTCGCCCAGGGCAATTGCAGTCTCAGTCAGGCCACCCCGCACTCTACTACTTAAAAGTAATAGTTCGACTTATGCAAGAACAAGATATAGCATGCATACTTTAACCATGATATACCTACATACACAACACAAATCACATTGGGTTCAGTGAGGAGGAGTTTAATGTTTCTGGGTGACGATCTTTGCCTTGCTTGTAGTTTATATCCTGTTCGGGGTTCTGTCCCGAACTCCCTCACATGTATCCAATGTGTTTAATTCTCTGCTAAATTCTCTGCTATTTGTAAGTGCTATAAGTTATTTTGACAGCAAAAAATTCCAGGCCAAAAAACTCCAGTGGGTCCCGGCACAGTTTATATAAAAAAAAGTGTGTATCAATTTCTACTGTGCAATGCGAACAGTCCAACCATTTATTTGACCTTTTTTTGAGGTAATGGTACGATGTTTTAAAAACAGTACAGCCATAGTACATTTGCACTTTCAACAAAAAAAAAACAGGTAATCTACGGCAATGGTTTGACTGTACTACACCAGTTCTATAGCACGAAAACCGGCACGTTATTTTGACATATATTGTAGTCCAGAGCTACATGGGGCCAGCAGAGTAGGGAGGCTGCTAAACTCAGCTTTTGTTTGGGGGGGGGGGGGGGACAACAGCCTAATTAGTGTTAAGGGTGGCCGCACATAGCAATGCGCACCGCCCGTAGATCCGGACAGTAATTCATTCCCCGCCAATACCCCACCATTTGATAATACGCTAGCAGAAACAATCGCGCAGTAGCAGCAAAAGTATACTTCACGAAGTTGTGGTGTCTTTGGTTTAGCCTCATGTTGTCTCATAGCCATTTAAAGCAATACTCCATACATCGTCTGAGCTCACGCAGCAAGGTGCACCAGGCTGGCTCTCTTCCTGTAGTCGTTCTCCAGGCTCTGCGCATCTGAACTCGAACGGATGGATCCAGTAGGCTCGATTTCTGAGGAGCAAAGACTTCCCACGCTGCACAGCTCTAATACCTTCACCTCAGGCTATCTCCAAGAAATAGCCATATCTTGCAACTCTCTTGTTATTGTTGCATTGATGTTTGTTTACTCTTGATATAGGCAAGCTCTTTTTAGAACCAATACAAACCAACTGAAAAATCAATTGCTCGCGTACTAGTAGTACGAGACATGAGGGCGAGGTAAGAGTTGTGAGTGGAATAAAAGTTCCAAATTTTGTATCAGTTTTTCTTGGAATCTAATGAGAACGACAATTTTTTTTACACACGGGTAAACCTAAAAACATGAACTGCACCACAACTTGAATTTTTCAGTATCTTACAAAAATAAAAAAATGCGAATGAATCAAGTAAAGTAATATTGAAATGGAGAAGAACTCGTTGTCTTGCAGTAGAGTATCGGCTCGGCTAGTAGTGTATCAAATTGCGGATCCCCAACTTACCGCACCACCAAAAAAGTGCTACAAAGTTTTATAACCAGGCCCCGATACTTCCTCCAGATTCGCTCTAAAATTAGTGAGCAGCTCCTTCAGCAGGTACTTTGTCATTTTATTGTAGTGGAGAAGCCCCTGTAAGTATACAATAGTAGTAATCGTGCATAGCAACCATCAACAAAAAGTTGCGTAGGCGGTGTGCAGCCATCTTATATACTACGTGTAATAGCAACTAGCAAGTACCCCGCCACACAATGGTACCTGACGTACCCACGTAAATTGAGTGCAGTAGTATTATCCATGGTTTCCCTCCCCTGCTCTTTTTTTTTTACTCAGCCATCCTGGCCCTGTTTTTCTTATTCCTCTTTTAAAATTAAAATTACTTTCTTTTTCTTTTTTTCCCACTGAATGTGACGACTCTTTACCCATTCTCATGTTTCTCGGCCACTCTCGTCTTCTTCTGTTTATCATTGTATCTGGTTAGGTTGCAACCGAATTCGCCTACCAGTAGTCTAGCATAGCCAAATCTTTTATTCTTTACAAATGCATTCTTAACTCTCTGACCGCGGCGAGCGTATATATATGCCGCAATTGAACTCCGCGCAGACCGCGGAGGGCATATATTTATGCTTAAGAACGCCCTTACCACAAACGCGTACCGCGGAGGCTACGGCGCCTAATCGGTGGTTGCAGCCACCGGGATTTATTTAGTGGTAAAGTAGCAACGCTTGCTAGGGGTATTTGTCAGCTATGGCCCAGTGTACCTATACTACCAAGGATGTATTATCAATGCTTGATTGATGAAGAGGAATATGCTGATAGGTATGAAAACTCTGGTGCTGAGACTGAGAGCAGTGGTAATAGTGACAATGAAGAGGAAATGGGAGAGGATATAAGTGAAATTGCTAGTGCTGATGAAATGGAGGTAAATAATGAAACTTTGGATGATAGCATAGATTCTTCCTCGACTACTTCTTCCTCGACTACTTCTTCCTCGACTACTTCTTCCTCGACTACTGTAGGTCCCAGCTTTACTGCCACTCCAGGTCCAATTCACGATATGAGTTACAAAAATCCCATAGATTTTTTTCGTCTCATGATTCCAGACTCCATCCTTGAGGAAATAGTAAGACAGACAAATTTGTATGCTGAGCAGTTTTTTGAGAACAATAACATTCGACCAAGATCAAGAGCACAAATGTGGGATTCCTTGCAGCACAATCTCCCAGAACTGAAGAAATTTTTGAGCCTTATACTTATCATGGAATCAATTCATTATCCAGCAATTGAAGACTACTGGTCTACTTCGTGGCCCTTTGCCAGTTCAACATTCTCATCTATTATGAAACGAGACAGATTCTCTCTTCTTCTCAAGTTCTTACATCTGAACGATAATAACCATTTTATTCCCAAAGGTCAACCTGGTCATGATCCTCTTCATAAAATTCGTCCTTTTCTGAACAAAATTTTGGAGAATTTTCAGTCAAGTTTTCAGCTTGGGAGGGAAGTATCATTGGATGAGTCAATGATTGGTTTCAAAGGTCGGCTTGGTTTTGTTCAATACATGCCCAAAAAGCCCACTAAATGGGGACTAAAAGCCTTCGTAGTCTCAGATAGTGTTACAGGTTACGCTTTCAACTGGGTACTGTATACAGGTAAATTATTGTTTTCAAATACTCGTTGATTTTGCATTCACAATTGTTCTTTGTTTCTTAGGAAAGGATCTTTCTCAAACACCTTCTGATAATGGCGTTACACATGACATTGTGATGCGAGTCACCCAGAAGCTTCAAGGAGAAGGCCATCATTTATATATGGATAACTTTTACACCAGTCCAGCATTGTTTTCTAGTCTTTTGAAAGTCGGCATTTATAGCTGTGGAACTTTGCGGTGCAATCGTCGTGGTGTTCCAATTGCCATAAAAAAATCTGGAAAAATGAAGGAAGGTGATATAATCCATGTGAAAAAGAAGTCTCTTTTGTTTTTGAAGTGGAAGGACAAAAGGGAAGTGTCTCTACTCACTAACATCCATGATGATTCCACTATTGTGAAGAGGTGGAGGAGCAAGTCTGGAGTAGGAGGCCATGAAGAAACTGTGAAACCAACCGCAATTGAGGAGTACAACAAGTACATGTCTGGAGCAGATAAGCTAGATCAGATGTTGTCTTGCTACAATTTCAACCATAGGACTAGCAAGTGGTGGCGAAAAGCTTTTTTCTGTCTGCTGGATATTGCCATATACAATTCTTTTGTCTTGTATACACAATCTGAGCAAGAAGGTCGCAAGCTGAAATTCCTCCAGTATAGAATACAACTGTCAAAGGAATTACTCATGGATGCTTCAGGTCAACAAACATTCAGTACACAGACAGATTCAGTTGTTGCACATTCACCATCTTCTTGTCTAGTGGAGAGACATTTTCCTGACAAGGTTCCTTCTAGACAGAATGGAAAACCAGGACAACGAAACTGTGTAGTTTGCAGCTCCAAAGCGGGAAAACCTAGGAAAACAACCACATACTGCTGTAAACAATGTGGAGTTGGTCTTTGTATTTATCCATGTTTTGAACTGTATCACACTAAAGTCAATCCTAGTCGATATATTTAGCTAGACAAATAGTAGCACTTATTTTATTCATATATATAGCTATTATTCATAAATTCAGAAACTTTTGCTGAGCACAATACTTATAAACTAAGCGCTAGAATGTAGACAAATAACTGCTACTGTCTGTAAACTGGTAAGTGAAATTTCTAATTGGACTTACCTTATCGAAACTCTTTTTCTAAGTTCAAATAGCAAGGTAATAAGTTTTCCACTCGACCCTCGTAGCTAACACATACTGAATTTTATTTCTCAGTGGTTAGTTCGAGCTCTGCGCCTTAGTATACAGCCGTACACTTCTTTGCCACGCGGCCTAGGGTGTTACCCATGTTACAAACAAAACAACGTCCGTGGCGTGCGCACAGGATATTGAAATTAACTTCCGCGCTTAGAGAGTTAAGTGTCTACCACCACCTGTGATTCAGAGGTGACAAGGTCTACTGCAGAAGGAAGCCTTACAGCATGCTCCCTGGAGGATCGCGCACCTCTAAGAGCTTGTATTGAAGATCTCAGTAGGGCGAAGCTCAGACGACAACGCAGCCAACACACAGTCCTGCTGTAGTGTGTATCCCACTTCTCTGCCAGAAGGCTGGCAAGACGCTTGTAAAAAATTGTGGCTTCAGTGCCCATACCGCCAGCAGCAGATAGCACAAGTGGAGTGAATGAAGAATGTTCAACTTCACGGACACGTTGTTCATAAGCCCTTTTTTTCTCACGTTCATGCTTTCGATAAGCAGTAGATGGGGGTAGATTCCGGTTGGATGGTGCAATGGGATTGAAGACTCGTACGTCAAAATTAGTTCTTTCCAGTCTTCCACCCCAAACACCATTTGCCGCAATGTCCAACCTTGCACCATCTTGTATGTTGGCAGAGGAACCATGTAGTTGGTTGGGAGCAACGGGCTGTAGGTCAGGTTGCACACACACGTCATTGCAAACTTCGGTCAGCAGCATAGCAGTAATGTCACTGATCTCATTGTGTCTGATACAGGGAAAACCACCTTTGGCACATGATAAGGCGTGATCTACTGTAAATGCATGATCACATTCACATTTAGATGGTAAATTTGGAGGTGACCAACCGTAGCGGAGGGCTAGGGCATCATGAAAGGCTGACTTGTGCAAGGCAAAACCATGTTCTGCAAGAGGTAGAACTGTGAGCCATGAGGATGCACCCTTCTCCATGGCGAGTGTCATAGCTTTAATCAAGCTGGGTGGTAATTTTCCTCTAAGCTGGTCAGCATCCTTTCTCTGTTTTCTTTAGAGAGATTAGCTTTCAGGTTGAGCTGATCACAGATGATGTCGTAACTGTAGGTCCCGCACGTTGAGAATGTGCTCATTTAGCTTCGAAGTAACCAGGAGTGAGTGTCTGTGTTCTATGTTGGCATTCATAGAGGAAAGTCTCAATCCAAGCCCACCAAGTCTTGCAGGCAGGGCTAATAGGGCACATTCTAGGTCACTAGGTGGTGGATGACCAGTTAGTGCCGGGATGAGTTCACACCGAATGGCAGTGTCCAAAGGTTCAAGGAGATGGCTGATGTTAGGAATAACTCGACTGACAAATGTCCACTTGCTTTGGAGACCATGTGTGAATGCAGAGAAGGCTGCTTGAGGTTGTGATTTTGCGATCTCACTTAGTTGACGAGTAAGAGCGACCCAAGATGTTACTTTTGCTTCCACATATTCCTTAACAAAAAGATCCGAGCCTATGGCAGCACCAAGGTAGGGTCTCACACTGCAAGTAATATTGACGCCTGAGCCAGCGAAGGTGGCAGTTGCGTCTTCAAGTTTGCTCTCCTTGACCACAAGCCATGTATTTGAGGGATTGGCAAAATACCCAAACCCAGGACCTATACGTGATAATTGGCTCCACCAGCTCCGTAATTGATCTAGGGACCCCCATGCAGCAGAATCATCAGCATACCAAATCTGCCTACAGGTATCATCTAGTTTTCTTATCAAAGGAACAGTAGCAAGACCATACATGGTCATTGCCTTGAGTGGTACCCTCCATGAATCGAATGACTTCACGTCCATGAAGAGCTCAATGTCAGACCTGTAAGAGTTAATTAGGAAGGTGGCAATGGTGGGACAAAGGCGTTGTAT
>WLWI01004352.1_pt1 | contig 11999 bp, 11 predicted proteins | sample 6701501 | NCBI WGS metagenome assembly WLWI01 (sample SAMN12718690, study PRJNA515312) | sponge metagenome | isolation source: marine sponge | host: Mycale hentscheli | place: New Zealand: South Island, Marlborough, Capsize Point | collected 2014-11-01
TGCCCATCTGAGCAGTCCGTGCTCTTCGGGATATTTTTTTTTAATGTCAGTGAAATCTCTTCTCACATGAGCCCAGCAATAGGCCAGAAGAACCAAACCCAAACCGGCCAACATTTTGTAGGCAGAATACCTGTCTACATTCAATATTTTCAATTTCTCCTCAGGAATTTCAACTGGTTCTTTTAGTTGTACTATATCGGTAATCCCCAGAAGAGTTTTCGCAGGAACAGAAGCGCTTCTTGTGCCGTCAAGAACGAAAATAGCAACATCTTCAGATTTGAATCCCCACATATACCATAATTTTTTCATGGCGTCACAAAGCATGTACCAGCGAGTTTCATCAGCGTGCCATCTTATTCCATTTTGCAATTCAATAATAAGTTCTTTATAAAGAGGCTCCAAATAGGTTCCAAATATTGTTTTCAAACCACCGAAAACAGTTCCTGGAATCATATTGACTTCGTGTTGCTGCATGTCGAAAATTTGACGCTGAATCGGTATATGCTGTTGATATTTATCGATAAGAATATCAATCCATACTTCCAACCCATATTTTCCCTGCTGAATGAGTTTAGCCGGCATGGGAGCTGTTATTATTTTGGGAACGCCAGGGGCGTAATTCGCAGGAGGAGTATATTTACGCCTGATAGTACGTTCCACGTACCATTCGACTTTTTTTCTGATCGTGTATGATACTTCATCCATGCCGTTCTGTTCCGTCCAATTCTCCGCCGGAATTCCATGAATGACTTCTCCCTCAGGCAGCCTAATAATTCTATCCACAATCTGCAGCCCTTTAGGAATTTTCCTTCCATTTCCTTTGGGGCCATCCTGACCTCCGGATTTTCTCTTTTTCGTGTCATTGTCCTTCTCCGCTTCAGTCTTTTTTTCTTTCTCCCCAGCCGATTCGTCTTCCCCGGCATTAGTGATTTCTGATTCGCTGATTTCTTCAACTACAATAGAATTCCTATCCTCAACTTTGATATCTGACAATTTCAGTTTCTCACTCTTCAAACCAAAAAGCATAGATGCGAATTTATTCGCTTTACCACGTTCATTACTCAATTCTCGTTCCAGTTGCCGAATTCTTTTCTCCAGATCTTTATTCGCCTCTTTTTCACAATTCAATTCCCCTTTCTGCTGTTCAATCCGTCGCTTGAGTTTATTGAATTCATCCACGGCAGCATCAAAAATCTGACGGAATTGTTCGTTTTCCTTCTTCAGCTGCTCATTTTCTACTCTCAGTCGCGAAAGTTTGCATGTTTCCGGACATTTTCCGTAAGAATGATTATGTCTGATTGACCTTTGCGCTTTCGGCAACTGTTATTTCCCTTTGGTAAGATTTCTTTTTTTCAGACTCTCATAATTACACTGGCTGATTTCCTGCAGCAGGGCTTTAACTTTCCTATATCTCTCATTCATTTCTTTTGCCTCGCCGATTGATCCGGGCGGAAGATAAAGATTTTTAGTTCTACCTTCTTTTTTCGAACTGAGATAATAGCAGATATGTTTCTCCCCATTGTTACAGGTGCAGTTCTTTCCACATTTTGAGCGATACATGACAACTGAACCAATAATAATATCAAGGTTGCTCATCAGTTCCTTTTTTAATCTCTCTCTTTTTTTCATATCTGATATAATTCCTTAATTTTTAATTAAATTGCACGTATTAATACACACAATAATGCCGCCGAAAATTAAATCAATGAAAAATTCGTCTTTTTTATTATTTTTTCAGGGATGGCTAAGGTGGAAAGCCAGGAGAGAATTCTAAAGAATACTTTAGCCGATATGTACTCTTGATTTAAGAAAGAATGAAGGTAGTATAAATGGCAACGTGGATCACTGAATACGTACCTGAAGACCTTGAAAACTACGTCTTTTCCCGAAGAGAATTTACGTTAAGCGAAACTCCCAGCCTCACACAATTTTGGATCACTGCCCATACGTTTTACCACGTTTACATCAATGGCAGGCACTTCTATTATGCCCTTCTCCTGCAGCAAATGACCAAATAAGCGTTGCGTGTTTTGATATTGGATATTCACTTGAAGTTGGCAATAATGTGATTGCTGTAGTTGCTCACAATATTAATGTCCCTAGGTCCAATAACGCTACGCATAGCAGTGGGTTGTGGTGCCAGCTGGACATCGAAGACAGCCCGGTGGTATGGACCGAAGAGAATTGGTTGGGTCGGGTTGCTGATTGCTATCAAAAAAACCAACCTCGAGTATCCCGCACATCCGGATTTATCGAGTCGGTAGATTTAAGACTATACCCACACGATTGGATGGGTGTTGAGTTTGACGATAGTGGTTGGAACGCTGTCGAAAGAAGCGATGCCGTTGATATCGAAAACGAACCCTTTATTTCAGCTCCTGATTTTGAACCGACATCGGAGAAATTTCCGTTTGATAATTTGATTTTCAGAGGGCAGGTCGCACATGATAAAATAACAACACATGTTTATTTTCCCGGCGCCGTAAAAAATGCACGAGGTTTATTCGTCGCCGAAACATTCGTTAATGCTGAAAGTGGGATCGACGATATCCTGCTCTATTTGTTTTGCGATGATCCATACTACTTCTATGTAAACGATGATCTGGTAAAAAAACAGGGAGGACGAAAACACGAAGATTGGTCGGCCCCTTCTTGGAATATGCCGCGATGTTATCAACAGGACGCCGTGATTGATGTCGCGGCAGAATTTTCATTAAAAGAAGGTTGGAATCGCCTCTTATTTTTTCAGATGGTGGGAAAGAGTTCCTCTGGCGCAACCTTTGTCCTGCCTGAAATCCAGGAAGGCGAGTTCAAATTTGTTAAAGCAACAAACTCGTTTGGATTGCCTGGTTGGAATGTTGCAGGCCCGCTCAAGCTGCCATTCTCACACGTTGAAAATTCGATATCAATGAGCAACTTTAAACCGGTTTCATATTATGCAATTCACCCATGTGATGAAGCGGCGCATTTGCTGTCATACAGCTATGAAATAACCGAAGAACTCAATGAACCTGTGGATTGTGTTGAACTTCGGTCCAACGAATATGCAGTTTTTGACCTTGAAAATTATCAGCGGGGTTGTCTTGACATGGTCATGACCGGCAATTCAGGAGATACCATTGATATCGTGTACGGTGAATACTTACAAGATCACGTTGCCATCCCTTTTGATCAGGGGACAAGGCGAATATTCCCACTTGTTCTTGATGACGGTGATGTCCGCTGGCATTCAATTGCTCCACATGGAATGCAATACGTGATGATTGTTGTGCGAAATGCAGCCGAAACGATTAACTTTCAGGAAATGGGACTCAGAAAGATAAGTTTGTCGTTTAAAAATCAATCATCATTCGCATGTTCGGATGAACTCCTGAATCAAATTTGGGAGAATGGCATATTTACGCCCAATGCATCTTACGATCACATTTTTTTGAATTCTTCCGGTTGTAGAGAGGGGCAGTTGCTGGGGGATGCCATGATACAGGCAATGAGCAGTTTCTATGTATTTGGCAATGGTGAATTTTCCCGTAAAGCCCTTATCGAGTTTGCCTCTGCACAATTTGAGACAGGAGAAATTCCCTCAATTGCGCCCAGCGACCTATCATTGCGTTATTTTGATTTTTGTTTATTATGGCCTGTTTGGCTTCATAAACACATTTTATATACTGACGATAAAGAGTCAGTGCAAGAACTTTTGCCAACCTTGAACAAACTCTTATTATTCTTCGAAAATATATCGGATTCTTACTCAAATTTAATCGGAGATGCAAGCGGTCAATCAGATACCCCCTGTTTGATAGATTATGATAAGACAATCGATAAGAAAGGTATTACAACAGGTCTAAATGCACTGTATTGCTTTAGCTTATTAAAGTGTGAGTGGATTTATAATTATGTCGGAGACGAACAACAGGCTCAGAATTGTAATAAGCGTGCGTCAAGAGTGGCCCAAAAATTGAGAGATGCTACCTGGGATAGCAAAAAAGGATTGTTTTCAGATGGGTACTGCAATGATGAAAAATCAAGCAGTTATTCGTTGCAGGCAAATGTACTGGCGCTATATGGCGGCGTTGCCGAACCTGAAAATTATGAAAAGATTTTTAACAATCTGTTCTTTGAATTTGCTCCCTTTCAGGAGACGATCAAAGATCACCAAAATGAAAATGCATATTTCAAGTATTTCATAATCGATATGGCGTTTACCCTGAACCTCCGCGAATGGGCCTTAGATTATATGCGTTACTATTGGGGTAAAATGGTTCAACTGGGTGCAACAACCTGGTGGGATAAATTTTCACCCGATGTCGAATTTGGTCCAGAAAAAGCTCAAAGCATATGCCATGGATATGGCGTTTCTCCCAATTTATTTTTAATTCGGGAGGTTGCTGGTATCCGAGTGTGCGACCCCGGATTTAAACGAATTTATTTTAGCCCAATGCTCGCCGCATGTGAGTGGGTTAGAGCAACGACGCAGACCCCACACGGCGGCATTAAGGTTGAATGGAGCCACAAAGAAACCGGAGAATTAGAAATTTTAATAGAGTCAGATTTTCCACTGGAAGTGATTCCCCAGCTTGATCCTGAAATTGCGACAAATCCGATTATACACATCAATGATGAAGTTACCATCATCGATTCTGACACTGTTCAGACAGAAACAGAATAATCAATCGCCGCTGCCCTGTAATCGAGGTATGTGAGCCTTGAGAATTAATTCGACTCGGTGTGAGAGACCTCGCATGGAATTTGCGAGTGAGATCAAATTCCTGAATGCCTCGCCATTTTTGCCTGATGAATTAATCAAGATAGCCATTGATAGTCGTAAAAAGGCGGATATCTTACAACCTATTTTTAATAAAATTATGAAAGGTTTATTAACGATGTATGCTATTTTTGAAACAGGCGGTAAACAATACCGGGTGTGCAAAGGAGATGTTCTGGATGTTGAACGACTAAGTGATGTCGAAGAATCTAAAATAAATTTTGATAGTGTTTTAGCGATTGGAAATGACGGCGATATGGAAGTCGGAACTCCAACGATCGAAGGTGCAGTTGTAACTGCTGATCTTGTAAAAGACTTCAGAGGAAAGAAAATAACAGTATTCAAAATGAAACGACGCAAAGGGTATCGTAAAAAACAGGGACATCGGCAGGAATTGTCAAGAATAATGATTCAAGACATCAAAAAACCATGAATTGTATTTTTTGCAAGATTATCTCTGGAGACTTACCGTCTAATAAATTGTACAGCGATAATCTTGTGACCTGCTTTCTCGACATCGCCCCGATAAATCTGGGGCATGCTCTCATAATTCCCAATGAACATCATGCAGGCGTCACAACCGTTCCTTCCGAGATACTCGGCCGGATGATGGAGGTAGCGCCAACAATTGCCCAGGCGATTGTAAGAGAAGTCGATGCTGACGGATTTAATTTTCATCTTTCGAATGGTCAGTGTGCTGGACAAGTTGTCTTGCACTCCCACCTACACATAATACCCAGATCGCCCACAGATGGTTTTTCTTGGGGATGGCGGTCTCTGGCATATGAAAATGACAATGCCAGGCAAGAGTTGTCTGGCAAAATATCAGTCCGTTTAAAGAATAAAAATATGTAATGATTACATCAGATTCTTACCTTGTCATTCTTAATAATATCATTGAAAAAGATCCACGCTACTCTCTTGATGCCTATATTTTTACCCAGGAAGCCGTTTCATATACCCTTGAATTACTTAACAATGGTGAAGGATTGCGCCATGTTAGCGGTCGCGAATTATTAGAAGGGATTCGTAAATATAGTGTTGATCAATTTGGGCCGATGGCAATTGATATGTTTACAGAGTGGGGTATAAGCTGCACCAGAGATTTTGGGAATATTGTCTTTAATATGATTGACGCTAAATTATTGAGCGCCCGAAAAGAGGATGCTATAGAGGACTTTGAAAATGTCTATAATTTTAATGATGTATTCGTGTCCCAATTTACTCCGGTCGGTAAAAAAGTTCGCGTTCCGATAATTGCCTGAAATATATCTTTTGTCGATTAATCTAGCCTGATTAATTCATGCGATTCGTCGCGAGAGCGCTTAACTCGCTCATAATAAAGTGATTAGAGAAATTTTCACGGCGAAAGTGAATTTTCATTCACTGAGATGTGTTGTGAGCTAATCGGCTTATTTGAGCAGAAATTAGGGATCGCAGCAGAATACTGATAAATTATTCAGGCTAGGAAAATTCAGCTAAAAATCCTCGATTCCTGAAACCATTTCCTTATACCAATCCAAATCCATGAATAAAATAGTTGCAATAAAAAGTATAAAGTTTGCCATTCTTATTTTTTTCTTTGGCTTAACTTCGGTAAGTTCGTCCACCATTAAGCTAGGCGTCGATGTCTTTCTTGAAGGCTATGCTGATATTGTTAGCGGCAAACGAGTGGGTTTGATTACCAATCAGACTGGAAAAGATGGACGTGGAAAACCAACGATTGATTTGTTGTACGAACATCCACAAATAAACCTCGTCGCATTGTTTGCACCGGAACACGGAATTCGGGGAGTAAAACAGGCCGGGGAATTAATAAAGGAATCTACCGATACTAAGACAGGATTGCCAATTCATTCATTATATGGAGGAAATGATAAACGACCTTCGGATGTTGCATTGAGCGGTATTGATGTCATCATTTATGATATTCAGGATGTTGGAAGCCGTGCCTATACCTATATTTGGAGTATGGCCGAGGCGATGGCGGCGGCAGGGGATAAGGATATACTATTTATTGTCTTTGATCGTCCAAACCCATTGAGTGCGAGGCAAATAGACGGACCCGTTACCGAAGATGCATGGCAGTCATTTTTAGGAATATGGCCCATTCCAAGGGTATATGGGCTTACCGTCGGTGAACTTGCCAGATATTTCAATCACGAGCACTATCTTCAGTGCCGATTGATTATTATTCCAATGGCGTCTTACCGGCGAGATCAATCTTGGGATGAGTTAAAATTAGTATGGACCCCGCCCTCGCCCAATATTCCCACTCCTGAGTCTGCCATATGCTTTCCGGCAACAGGCACCATTGGCGCCCTGGGCGTCATTCATATTGGAATTGCAACACAATTTCCGTTTCAAATTATCGGAGCGCCGTGGTTTGCAGCGCAGCATGCCGCAAACTATTTAAATAATTGTCAGCTGCCCGGCATCATATTTGAACCATTTTCATTCACGCCTTCAGGAGGTTTGTTTCGGGGTAAAATCATTGAAGCAATCAAGCTAAATGTACAAAAAACGAAGGACTTTTTACCGACAACAACCGAAACCTATATACTCCATTACCTGCAAAAATTTTATTCAGGAAAATTTAGGTGGAATCAGGATAGAATCCAATCATTCGACAAAGCTATGGGTACAAGCCATATAAGACAAGATATTATCAATGGAATGCCCGTTCAGCAAATAATTGCAAAATGGCAGAATGACTTGCAGGAATTTAGAAAAAAGTCAGCCCGTTATCTTATTTACAAATAGATTGAATTGAAATACCGCTTCCCTTTAACCTGATTAATTCATGCGATTCGTCGCGAGAGCGCTTAACTCGCTCATAATAAATTGATTAGAGAAATTTTCACGGCGAAAGTGAATTTTCATCCGCTGAGATGTGTTGTGAGCTAATCGGCTTATTTGAGCAGAGATTAGGGCTCGCAGCAGAATACTAATGAATTATTCAGGCTAATTTTATATACCTGCGATATCTATAAATATTCACTTTTCACGAAATAAATTGATTATGTTTTCATTATTACATAGAGATTCAGATACTGGCGCACGCACAGGGCTGCTTCAAACAACTCATGGTGAGGTAAAAACGCCCGTATTTATGCCGGTCGGCACTAAGGCAAGTGTTAAAGCGGTCACACCAGCAGAACTGGATGAACTCAAAACTGAAATTATTCTTTCCAATACCTATCATTTATTCCTGCGTCCTGGGACAGATATTATAGTAAAAGCTGGTGGGCTTCATAAATTCATGGGTTGGGACAAACCGATCCTCACTGACAGTGGTGGATATCAGGTTTTTTCATTGTCAAGCCTGAGAAAGATTAGTGATGATGGAGTGGAATTTAAATCCCACATTGATGGACAGAAATTGTTCCTTGGTCCAATTGAGGCAATGGCCATTCAGAAAAAACTTGGATCAGATATCGCAATGGTTTTTGACGATTGTACGCCTTATCCATGCAGCGAGAATGACGCCGAACTTTCACTAATGCGTACGCTAAAATGGGCTGCTGAGTGTCAAAAACAGGATCGAGCAGAGGGTCAGTCCTATTTTCCCATCATACAGGGCTCAATGTTCAAGCCCCTGAGAATATCGTGTGCTGAAGCATTGATTGACCTGGATTTCGATGGGTATGCCATTGGAGGTCTTAGTGTGGGAGAACCTGATAGCATCATGTATGAGGTGATTGAATGGTTGGCTCCGATCATGCCGGATGGGAAACCAAGATACTTGATGGGAGTGGGAACACCGCCGCAAATTGTCACCGCTGTTGCCAATGGGATTGATATGTTCGATTGCGTGTTGCCCACCCGTGTTGGCAGGAATGGATGTGCGTATACTAAGACCGGTATGAAACAGATAAAAGGAGCAAAATATAAATCAGATTTTTCTCCGATCGAAGCAGGATGTCAATGTTACGCCTGCAAAAATTTCACCAATGCATATATCAGACACTTGCTAAATGTCAATGAAATATTGGGTCTACGATTATTAACCATCCATAACCTTTATTTTTACAAAAATCTTATGGAAAGAATGAGATTTCACATAGAGGATAACACGTTCAGAGAATTTTCTATAAACTTCCTTAAAAATTACCAGCCGCCGCAAAAATAGCATCAGGACGCGTTGCTAAATCAACGCCATGGTAGACCATGCTTTGTGAAAACTGCCGTCATTAAAGGCATGAGAGCAGAGTCCTTCCACAAAAAATCATCGATAAATTCGATGTCTTTAGAGCCTCTTGCAAAACTATGTTCGAGGTGGATTTTGAGCGCAAGTTGCGTAGCTGTGGTTATCATGAGTAAATGTGCATAGTGTTCTCCCTATGCACTTTACACATGATGCCTACAGATGCGTGATTTGCGCCAAAATACGGCCGGACATAGTTTTGCAAGAGGCTCTTAAGAAATATTAAACTTTTCATAATAAAAAAGGCGACTTTCCAGGAACTCCGACCAAGAAGCAATGGAAAAGCCGCCAAACTAACCACGAGCAAAAACTCGGGCTTTGTGTTTATATAATACATTCTCTCTGGGATTTTGCTCGTCAAATATGCATGGAGGAGGTGAGGAATTTTGAAAATTATGTCATCCGATCTGTATGAATCCAGTTTCCTGCATTGTCATTGCCTGTATAACTCATCCGTTGAGATTTTTGGGTAAACTTTTTAGATTTTGAGGCGGGAAATGGTCGATTGATCGGAGTTGAGAGTTCTTGATTTCGCCGGATTTTCATCTGGCCGGTAATTTTACCTGGATTTTGCTGAAAATGCTCTGATTTTTACAGAGTTCACCTGTGAGATTCAAAAATAAAACATTCTGGCTTCTGAGGAGGAAGAACTATGCCGATTTGCGATGATAATAATTAAGCATGCCGCCGATTCGCTAAGACTTAACAATATTGCCTTTTTTCCCGGAATCGGTGATCTGGAAATGGAATGGCATTATCGATTCCCTGATGGCTGAGCAACGCGAAAGTTCGCCGTGGTGGATTACGTTCAGCGTGGTAATGGCTCAGGAACTCTTTGACGACATACCGCAATGATTTTTCACCGAAAAGAATCAAATTATTGAGGCATTCCTGCTTAATTGATCGTACAAATCGTTCAGCGTACGCATTCAGGTTCGGTGATTTGGGCGAAGAACTTTAGGGTAACCTACGCTACGCTATTGACTTGAGAGCTTTAGTGAAAAATCGGCGCCACACAATAGAAGTAATTTGTAGACAATAAAATATAGCTAAATTATTTTTTTAGATGTAATTCCTCCCTCAACATTATTCTGAGATTTTCACCTCTTTTCGGGCATGCATCATATTCTCTTATTTTTTATGCTTTTTCAGCTGCAGTTTTTAAGCGGCTGAAAAGAAGAATGTTTTTCACTGACTTTCTCTGTGTAGCGACTTTGACTTTGCATTATCAGAAATGAATGATTACACACTTGTTTTGCCGGACACGCTTTGACTCCACAAATAAGCAACGTTTTCCCGCCGCAGCGCATCTGCGACCGTCCCGGCGTTGCTGTCTCCGTAGGCTGGAGGATAGCGTGTACACCGAGAGCAGCCGGAAAGAATGACAGGAGGAGTCTGAGCGTGTCGAAGACGGTTGGCTTTCTTTACCGTGTCTGCGTGCTGAGTGGATGGGTACATAGCTCCATTTTATGCGGCTCCCTGAGTGTGAAATGTAATGAAACGAACGCATAAAATCAGCTATGTACCAGTCACGAGGCCGAGAAAGTGCGCAAAATCCGCAAGCCGTAGGGGACAGCAACGTGGGGAGGGAATAGGCTGCGATGATTGCCTTATCAGTTAACATTAATCGGGAATAACGCCCAATTCCGAGCGATAGCGAGGTTTGACGGAGGCCGTGATGACAGGAAATACAACAGTTATTTTTACTGTCATATTTCCTGTCGCCACGGCCGGAGCGGTTTAATATTCCTTCAACTGAAATAGCATAAATCAAACATGTTTTCTTGCTCTATCAAAGATTTCGTCAATACTTTGATTTTCATAAATACGACGGGAAATATCAACGTAGTCCGTTGCATCACGATGGAGTAGGGTAAGAAATCTTAACGCACCGGATGGACCCAAAGATTCGTTCAACGCCTCTATGCCTTTTATTTTTATTTCGCTATCATTTTTTATAATTGCTGTACTCATATTTACTAATTCTCCTTTTCTCTTACATAATCCACTGGATTTATAATCTTTATTTGAATATCCAATCTTTTTGCCCGTTTTATCAGTTGGTCATCGCAGGTCAGGAAATAATCTGCCTTTATATAGCTTGCAGCTGCCAGATGGATGGAATCCTTAGAAGATAGTTTTCCATTTTTTTGAAAGGTTTTGGCTTTATTATAAATATCGTCATGGGGTTTTATTTTGACTTTGCAAATGTCTGATAATCGTAATGCCTCTATCTGTCGCTCCAGAAATGGACAAAACTCATTTTCATCGTCATGCATAAAGGACCATGCCAATTGGAAATTATGTTCTTCTGCCTGGACAAAAATCCATTCACATGCCAAAGCTTCCATTCGAATTCGGGTTTGATGAGGATCGTCAAATCCCCTTTGGAAACAATTAAAATCAAGATATATGATAGTGGTCATAATTTACTAATGTGATCTGGCTAACTCTTGAAAATTATGTTTCATAACCACTAAATCAAGAATTTCTTTGGCCATCTTTCTTTCTTCTTCGGGGTAATCATCAATAGTTTCAAGAACTTTTAAGAGGTCTCTATCTTTAACTTCTACTTTTGTATTTTCCCCCTCAATGTTAAAAGCCAGGTAATCCAGACTCACATCGAATACCTCGGCCAGCTTTATGAGAACTTCAGTAGAAGGTGTTGTCGTTCTTCGTTCATATGCTGATATCTGTTTCTGGCGTATTCCCAGATGCTCTGCTAATTCGGCTTGTGTCCAATTTTTTTCTTGTCTGAGTCGTTTTATTCGTTGATAAATATCCATAATACAATCCTTTTCTATATTATTAAATATACTTATCAAGGATAATATATCCATAAAACATGGAAAGTCTTTGATAAAAAATACTGGGAAGGTTTGATTATGGAAATTCAATGGATATTTACAACGGTGTTGGTTATTCCTGAAAAACATGGCTCATAATGGGGCCTTGAAGATGTTTATTTCATGCACTGAGAGCTCTCATCAAATCGCCCGTACTCCCGTACGACAGACACCTCCTGTTTAA
>WLWI01004353.1_pt1 | contig 11999 bp, 6 predicted proteins | sample 6701501 | NCBI WGS metagenome assembly WLWI01 (sample SAMN12718690, study PRJNA515312) | sponge metagenome | isolation source: marine sponge | host: Mycale hentscheli | place: New Zealand: South Island, Marlborough, Capsize Point | collected 2014-11-01
GCATCCTTCCTAGTAAAGTTAATTTTATTCACAACTGCTCTTTTTACATCAGAAGGCATCTTCTCAATGTAGTGTAGAGTTAACAACTCCTTTGACTTTGGGCAGTCTGAAAAGCACAAGGAGGGACTGCCACACACTCTTTCTCCTTCAATGTTTTCTGGGCATCTACCTTTTCTATTATGGCAGCCCCAACAGAACACTGTCGCCTTGACATTTTCGACTTCACTGGAGCTGTACCACAACACCGTCGCTTCACCGTTGACCTCTGTGACCTTTGCCGTTACGTCATAATGCATATCGTCTATTCTATTTAATTGGGGTGCCCACCTAAAATAAATGTGTGTGTAGCAGTTTGGAACATGAGGTTTTGGAAACACTGCTATGATCATTGAAATACATAATATTTCAAGAAAGATCCATTCACAAGAAATGCTCACTGTATTAAACAACAGCTCAAGGAATAAGCAGTTAAAGTGTAACAATATTGCTGGCAGTTTACTCTGAATTGTGTGCCTTTAAATATAGTATCTGCATAAAATTTTCTCTTCGCTTTAGTAGACTTGGAACACATTCCAAATACGGATGTTAGGGTTGTATTTGGTCACACTCTGTAGTCCAGCAATGTGGTTGGCAATGTGGTTGTCATGGCATACTGGAGAGAAGCTATGATGATAATTAAAATGGGGCATACTGTATACACTCAAACTCCCCTTAACCAGACTCCCCTCTACCTGGCACCCCAATACTGCATTATAGGTGTGGTAAGGATTAGCTGGTCCATTAAGTATATAGTGTATGTATGTACTGAGAATTGTAGAATCAACTTACAGCTGCTAGTTTGAGTAAAGGGTACAGTAAATTTGCAGCAGCTGGATTATCTTCCCAGCTGGGCTCCCACCCTGTTCACCCCAATCAAAAATGTCTACACTCTACTAAGCAAAGCAATAGCAAATCATTTCCATCTAAACAGAAAAGGTGTGTTGTCCTTAGATACAAGTAGCTATTCTTCAAAGTATGTATAACTGTAATTATAAATAAGTTATTACAATTCATTAAAATAAAAGTGCAAATATGTTCTCAGATACGGATATTTCTGAATTACAGGCAATGCCCAGTCCCTAGCTGCCCGTATATTAGGGGAGTTTGAGTGTGAATCAGTGTTACATTTTCCTTGGATTGATGATGTGGCAAAGATCGGAACATTCATTAGCCTAACGTTTGGCTTCATGTATAGTGCTAAAAAATTCATCTATGATGACCATTACCAAATCTGGGATAACAAGGGGGGGCACAAAAAATAGTGTGTCTTAACAAGTCTTAAATCGATTAAGGCCACTGTGTACATTGTAGCCAAGTTCTACAATAATTCCATAATGAAATTCTTTTCCTTTTTATAAACACAAAAACAGAAACCATGGAAGCCAATTTAAAATTTATAATAGCTAACTTGAACAAAAGAATTTCATAAAAAACAAAGATATCAATTAGTGAATAGTAGAAGTAAAGAGTTTCTTAAGTTTGCTATTCCCATCATATCCTCCCATAACATGAACCTTGTCTGATGTCATGATACAGGTACAGTTACATACTTCATCTGGTAGTTGTCCAGCCTGAACCCAGGTATTAGTCTCAGGGACATAGCGCTGGATGGTGGACACTGGCTCCCAACCACCGACTGCCAGTAGAGATCCTCCAATATTGAGTGGACAGGAATCTGTACAGTTGAGTGAAGGTAGTTTGTTCCATATGTTGGGTCTGTCTGATGAGGAGTGTGAGACAAGATCCTCCAGAGATACACTATAGACATCAGCACTACTCAGCCACTGATCCCCACACATTCCCCCCATGAGGTACCAGGTATCTCCTATTGTAGTAGACTTCATCCTCCTCCATGGTGTTGGTGTAGATGGTCCAGTGGACCACTGCATGTTGGATACATCAAGTATCTCAATACTAGCATGTAAACGAGCTCCATGGCAACCACCAACCACCACCAGCCAATGTTTATATGAAGTAGCTGAATGCACACAGCGAGGTGTAGACATAGGAGGGAAGGGGTGTGTCCACTGGTTGCTGTCAGGCTGCCACTCTCCCAGCTCTCTTCGATCAGAGCCATCTCTATTTCTTCCTCCCACCACAACCAGTTTGTCGTTGATGGTAGTCATAGCAAACCACCTGGTACTGTATGGAGGTAGAGTGTGCCACTGGCAGGACTTTGTGTTGTAGGCCATCACTACGTAGGCATCCTTACCTCTGTAAGTTGCTCCTCCTCCAACATACACTGTATCATTTATCTCTACTGATGGGATGCATTCACTCATAGCCACTGGCATGTCAGGACCACGCCTCCAGTCTAGTTCTAGTGGGAATGTCTAAATAATAAACAAATACATTATCTGTAATAAATTTGTATTACATTACTCATGTCTATTTTGTTTATATTTTATGTAAAGAATATTGTTTACGTCAATTGCACACTATGTTCATTAAAAAAAAATTATATTGTTGCCATGGTTACTGTTTACATGCTATTGACAATTTTGATACATATTACACCGTCTACAGGAAAATCGGGCACAACGCGGCCCCGACGTAAAAAAATTTTTTTTTGCACTTACACACTCCTCGGCAAGCAGATATTAAGCTCTACAAGTTTTATCGCCATAGCTTCAGCCATTCCCGCTATATATCACCTAACCGTTCCCTTCGTTAGGCTTATTTAATACAATTTTAAGAACTAAATCGATCTTTTTGTGACGTTTACGCATGCCGCGTTGTGCCCGATTTTCCCATAGATGGTCACACATAAATAATTAATTAAATACCTACATCTTCTACTCTAAGTGTTATGATATTAAAATTATTCATCTACAGTTAGATGACTACATTGTTATTCATGCAATATTTTCATATGTACATTATTTATATACATCCAATTATTTTAAATAAAATACTGTTGGTATAAATGCAAAATACTTACTAATGATTTCTTGTCAATAGACACAGTGGTGATATGTTCCAGTTCATTTGTTGGTCGCTCCACTTCAGATTGGAGAAGTTGTTTCTCTCTTTGATGGCGAGATTCTAGATGAAGCTTTTCTTCTTTGTGATGAGATTCTAACTGAATTCTTTCAGCTGCTATCTGGTTCCTCAGTTGATTGATTTCAGTCTTCTGTTGATTGTTCTCTGCCTGTACTTGCATGACACTTGTCTCCAATTGATGTTTCTCTTCAATGAGTTGTGTATTTGCAGATACGAGCGTCTTTTTGTCACTTTCTAGTTTGGTAATTTTTTCAGTCAATTCTTTATTTTCTGTTCCTAATCTATTTTCAGAAATCTAATAATATAACACATAATACAAATACACAACATTTAAAACTGCAACAAACATTGACAAAGCAAACAATGTTTGAGTAATACCTTTGTAGAGTTGAGAAGCTACTGTTTATGATAATCTTAAGTTTTAGAACTACTTATAAACTAACAAATAAAAATATCTCTGCGTGAACGGTATATATAATACACGATCATAACGACAAAGATATCTTTAAGATGTTGATGACACCAATGACTAGTTCAGGTTTCAATTATATGCTTGCTTCTATAATCAACCATCACAGTAATAACTCACGTACAATCGGTGAATAGTTTGACCACATATTACGACATAAAAAATTAGGGTTAAAATTTGTATATATAAAGCTCAGCTGGGTTGCTTGATATGAGTGTTTAAGTATGTACTCTGTGACAACTTAACTTGGACTAAGTAAAGAATGTAGTTATTGTAATTACTATTTGGTAGATTTAACAAATGATTGCAGTTCACATATTGAAGTTACCTCGAGTTCTTTTATTCTTCTATTCTTTTCTTTAGCTTCCTTCATGTGTAACACATTGGCTATGTTGATGGACCTCCCCAGATTCCCTCCATGTATGTTCTCCATTGCATCCTGTACTGGTGTTAGTGTCTCCAGTAGTTGCTCAGCAGTAGGTCTTGTTTGAGGAGTATTGTGCAGGCAATTAGTCACCATCTCTACTAGAATAGGATGAGACTTCAATAACCGGTCCTTCAACAATTCCATGTACACCTCACGACGCTCTACTTCAGAGCGACCAATAAGTCGACCAGGATTGTGTGGATTTGAACGTGTATGCTGTAGTAGCTCTCCTGGGAAAATCTAAACAATTTTAATAATAGAATTGATTCTCGTGTGATAGTCAATAAGCATTATAACAATATATATCCAGAGTAATGATCACAATAATTCACAATCAAGATTATTCTCATGCTTAGTTCACAAACTATTGGGACAATGGTACAACTGTCCGAGCTACGAGCATACAACATAGGGTAGGGAGTACAACATGGAGGACCTGCTCTGACTAGTAATAGAATCACTCTCTGCAGTAAAAGTGGCCGGGCAGCATTGGATAATGGACAGCAGTAGCATTCAGTAGTGTATACTCAACTAATTGTATACTCAAATAATTGTATACAAATGAATGAGGAACAAAGCTGGTAAATGGTGAAGATGGTTACATTAATAGCACACATGAATCACAGTGGGTATGGGGAGGAAGAGTTTAACCCTCTCACTGGCAGATAAAATTCAGCATTACGTCATCCTTCAGCCTATCGGGACTCGTGCCCAGTGAATGGGATAACTAAGCCAAGGAGACAAATAGTAAAAACAAGTGTGCTTAGAAAAATTAGGAATGTTGAATACGTATCTAAGTAATGCGCACATGCTAATATTGAATAACAAGATTAATAATATTAGTGATCTTTTATTTGCTATAACACGGAACACTTACACACAGTATCATGAAAATAATTAATTGAATTTTTAACAGCTTTGCACAAATAGTGTATGTTGTATATTCAAGTTTGTTTTACCTCTGTTAGTATGTAGAGGGCAAGATGTCCGAATGAGAACACATCTAGAGATGGGCCATATCCGTGGCTCTCGCTGAGAGCCTCTGGTGGCATGTACACGGTGGACCCCGGATTCTTTGAGAGTGTTTGAGCTAGTTGAGTTGGTTTTAAGGGTACCATGCGAGAGTTTCCCATGTCAGTGATCTTAGCTGTCAGAGACGATGTGAGGAGGATGTTCCTTGCAGTCAAATCTCTGTGGACTATTGAAGGTCCTCGACTATGCAAGTAAACTAAACCTCTGCCGGTGTCTGTGAGAATGGAAATCTTAACTGCAAGTGGAATATTAGGGGAACACTCCAGAAGGTCGTCCACACTCATTTCTAGTCTCTCCATCACCAGTAGAGGTAGTTCTGATCCCTTAAGGAAACACAGACCAAAGAACTGTGTTATGTTAGGATGTCGGAGACCTGCCATGAGTTGACATTCTCGTTGATATCTGTCTACAGTCTCTTGAACTCCTTCATATTCAGGATCCAGTAATAGTTCGTGCATACGCTTAGCAGCACAGATAACCTTGCTATATTTTACCTGAAATACCAATATGTATCAGTAAATAAATTAAATAAGGCTCTGGTCTAGAATTAAAAACAAGAATTAATTGATAGCGTGTATAAATTACAGTTGATTTAAAATTCTATTGAGAACTTGATACCATTGATGCGTGAGCTTCAAAACATTACACTGAGACCTATCATACCTGTAGCCAAGGGAGATTCAGGAATATTGATAGATATTCAATTAAGACTGAAACTGCAATGGAATTGTTTGCTATTCTTGCAATAGTGAAATAAATAATAAATTAAACCAGGCTCAGGTTCAGTATTAAAGTAAAAAAGATTACATGTATTTGATAGTGTGTATAATCTACAATGATTTAAACTCATATTAAGAACTTGGTACATGAGCTTCAGAACATTACACTGAGATATAATCAACCCGTAGCCAAGGGGAGTTCGGTCGTATCTCCATCAGAAGTAAATGATTTAGTCACACCTAACATATAATTTCAGCAATATTGATAGCTGTTGGATCAAGACTGAACCTGCAATGATATTCTCTGTTATTTCCCAACATGTTCTGTATAATGTGCATGGGGATGGCCTAGTCTGAGTCCAAGTGACCTAATAATTATTCAGCTCCTAGTCTGGCATCGCTGACCCTTTCCTTCCCTAAATGGGTGGGCAGGAAGGAAGGAAAGGGTCTGGTAGCTCTAGTATCAATGACATGTGCAAATGATATCACAGGTTTATTACGTCACCATCAACACTTAAGTTAAACTCAAGCAACATTAAAAATGATCATTGCTCTTTCTTCATCTTTCACAATAAAAATGAGTAGAACAACAATAACAATAGTGGCCGGTTCACACTTGGGTAGGAGTTGGTCATATACAAGTGGAAAACTCCGGAAGCAAGCACTTTTTCCGTATTCTGTCGAGAGGGCTACACAAAATTATTTTAAAAATCCCTTCAATACTTTCATCTGCTCAGGATTCACCAGGAAACTGTAACTCTCTAAATGTGCTCTTCATCTCACTTGATCTTCCATAGCTAACAATGCAGAATAAAATGGGGCGTATTAAATATGTGGTTGAGGAATGTACTTAATTAACAATTCTGCAATCTGATTGGAGAACCACTTTTTGGTGCTGGCACAAGTCAAAGATACTAAAGCTATATGTACCAGACCCTTTCCTTCCTCCCCGCCCACCAGTTTAGGGAAGGAAAAGGGTCAGCGATGCCAGACTATTCAGCTCCCTCATCACAAAACTACACTCTCATAATACAATAGCACGAATAAAGCAAGCTAAGTTACATCTTTTCTTTATAAAGTGTAACATAATGCATTAAATAAATAACTTATAACATGAAAGGCCTATTAAGGGTGCACTGCGTGTATACAGCTCCTCATCATAGTGGTCATTGAAAACCTTGTTACATGAGGTTCTGATATATTACTACCAGTTAACCACTTCTCACTTGATATCAACATGTTCAATGAACCTATAGTATTGAAGAAGTAGTCACAGAACAGATTATTAGGTTTGGTGCAGTTATTATAGAATAATAAATGAAGGAAACTACAGTGGGTGTGGCTTTTTCAAGCTTTTTCAAAAGTTCAACCAAACTTCTAGCTAAGGGATAGTATTCCAAGCTTTCCTTTAGCGTCTAAGTTAGAACAGTCCACTTACTTCTAACACTGAGCCATATGAACCTGTTCCAAGTGTCTTCCCTGTAGGTACCACGTGGTCTAAGAAATACTGCTGTAACTTAGAATCTCTTCTAAAGGATCTAAACCAGCCCTGTCTTCTAGCCATGGTTAATACTGGTGGGAAGCACGTCTGCATCAGATCTCCTCAAACCTTAGTCTCACCACGCTGCCTGGTCTCACCACCCTAGTCACACCACGGTTCAGATTAGTCTGGCGCGCCAAACCCTTTACCTAACCTCTCCGAGCGGAGCGGTTGGGTAAAGGGTTTGGTGGGCGAGACTAGGTTCAGATAATAATGTCAAGTTTCGCGCGGGGGAGGTAGAAATCAAATAAACTCCGCCTATTCATCTGCCACGCCTGCTGTTGTGTTACGATTTCCAGTTCTTATGTCTGTGCTCTCGTTGCTCTTAATGGCTCCTCGATCTTTCGTCCAGACAAGCCTAAAATGGACATCTAGACAATGAATTTACACGCTTTCTTTTTTTTTCTTTCTGGAACTATGAATAGGGCACAGGCCAGGCTGTGCATATAGCTCTATAGCTAAGTGGGTCTATCACTTGTCACAACTGAGATTCTTTTGCGTTTATGCAGCTGAGGAATGACTAAATGGGGAAGAGTTATGATGAAACTGCAAATAAAGCTACACAGGATTAGACCTGAAGCTAATAAAAGTAAGGTAATTATAGCAACATAAAATAGCTTGCTAGATGAAATGTTGGATTATCCTAGCTAAGTAGACTCTAAAAATTTAAATGTCTAATTGCTGCTGTAGCAATGTACGTACTCTCATTGTGTAAAGAACTGATGAGTTTGAAAGTCTCAGTAATTTAGTCAGTGGAGTGTTCAAAGTCTGTGGGTTGTGGAACATGGTAATTACTGTATTGGAAAATTAATATTTCAAGTTACGGGGATTTTTTTTTACATAATGGATACCCCTGATCCCAACATTGCCCTGATAAGAAAGGTTTGACTGTATTTGATACAGGTGTGAAGACTGAATGAATGAATTATTGAATGAATGAGTTATTGATTGTAGTCTCGTTATTTTTTCTTGCAGGAATAGATATCCTACCAAGTTCTGTTTCAAGCCCTTATGCTTTATTGTGAACAACACATCTTTTTCCATAATGTTCTATGCTAAATATAACTTTTGTTCAACGTGAACCATTGTGATATTCTATTAATATTGAAATTCATATATGTGACCGTCTACAGGAAAACCGGGCACAATGCGGCACCCTTCAAAAAAATTTTTTTTGACCTTACAGAGTTGTCGGAGTCCAGATATTGAGCTCTCCAAGTTTTATCGCCGTAACTTAAGTCGTTCCCACTATAATAGACCTAACAATTCCCTTCCGTCGGCTTGAAACAATAAATTTTTAAGAAATCGATCGATCTTTTCTCGATACTTACGCACGCCGCGTTGTCCCCGGTATTCCTGTAGACGGTCACATATGATACATCTTCAGTTGTTGTTTTTTGTTTGTTTGTTTGTTTTTTGTTGTTGTTTTTGTTGTTGTTTTTGTTGTTTTTATATCCATAAACACAACTTTCTAAGTTCATCAGCTGCATTTGGTGGTTTGGCAAGTATTATTAGAGAGAAAATGTCCAAAAGAATCACTGATGGTGGTCCTTATTGGTAGCTGTTCGTTGGTATTCATGCAATGACACTGGCATCAGTTAAGTACTACTACTCTATTCAAAGCATAGGAAATTCTTAGCCTGCGCACAACACATACCATGGTAACCACTATCATGGGTACAACAATACATTGATAAGTGTGTGGCTGAGCTAATAAGCTACTGTGCAATTTGGTGGTGTTATCTGTGACCTCAGACTGGATTCTTAGTTCCATATTAACTAGTAGAGGAGCGATAGATTTCATTTAAATCTTCATAATTTCTACTATGAATCTGCTACATTATCATTTTGTGTACAGTTGGGTGAAGAGATGTGTACAGTTGGGTAAGGAGTCGTGTGCAGTTTGGTAATTTAATCATTTAGGTGATGAGCAATAGCTATTGCTACCAAACTTTATTTTCACAAGTATTTCAATTACTGCTGTTAATTTTGAAACCACCAGAGATACAAATAAATGAGTAGCCATGTTTCACATCCAAATAGTTCTATAGCTTATCACTTTAATTTTACCAGTGGTCCAAGAGGAAATTTGATGTAACAAAAACCAAAGTGACTTATAAAAACAGAAGCAGCAGCAACAACAACATTCTTCCTATACATTCGTGCTTCCTATACACCATTTGCATGTCTGAATGTTTGTTGGAAGGGGCATAGGGGTTGAATACCCTTACATCAAATTGTGTTCTTTCGTGATTGCCGCCCCAAACACTGTTTGCTGCAATGTCGAGTCTTGCTCCTGGCTGCACAGTAAAAAATGGGGTGCTTAATGAGCACCTTATGGGGTGTTAGAACGGCGCCTCCTCTACAACTCCTCACATGGTGCTCCCTTAACCCCCCTAATAGGGTGTAATGAAACACCCTTAAACACCTCTGTAGGCGTTTGTGTGGCACTCTAGACAGTGTTATGCATGCACCTCTAGCATGTGATCCAGAACACCTTTAGTGGTGCTTTAGTACACCCTTAGTAATGTTTAGTGGGCACCTTTTTCAGTGTTATTAGTACGCCCCTACAGTTCTCATATTTTTTGTTATACTTTCTTTTATAACAGTACATTCAATAAAAACAATGAATATGAGTAAAATAAATGATAATCATGTTCATGACTTCACTATAGTTTGCTTGTATTGTTCACAGAAATAACCTTCAGTCATTTCTTCAAATTTCTGGACATTTTGAGAAAATTGGTGCACTGAAGGTCTCCACACTCTCGCCTAAATGGAAATAACAATAACATTAAATATTTATAAATATTCAATTTCAGACTGATCATATAATATGCTGAAAAATCACCAAATGTATTTGTTTGAATTGACTCCATTATCAAACACTCACTCTAGTTATAATTTAAAAAAATACTCAAAGTTGAACAGCCAAGCATTTACACAATCACTGAATAAATCCTCATTCTATGTTTATTTTCACTTTAGTTGGTTACGACTTCTCACACACACACAACTAATTCTAATATTCTACTTAGACCCTTTACCAAGTAAAGGCAGATATGCCATGGTATACACATTTCCTCGATAACTTGTAGACTAGGTTGCACTCTACACATCTGACTGCGCTATGAAACATTGTGTACCATCATGAAACTAGTGGAGACCTCTGTATATTAATACAACTCCTATGTGGCCTACATATATATAAGTACTTTTTAGTTATAAAAAAGATATTTTAATATGAAAACCCTTTACCTAAATACATTCAATGACCGTTGCATATAGCTTGACATTGCTAACCCTTATCTCCTTTTAATATTGTGCGGGGTTGGAGGAAAGGGTCTGGGGACTCTAGTGCCAATGACCAGTTCAAAATGAATTTTTGTGCATGCGCTAATTAAGCCTAATTATGGACACTCGGGTAGTCCTGCAGTCTATTATCCAAGAGAGGTCCCTCACTTTGCAATTTATATGCTATGTCAGTCTCAGAAGGCGCTTGTATTGCATGGTAGTGAAAAAGATTGCCTTACTTTTTATCAAACGACCTCGCTCTGGTTTGAAGGTATCAATCTCTTTGAGGTGAAGTATACAAGCATTGCGGTGAATATTTGTAATGGGTGGTTAGCGCCAGAATCTGGCGCTCTGGACTGATCATTAGTACTAAAGTCCCCAGACCCTTTCCTCCTCCCCCGCACCATATTAAAAGGAGGTAAGGGTCGGCAAAGCCAGACTATGCTGTATAGTGGATCCTTGAAATTCTTAAAATACCACATTTTAGCTTTCTGAACTATGATGTTTAGTTTTTCCCCACTGGCTTCACTTCAATGAAAGAGCCTGCACTGTTTGCCAAAGTATTCTAAAGAGGCATTACTTTTTAGCATGACGACCATTTACCAAACCAAACTATATACAGGTCCTAGTTAATCGTTATGTTGCCTTGACAAACATTGGCAATAAAGTGATGATTCATAAATATCACCTTAGTATGCACTTAAATTGATAAGAGGGCTACTCCCTCCTGCCCCCTTCCCATCACTATCTCTGTCATACAGGTATTGTCTGGTAAAAATTTTCAACATCATTTAAATGTCAGTGTTCTCAATCAGATAGGTTTCCTATTTTAAAATTCACATATTTTCCCAAATGTTTTCACAGTCGGAAAAATATGGGTGGGACAGCGTCATGTTAAAGACTCAACATCTACCTTATGCGTAAAAAGAAATGCTAGAAATGGCTTTGCATGACTCAAGCCATGTACATAAGGAGGAACACAATGAAAGACCAAGGGCATGACACGACAAGGTATTCAGACTAGAATAAAGTGAATTTAAGAGGAGCTAAACGCAGGGCAAAGTTAATCTACAAAGACACAAAACTTCAGATGTGCATAGCTCATGCAACTTAGTACTTAACTGACCACCCCCTAGGTAATCACTTACTCAAACATCTCACATCTGTGAATACTCCAGATTGCCACAGTTCTACAGGGACTTGTTTTAGGTTATCAAGTACACCTGCATGAAAACAGAAATATTCAGATTATAAATTATCACATAAGAATCAATACCTCCATTTCTAGCTAAATTTACGTAACATTTTATAGTGTCAATTTGTACCAAGTGTCAAGGCTAACTGATTGTGATGTGATTGTCTGATCAGGCCTTTCGAAATAATTGTACTGATACTGTGTTAAGTAATTATTGTAGTTACAATCACCATGATGTATAAGTACACAACTATTATTCATTACAAGGCAAACTCCATTAG
>WLWI01004355.1_pt1 | contig 11998 bp, 8 predicted proteins | sample 6701501 | NCBI WGS metagenome assembly WLWI01 (sample SAMN12718690, study PRJNA515312) | sponge metagenome | isolation source: marine sponge | host: Mycale hentscheli | place: New Zealand: South Island, Marlborough, Capsize Point | collected 2014-11-01
ATTCAATTTTCTCAATCAAAAAATGAGGGGAATCCCAAACTCTTGGTCTATTTAGTGATATATGGTTGCTATGGGGTTTTCCCAGCCAGCATCGAGTTAAAAAAAATAAAACGGTAATGCTCTATTCCGCGGTCGACGATTAGATTTTTCCGCGCGCGTCCAAACAATTCAGGAACGAGAGGGTTAAGATCATTGGCCACACTTCCACATGATATAGTGATCATAGAGAGAAGTAGTTCTGAATTAGTACTACACTATAAACTTCGTAGTGGTCAATAAACAGACACAGTATACATTTTGATATAATCATAGGTACTGTATCAGTCGTATTTTACTGCATTATCGTACAGGCCGCCAATTATTGACCAGAACCACACACATACACACACACACCACACACACACACACACTCATCATACACATCACACACACATATCACACACGCACATCATACACACATCACACACATATCACACACACACATACTATTCTTCCTTCCTATGACAAAGTTCCATCAAAATAAGCCCTGGAGTATTAACATTCATTTGAGTGGTGCAACTCTTCGCAAAAGTAAATAATTTATAATATGAAAAAAATCATCGTAATCCTGCGGGCTAATATGCTCTTGACCTTAATCATCCAAAAAACTTCCTGGCAGTTTGTTGTCCCCACAAGTCACAAGCACAGTGTAGCCACTCCTTCCTAGCAAAGGACAAACAAAAAAATAGCAAGTATTACATAACTCATTGGGTGTTTTTGTGATTGTCTGTACGCTATGCCAGTTAATAAATTTAATTTTCCATGGTGTCCAGAAACTATGCCAGTCTATAATAGAACCGGAATGGTCGATAAGAGTTACAGGCGACTTGCTCTATATAACACTTTTTTTGTTTGTTTGTTTGTTGCTGTTACTGTTTATTTGTTGTGTGTGTAGTGCACATTGTCATCACTTCAAGTTTATATTGTTGCATGTGTGCTATTCAGGGTTGTGGCAATTACAGGAGTAAAGTAATCAATTACAATTACAATTACTTAAAATTTTTGCTTCTCAGTTACAATTTCAATTACCAATTACACCTTAAAGAACTAATTACAACAAATCTATTAGCAATTACATACAATTACATCACATCACCTCCTCAGGAGAAGTGGTCATGTAGGGCCCACAAAGTTTGTAATTTTGTTTTAATTCATCAATTCTTCTTAAAAGAGAAAAGTTATTTCTATCTACAGTACATTAAAAGTTATAAAAACTGAGAATTCATTTTTAAGTAGAGAAGAGTTTCAAAATAATGTGGAAAAAGCCTGCTCCTTAGTGGAGTCAAACATTTTCCTGCCTGGCTAAACACACGTTCAACTGGAGCTGATGTTGCTGGAACAGAAAATAGCTTTTTTGCAATTTGAGCGAGAATAGGATACTCATTTTCTTTCAATTTCCAAAAGCCCAACTACTTGCCAATTACAGGTATGTAATTACAATTACAATTACAATTACTGCAGATGGTGTAATGATTACAGCTAATTACAATTACCAATTGCAATTACCACAACACTGGTGGTATTCATAAAAATGTTTTCACTTTGACAAAAGTTCAGCTTACTTCTAATTAATAAATTGTGTGTTTATTTGCTTTTTGTAATGTTCTTTTTTTTTTTCTTTTTCTTTTTTTTTTCCTTTTTTTTTCCCTTTGTCTTTCGCTCTTCGGTATTGCATCAAATGACATTTAGTAGTATTTAAATTACTCAATTCTATTGTTTTTATAAATTTTTGTGCTCTCATCTTTTCCTTATCTCGTGATTTGATTTGTTAGAATTGAAGTTGTATGTGTAGCGGAATGATTGTGATGGTTGAGTTACTTTGTTCGTGGATTGGCACTTTTTTTACAAAGTTATCTCATGTAATTCGCCAAATATACGTCATGAAAGTGTAATTTACACAGAAAAACATTTTTAATTTTAAATGTGTTATTGTTTACCAGTTCATTTCTTTTAATGGGTATTATTTACAGCCAGTTTTTGTAATTTTTTAAAATTATCCTCAGAAACTGATTGGCTCATTTATGGGCAGAAGGTGAGAAGTAAGTGGCGCTTTGATGAGGACTGCAGCTATGACAGAAACCGGAGTAGCTCGGGATGATGACAGACAGGGATGGACGCGACGCTCGCTGGGACTGGCTAAGGTCGTCACGGGCGCTGGCTGTTCCCTCAGGGTATGCTGCCACCAGGTTCTCTACTGCTCCAGGGAGAAAGGGTATTATGCCTGAGCCCAGAACAGATCCTTCCAACCAACACAGTGTTTAAACCACGTTAGTATAATTAGGAAAAATTGAGAACTGAATCTGCACTGCGTGACTGGTCATTTAATTCCGAAAGTCACGCATGCGCGCACACATAAGATGACTACACATCCGGTCTTAGGCCGGGGCACAACGCAAACAACAACACTGCTAACACTTTTAAAATAACTCTGACACACACACACATGTTCTATTTCCAGCTACATCTTCTTTCTTCTACCTTGACATCTTGTCTTGCTTCTTCTTTACTTTCCTTCCCTCATCCTTGAGCCTGGCCCCACAATTCTCAGCATTAAACTTTTCTCATTTTGAAAGTACAACAAAGGAGTGGCCAACACAATCCCAGCTGCCTTAATCAATTAATGAGAATCTACTTAGTAACCACACTTCTAAATGTTTATGTCCACCTAGAGATATGCTAAATTTGTATTAGATCAAAATTTTAGAAGTTCTAGTGAAATATCTGTAGCTGTACATGAAATTTTGATACTATACAGTAACAGCTGCAACTACTGAGAGAACTTCTTAAATGAGGACTCAAATTATATTTTTGATCAGCACCACCGAATTTGAACTTACTCCAATTTATAAAACTTGTTTGTGTTTAACAAAATTTTGGCTCCATAATTAAATTCAATAACATTAAAATCAATAACATTACAGTCAGGCATGCATGATGCATTGGGAATTATCCATTAAGTCCCCCAGATAATTTTATGTTTCTCTGCCTATGGGTGGATTAACAGAAAATGTTTGCCACACTTAGCAAGTCCTGCCGGAATGCATTATACAAATGGGAATCCCAAGGGGCTGATATTTTTGGAGCAATCAAAAAGATCTTCAAAATATGGACTATTTCATTACTTTGGGATACACAAATTTGGAATGTGAATTTTTGCAAGGTCATGTCATAAACAACCTCTTATTCCATTAATGTGGTCATGTTATCAGATAAACCTGTTGACAAGGGACTTTTGGCAGTATAGATACTCCCACATTGCTCCATTGGAAGGCTAATAGCTAAGTTTGGTTGTGGTTTTCATTATAAATGTAGCTAATCTGTTTGTTTTTTTAGCGACAAGGCCATTTACTACGTTTTAAAAACTATAGTTCCTAAAACAATGAACAATATCAACATCAGTCTAATAACTTCTCAGTTTCTGTTTGTTCTCTTTGGCTCACCGCAACCGTTTGATTTAAAATAACGACAACAAAGAAAAAAACAGGCATTTCTAAAGAGTTAGGGACAGGTTCGAACCAAATCCTACATTACGACATGCATACCACTGTAGTAGTCAAAATACTGTGTAAAAGCAGCTAGCTAAAATATTCAGAAGAATCTATCACAGTGGAGTAGGAAGATGAAAAATATTGGGGGGGCAAAATGGTAGGTCTGCTGTGCGATATGAAAAAACAATAATTGAAGCTTTATTAGTTATTTTATTGCTATTAGCCACAATAAATTATTCTAAATTCCAAAATTTTAAACTTTTTGGCACACTATACAATGCTTTAATCAGTAGAAATGATTAAAAAAAAGGTATAATAGAAGCACTAAACAGCTTTTGATAACAGTATTTTATAAATTCTTGCCAGAATTATATTTACTGTTAGTATTACAAATTAGTGCCAGAATTATTGGGGGGGTAAAACCCTCATTAACCCCCCACTAAAAATATTGGGGGGTCCTGTGCCCCCCTACCCCCCCTGTTCCTACTCCCCTGAATGTCCCTTTGGATGGATTATTTTGCAGACTCCTCCTCTCTCTCACTGGCCTCATCATGGCAGTACTGTCATGACTATTAAGTTACCTAGGTATGAATACCTGTTTAATTTTATCTATACTATTTGTAGGATTTTGTGTAATTTGTCATAATAAAATCACAATAAGGAATAGCATTAGCATTTTTTATTTAATACAAGCAACAAAAGAAGGTCAAAACTTTTGTCTTGTCCATGAATATATAAATTCTAGTACAGCCCAGAAGAGGATGAATAGATTATGGTCAAATGTGGAAAAGTTCGTTCTTTTGAGACAATAGCGATGGCCCCGGGTTATTATATTACTGAAAATCTTCTGATTGGTCTGAGAATGAGTCATTTACCAATTATGTTCCAAGTCTATCTTTTTTTCAGCCAATTTCACTAACAGAATTGTTTAATGATATTAGCTACACATTTAACTCTACTTGTCAAGGCCTAATACTTGATTACTGCATTGAGCTATATGTTATAACAGTCAAATTGATGGACTTCTACGGAGGTATAGTATATATTTGGGACACAGGGTATCTATAAAAATATTTAGGGTAAAAAATGTAAAGCATTTGCAACAGGTGAAGGGAATGAACAACACTTTAATGGGATGAAAATGTAGTACATGTACTAATACAGGCTAACAATATTCATAGGTGACAAACACATTTATGAGTGGTGTGTCAGCAATTCTAAATGTACACATCTGGTAAGGTATAGTCCAAATAATAATGTAAAGACAAAGTTTGTTATTCTCATGAGCTGTATTTGTCTGTCTTTACTATTCCAATAGTTTTGGTGTTTAGCAAGAGAATAAAATAATTACTATATTTTAAAAGTTGAACCTAGTTTTTGAGTAAGCAGCACCAGTGACTGGCAGTGAATCAGCTTATTCACCACACTGGTTAGTGAAAGAGAGAATAAGTCTCCTACTGCACCGATTTATTTTCCTCTCTTCGACTATCAAGATTAGGAACTGCCCTAAATTGATATGAAAACTAATCGCCAATTCTGCCATTAATATTTTTTTAAATGGCCATATGAATAAAGGTTGCTGTAATTTTATGTATAATGTACAAAACTATAACATATAATAGACAGCCCTAATTTCAGGTTGTTTTTACTGTAATTGGCTATTGATTTACTGTATGAGTGATCGAAGACATTATTTGATTCCAATACACTCAACAGATACTTTAATTTATCGCAAAATTGTTTTTAGCAGCACACTGAATTTGAATTTGAAGTGATTGACCTTTTGACAAGCATATATAATCTTCATATTGGAAACTGTTTATTTTTAACAGTGGATTATACAAATGCCAACCTTATTTGAACAGTTTTCATGACAGGATGCCACACACCCTAATCATGCCCAAACCACACCCACATTTGTAGTAAAATGGTCATTCTAGGGTACTACTCTTGTTAATTTCTAAGAAAATTGCAAATGTTTTACTAAATTCTTATTACATGCAATCGGAGTAGCACCTATAGAGAATTGGCAGATGTAAACTATATAGCTAGTTGCTAACTCCTAGTATGTTTACATGAGCCTACTTTGTTTTGTCTGGACAGGTATATGTGCATTTGGTGTGTTAATAGCAATTTTTTTCTCTTTCTAACGGCCTATATTGTTAACTTAAGATTGTTGACTAAAACTTAACAGTTAAGTTATAATATGGCTGTTAGAAAGTGAAAAATTGCTATTAACACACCAAGTGCACATATACCCGTCCATTAGTTAATTATAACTTAACTGGGCACACATGGTAGTTAGTAGCAACAGCTAGCCCCTTATTCACGATTAACAGCTAATTTTTGTGGGGATCATAGGCTTTGACTGTCCTTTAATCTGAAGTACACACCTTAATATAAGGAATGTGTCTTTCGTCCTTGATTGGTCCATTGTTTGTTCTTGAAAATCTTGCTGTTCTAATTCACATGTAATTTATTTTTAATTAAACTCCCTTTGTGCTTATAATTAGACTGTACTTCATTCAATCATCACCAATTGTAAAAAAATGCTGTCATAACACAATTTTATTGATGAATGACTCAATAATGTGCAAGAGATCAACTGTAGCTACTTCATAAAATTCCAATTCATATTGGCGTTGTCTGGCTTCAGACTTGTTAATCAGGAAATGATGATTAATGGTTGCGGTATGTTCTTGAAGCATTATTTGACAAGTTGGAATCTATCGGGATGAATGTGCCCAAAGAATTTTGAAGGCAGAGCCCCATAAAGTCAAAGGTGCAATTGGGAGAGCAGTCGAGCAATACTGATTATGTGAGATTTAGGTTCATCCTCTGTGCCCAAGAGTATATTTCTGACATACAGTATTAATGACTCCATCCCTAACTTTTACAACAACATTTTATGGGAGTTCAAAGAGCTGGTTCCACACTATTGTTATTATTATTTTTACAATGAACAGGTGCAATTGCATCTACTATAAGGTATTAAGTGCGTATGTCTGAATAAACTGGCGTAACCTCTGTGAGTATGATCGACTTTAATGGTAGTAATCTAGACCTTTACAGTCACTAGTAGTAACAAACATGTTTTTGTGAGTATAATAGACTTTAATGGCATAAGTTGTAGATGCAACTCTGGCATGTGTGAACTTTACTACCCTTGTAATAACTGAGCGTACATTTTGGAGTAAGAAAGATATAAAAGGCTGTCACTTTGTAGTATTTCCACACATGCAAGTTTCTGACATGTTCCCTCATCTAGTGCATATTTGATTAATTACTTCATGAAAACTTCAAAAGAGCCATCAGGACACAACATAGATGTATATTTTGGGGTCCAATCATCTATGCTAATGTTAATACTACAAATGCTAGCAGCTTAGCTTGTACAATATTACACAGGAGCTCACTGTATAAAATAAAGTTTAGCCGGAACAGTACACTATTGTGTAGTGTAATCTTAATTTTAGTGATTTTATTTTGAAGTCCATCTAAAATAGTTACACTGTGAGGTTCCCTGGCTGGGAGTGTCTTTTGGTTACATTGAATGAAACAGGATCATTGCTTCCATTTTCCTATTATAAAGTTTAAATCCCTTAGTTATGTTATTGAAGTAAATGTCACCATAAACTTACATTTGTATATAATGTTAATTGTGAAAAAATTCTCCATTTTAATTATGTACCTTTGTACAACCGGCGACACTTCAACACATACGAAGAGTAATTTGCACTTAAAAGAAGTGTTAAAGAAATGAGAGATAAGGAACTATTCACTACATAGAGGGAAATTAGCTAATACGCTATAAATTAAACAAATTAATAATTCAGCAATTTCCCCCAGTATTTGGCACTATATATGGATACAGGAAGTGCTATAAAAGTAGGTAGTAGGTGACAGGCTGAGCCATTGGCACAGATTGTGCATACCTTACCATGAAGCTAACCACATTATTGCTCTCTTTGATGTCCCTCACCTTACTTCATGAAGTTGTCTCCACTCACCTCCAGACATGTGAGTGTCATGAAATTAGAGACTTGGTCAACATTACAGTCCAGGAGGCTGTGGCTGGACTAGAAGACAAGCTGACTACACTTCTTAACGTCAATACCACTGACAGCAGCACACTTGAGACTAGACTTACCACCACAATGAAGCAACTCCTTAAACCAATAAAGCAGCAACTGGACTATCATCTTCCTCCACCTTCACAGCTGGGAGCCAAAGACAAACCAGCTAACTCATGTAAAGACCTGCACAAATATAATCCTAAAGCTTCTTCTGGCTACTACTGGATCCAACAGTCTTCTGGGTCTCCTGTGAGGATGTACTGCAGTATGAGTGGAACCTGTGGCAATGAGACAGGAGGGTGGATGAGGGTGGCCAAAATAGACATGAGGAACACTAGTCAATCCTGCCCCAGAGGACTCAGCTTGATCTCCTCTCCTAAACGAGTTTGTGATATTGCATCAAATGGATGTGTGAGTAACATTTTTAGTGTACCAGGATTTCAGTATAGTAAGGTATGCGGGAAGATCATTGGCTATCACAAAAAAGTTCCTCTTGCTTTCTATTATCAAGCTCGTGGTATTGAAAGAGAGTATGTCTATGGAGTGAGTCTGACACATGGTCGAAACCCACGTAAACATATCTGGACATTTGCTGGAGCATCAGATGAAACTACTAGGTACAATACCTACAAATGTCCCTGTATTAACACTGCCTCGACCTCATCACGAGTTCCCAGCTTTGTTGGAAATGATTATTTCTGTGCTACAGCTTATAGTAGTTTTTTTGGTAATTACAGTCCTCATCTACTACAAGTCAGTGACCCTCTATGGGATGGGAAGGGGTGTGGTCGCACTAATACCTGCTGTTCTTTCAATAGTCCTCCATGGTTTATTAAGCAACTTCCTTCTCCCACTAAAGAGAACATGGAAATGAGAGTCTGCAGACCTGGTAGTGATGGCTCCACTCCTCTGGAAATCGTTGAACTCTATGTACAATAATAATTAATTTTGTGTATGAAATGAAACTGTTGACATGTAATCATTAAACAAATTTTTTTACTAGTTAAATAATTTAATCATTTTTTTTCCTGTTTGCCGTTTTTCTTAATGAGATATTTTTTGTATAATAATGGGTGCACAATTTAATAACCACATACACAATTTCTGAAATTGCTTCACTATGACAAATAGCTGATTGTTACGTGCATGCTTATTTGCTATATAAACTTATACTAATAAATTGTAGTATGCACTGTGAATATTAAGTGCAGTGTATGCACTGAATAAGTACAGTGTATTAAATTTTTACTGAATGAAAAGCTGAATTCATGTTACAGGAAAACTACAATATAATCCATACTACTTTCCCTGAGAAATCTTGTATTTTGTAAGGCAGTGAGCCAATTTTCCTACACACTTTCCTGCACATGGACCAAGACAGGTGTATGGAAAGTGAAGGAAAGTGTGCAGGATAATTACTTGTACTAAAAGTACAGGAAATCCCATACTTATATGTACATCAATACTATAGTGATGTCCTTCAGCACAAATGGCAAGTGAGCTGGTTTGACTGAAGTTTAATTTGAATGTGAGCTGCTAATTATTTGTTTGTTGAATGTCTTTGTTTAGTTTATTTGTGCTATTCTGCAACACTTTTATACACACATGCGTACAAACATTCTTGCAATTACTTTTAATGCAATTTATATAACAAGAAAACTGGAGGTAAGATAAATACTATGTCACTATTACCCAAACAAGTAGTATTATAATTATAGGAAGCAATATCTGATACAGCCATCAAGTACATGTGTAGAGACATCACTAACATGTCTGCACCATTATGAATAAGCTATTTCTTTGCTATCCCTCACCTTACTTCATTAAGCTGTCTCCACTCACCTCCAGACTAGTGAGGGTCATGAAATTAGAGGTTTGATCAACATCACATTGTCTAGGAGGCTGTAGCTAGATTACCATTGTCCTGCACCAGAAGCGATAAACTCACTGGAAAATTAATGCAGTGACTAGCACTAATTCCAGTACTCATTTTGGCTACAACTGCTGGAATGATGGAAGTTGTTTCAGAGTGGGGGGGAGGGGTGGGGGGAGGGAGACTATGTAACACACAACATTTTATTAGCATGATAACCATTTTTTATATTTTATGAAGCACATACAACTTAATTTTTAGTCAATAAAGTCATAGTGAAAATTGGATGGAAATTTTCAATTAATGTGTTACTTACAAATTTTCTTTCATTTCTTTCTAAGAATTCCTTAGTAATGTCTGTCAGCTCCGTATAGTCTGCTTTGTTTCTGTGAATATGCATCAAAATGGCATCTCTATAGGATTAGTTCATTCTATTTTTGGTAAATTTAAGAAATTGATAGACCAGTCATCTATATATGGCATAGGTTACAAGTACCTTATTTTTGATGGGTTTATTGGTGAGCAAGTGAAGTGAGTAAGACAACATTAGGGTGAAAGTTTTAAAATTGAGTGTATATTATGTGGTGTCTCTATATTTGGCACATATGTAGGCTCTATTTTTTCTGAACATAATATGGCTTTTTTAGTAAGCTTTAAGTTTGTTCTGATCTCAAGGACCAAGTAAGTCTTACTTTGTCTTTGACTTATAACTGTATGACTATTTAATTGAAATGCTTGTTTTTTTTCTTCGAGTCACATAAAGCTGCAGCTAGTGGTCGCTAATGTATTAAAACCCTTTACCAGACATAATCAACAAGATTGGTCATTTAGTAGTAGTTGATTGACCAGTCAGCTGAAATTGGGGGCTAGAGCCCTCCCCCCCCCAATTAAAAAAGGGAGGACTAAGGTTCTTCCCCTCCATTTTTAAACCAACTATATATTGGCGGCAAAAAAATTAATAAAAATTGATCACATTAAATTCAGTCAAAATTGATCACCAGCAGGTCTAGCATTCATTCTCAATTAATGTTACACTTCTATTTTACAGCATCCAAATGGCATTAAGCATGTAGCCAGAAACATTGTATTCACACAAAATGGTACCTATAAAACAAAATTTGCTTCATTTCACTTTAATAATTCTATTAGTTACATATTCCACTGTTGAAAGGACCTTTTTCAGCTTTGAAGCATATAATATCTACAATTAAGTTTGACTAAAAATGTTCAAATATCTGCTTATTCTCAGTGTGTCCAAAGAGCTCAACGATTAATTGTACTTGATTTCTATAGCTACAGAAGTTTTCGAGTAAGAAAACACAATTGCTTTGGCAGTTTCTAAGTTTGCCTTTTGTTATAAATTTTATATTACTACATTATATTAACAATTATTGTTTTATTTTACATCAGCCCTGCACCTTATAGAGCTAGCTAAGTGTTGACTGAGTGCTTGTTGTCAAGAGCCTCTGGCAATTTAGATAGTAAGAAAGGCTTAATTCAAATAGCCACTGCTGTAGCCAGCATTACTAGGGAGGACTAAGGTAAGTAAGAAATTCTGTAAAAACCTCCAAATAAACTATTTTCGTCTTTTGTAGCTGAGTGCTTTTTGTCAAGAGTTAGGCCACAGCAGGAAAATTTCCTGTTTCTCATCCAGAAAAATTATACATTCAATGAGCATGGGAGCTACAATTATAAAATACAGATCAGAATCTTAACATGAAGAACAGTGGGGTGTGTAGAAAGTAAAGTTTGAACTGCATTAGATAGCATCCAATTAGCTCACTTCGTTTGTAAAGATAGATTTTTAAAATACATAGTTAAATGAAGTTAACATGAGAACCTGGTTGGCGCATGTCAAGGGGAAGAATGTATTTTCTCACATGTGCAGATCAATCTCAAGTTACTTAAAGAATTACCATCTGGAAAAAGGAGCCGATGTGGTTGTGTGTGAGGTGGACATGTGTAAATGTAAGTCCAGTTGAGTAGTATCTGAAGGTCAGAGCCTAGTCATTCCTTCATAAATTCCACTGTCAAAGTCCTGGTAAAAGTGCATTTGTTGACAAAGTGAAGGAGACTCTGGATAGTCTTGGTGTGCCACTGAGCCAGTAGCTATACTAGCCACAGCATCTGGATAAGTGTGCACTGTAAACCAAAAGGTGTATAGTTCACACCAAATTAAGCGTGAATGACTTGTAACAATAGTCACACCAAAATATGGTGTGATGCGCACACTTCATCGTTTGGGTGTGAAGGACACACCAAATTTAGTGTGAATTCTCACCATAATCGCTATGAACTCATACTTACAATAATGCTGAATTATTTTAAGTTACATTGATTCTAGTATTACATATCAATATTTTTTTCCATAAAGAGATTGGTGTAATCCCAGATTTCATTAATCAGACGACTAAAATCTTAGTCAACTCTCTTATCTAGCACACAAGTGTACAAAACATTTATAAGGTAGATTACAATGATAATAGCATTGGTTTTTGCCTGCACATGAATATAATTAATGT
>WLWI01004358.1_pt1 | contig 11997 bp, 5 predicted proteins | sample 6701501 | NCBI WGS metagenome assembly WLWI01 (sample SAMN12718690, study PRJNA515312) | sponge metagenome | isolation source: marine sponge | host: Mycale hentscheli | place: New Zealand: South Island, Marlborough, Capsize Point | collected 2014-11-01
CGCAAATGCATGGCGAGCGAGTAAATATATGAGTATAGGTAAAGATGATTTGTGAAGGAAATCGCTAAATAATAGCAATGATTAGGCATGAAGAGTTAACAATAACAGAATTACCTGAATAAACTTCATAAGCAGTGGCAAAGAAGCGCAGCTTGACAAAGACTTCACAATTGTTTCAAGAAGAGAGTAGCTATTAACTTTTTGGTTGAAACAAAGTTGGTAAGGCAGCGTAGCAGGATTCTCTGTGCTCGTTAATTGAAAAATACTGGAAGCTTTCACAGTTCCAGTATTTTTCATTAACTGGCGCGGAGAATCCTGCTGCAACTTCGTTTCAACCAAAAAGTTTATAGTATATTTCGAAGTTTATTCAGGTAATTCTGTTAGTTTAGTCTGGGATCAGAGACTTTAGATTCTCTGATGATGGAAAGGGTTACACTGTGCACTACAGTTAGATGTAATTTCTGGACTATTTTTCTGTAAAAAGAGTCTGTTCGCTCGCCATGCATTTGCGCTATTCGAGCGCACAACTAGTATATATATATATCTGAAATCTCAATTGAACACGACTGATAGTCAGCTTCGCTCGCTTCGCTCGCTCGCTGAATTAGAAAATATACGATGAGTGCACAATGACACAGAAATTGCTATCCAAAAAAAGATGTTTTTATCATTTAGTACGTGGGAGTATCTATATCATATAATACAATTGTGTGTGAGTGACCATGATGATTATGTACATTAAAATTTGATTTTCACCTTTATTATTTGAGTACATGCTAAACAGTAATTTTTTGTATGTATTTGTAAGTATTCTGAGGCTCTACAACTGAATTAGTATATTTTTTTCTTAAAGTACATCATGCATGTTAAGAAGACTTACAATTTCGGTCACAATTTTTGATTATGTAACCAGGATTCAATCTACTTCAAAGACAATTGCAGTTTTGACATAACTTGATTTAAAAAATTAATGTGGACTTTCATTCAACCAAACAGATTAAGCACAATTGTGTTTACAACAACTTCATTATAAAATCTTCAGTTTTTTTCTTTACCATTCGAAAGCTCGTGCCGAAGCGGTCCAGAAAATTACCTTTAATAACTTCAGAGCCAGTGGGAACCTTCGGCAGGTACTTTTTCCTTGCACACAAACAGTTTAGACCTGCAAGCACACAGAAAGCAGTAACAGCCCTTAGCAACCATGAAATTAAAATTGCGTGGGCGGTGTGCGGGCACCCTTAAGAGCTTGTTGTTAACAGTGACTGATTCAAAAAGTCAGAATGGCTCAAATTTGGTACTACAAAAGTTACCAGTACTCAGGAAATTGAGGGAAGTAGTAATTCAATATTTGTTGGCTAAATTACAAATAATAGCACTGGTTTAATATATTTTTTATCGTAGCTGAGAGCTTGTTCAAGAGTTACTGGTAATTGAGATTATTATCAGAATGTTAGATGTTTGATGCTACAAAAGTTACCATTAATCATGTAAGATAGTGATTTTGTATTTGTTTGCTGAAATAAAAGTTCATAACTGCTATTATAGTGTTTGCATGAACTAAGCTAAAACATAATTAACAATACTGTCATTATATTTTACCTAACTATTAGGCTCGCTTGCGATTTGTACTTAAGTACTACTAGTTGGCCAGCGAGCGAAGCGAGCGAGACAGTATTAGGGGTGAATAATGCAAAATCGTGTATATGTTATATACATGTAGTTATGTGTGGATGGTATGTATGCCATTTAAACGCGCGCGCGGGGAACTTTTTGTCTCCAAAAAACACTGCTTTTCAGGCTTGACCCCAGTTTATTCTGAAACAAAAGCATTAAGCAAGCCCTACTTTAAACTTAAGCTCCGAAGTGTGAGTAATTCCGGCGAAAACGCTTGTTTTTCAGGACACAAAAAGTTGATTTGACCGGTTACTATGGCATTGAAGACCCTTTTCCAGACTTAATTTCAAAACATCTCCTTTTTATGGGGGGATACGGAGTGCCGGTTGTTGGTTGTCAACAGCCGTTGGTAGTCAGAATGCCGTAGTATTAATGCTAAGGAAGCTAATACTACTCGAAGGAAGCTGAGGTAAGTACGTAATTTCATATTTGTTAGCTAAATATACAAAAATAACGCTGACCTTTCTTTTTTTGTAGCAGTGACTGGTAAATTCAAATAGTCAGAATGACTCAAATTTGGTACTACAAAAGTTACCACTGCTCAAGAAAATGAGGTAAGAAAGTAATTTTGTATTTGTGTGCTAAAATTGATTGTCTTTTATTTTTGTAGGTGAGAGCTTGTTGTCAAGAATTCAAGGTAATTCAGATGGTCAAAGTAACTTCAATTTGATACTACATGTAGGGGAGCCCCGCAGTAGTTGTAAATTACCGCAGGGGTGATTCACCCGCAGATGATCTACCTCGGCCAGGTAAGGGTCGAAGGACCAGAAGAAGAGTAGAGTCCGTGAAGCTGTCTACTTGCCGTGACGCGAGCTTGAATCGCACGCAGCCGCTGGCTTCCGCTTGCAGCCTTGTTTGATCGCTAGAAAAGCGCGTACTCCCTAACGTTGTTAAGCGCTAGAGTCCGCAGTGGTGGACTGTTTAAGCTTCTTAAAGATTATGATTACAGGTTCGGTATATAAGTGAATGGCTAGAACTAAAGAGCTATGGGTAGTGAGTGGTCATCAATATGATTAAGTGAATGGTGATGGGCATACATACATAGGTGATAATGAGGTGTTGATTGATATGTGTTTATAAGTGGCTAAGTTCTATCTTTAATTGTCCATACTGCGGATTGAATTTCTTCTGTCTTCTTTGTCTGGGTTAAGTCCCAGACACTACAGAAGTTATCAATACTCAAGAATGATGTAAGTAGTAATTTCATATTTGTTAGATAATACAAAAATGTTCATTGTTGAAACCCATGATCAGTATCTATAAGTTTCTTGGATTGCATTTCAAAGAATTATTTTAACTAATCATGCAGCCTGTAGTTAAGAAAAGGCAAATTTCACAAAATTATTATAAAGGACTAGAAAGTTTACTACAATAACGTAAGATGCATAAATACTAGTGGTGTGCTTGAGCACAAATGGCGAGCGAGCCTTAAACTACACTATTGTTAAATAATTGATTTGAACGAGTAACACTCTAGCTACTAAAATAAAGTTGAGTTTTTAAATTAGGTATACGGTAAAGGGGATTCAATGCCATAGTAACTGCTCCCCGCAACTGTTTGAATTGAAAAAGAAGCAACTGAATCAAGTCACGTTATTTAAAGTTTTCTTTGTGAATTTACAAGTAAATGCTGTTGAGTAGGGCTTATAACTGTGACAAATAGCGACTAACTCGAAGAGAAATGGAGCTCCCATAAGTTTTTGCGTTTTAACTGCACCCGCAAAAGAATTCAAAGCAGTAAACAATTCAATTTCTAAGGTGATACGGGTAATGGTTGCTAAACCTGAGGATTCTGTTTAGTGAAGTTTGGGACGGGGTTGAACGCGGAGCGAACACAAAAATACGGAGGGCCAAAGTACAAAATGACATACATACGTCCAAACATATAATATATATAAACTAGTGGTGTGCTTGGGCACAAATGGCGAGCGAGCCTGATAGTTAGGTAACATAAAATGTTACTTTTTTTAGCTTACTTCATGCAAACACTATAATAGCAGTTATGGCATTTGATTTCAGCAAACAAACACAAAATCACTCCCTTACCTGATTAATGGTAACTTTTGTAGTATCAAACATCAACATATTTGATAATCTTAATCAACAGTAACTCTTAAACAAGCTCTCAGCTACGATAAAAAATAAACCAGTGTTATTATTTGTAATTTTAGCCGGGTAAAGGTTGACTGTTTTTCTATGATGAAGACTCCTGGTACCGTAACTCAGGAATAGTCAAATAAATAAATTAGGAACATTTAATGGCTTTTCAAAAAGAAAGATTCTTTACTCTGCTACCTGTTTCGTTTTAGCTCTCCTCCTCCTTGCCCTGTCTTTTTCATTTCTTATCTCTCTCCTTACTAATTTTTCTTCTGGAGTTTCTAACGCCCTCAAAGCTCTTGACAGAGCGTTTCTAACGTTTTGTCTACTGGCCATCGCTACTTCGTACGGCGGGTAAACAAAACAAAATGTTGCTAAGAAGGTTACCCGGCCCGCAGTTGTACCAGATTCATTTAGTGATATTCAATATGATGTAATGGTTAATTGTTCTGTACTGACAGCAGTATTGAGTTATACTAGTGATAGCGAAGCGAGCGATGCATGTTCCCTGTAATTGCAGCTATTCCATGCATGCTTGGTGTGGCTACAAAATACTGTCAGATTCTTTACTTTGCTACCTGTTTCTGTTTCGTTTTAGCTCTCCTCCTCCTTTTTCATTTCTTATCGCTCTCCTTACTAATTTTTCTTCAGGAGTTTCTAACGCCCTCAACGTTTTGTCCTGGGCATCGCTACTTCGTACGGCGGGTAAACAAAACAAAATGTTGCTAAGAAGGTTACTCGGCCCGCGCAAGCGCGTAGGAGAAAGGATACACACATACGCCCACGCAAGAACAAAAACAATTTCTAGACCTAAATATATATATATATATCGCGAACTCATTAGAGAGTCAGCTTCCCTTCGCTCGCTTCACTGAATTATTCACATTTACAGCTTGTCTAGGTTATTGTATTGGTAATTTGTAAGTTCTATTCATCTTTTGTTTCATTTTTCTCTTTGTTAAGGGCTGGCTATATAAAGCCACTGAGCTGTGTTTTTCTTTCTGTGAATTTGAGATTCTTTTTAAATTATATTTAAACACTGAACAATTCCTTTGGGGAAAGGGCTTTAGCGGTAGCTAAGAGAATCTAAGAGGAAGAACTGGTGGCAGCGACTACTACGTATGGGAACAGTATACGTACTTGACTTCATGAATCCATCGACTTCGTACCCAACACGCACACACAAACACTCTTTTTTCTGCTCACACACGCACTTTTTCTACTCACACACACAAGAACACACTTTTTCACCTTTTTCTACTCACACGCACACACAAACACGCTCTTTTTCTGCTCACACACACACAAACACACTCACACACACACACACTTTTCAACTCACATGCACACACACACTTTTTCTACTCACACGCACACAAAAAAATGTTTTTTTCTCACACCCTCACACACACAGACACACTCTTTTTCTATTCACACTAACAAGCACTCTTTTAACATGCTCTTTTTTTCTGCTCACACACTTTTTCTACTCACACTCACACACAAACACACTCTTTTCTACTCACACACACAAGCACACTTTTCTACTCACACGCACACACAAACATGCTCTTTTTCTGCTCACACACAAAAACACACACTCTTATTTCTGCTCACATACACACACACACTCTTTTTCTCCAGATCATTACCATACCCTTGCCTTTCTTTGTAGCTCCCTTTTTCAGCCGCTTGCAATTTTAAATGTGCATGCAGTCTTTGTTCTGTTCCGGTTAATGCATGATTGGAATGATTGATGTCCAGATAATTGATGTTCCACTGCACATGTATATTTAACACACAAACATACACACAAACATACACACAAACATACACACTGTTGTCAGGTTATTACAAGGAGCTAGCCTAGTGTCAGAAATAGCACTCCAGTATTGGTGATGCTGCATTATCACTACCAACACACACTGGAAAACACTTACCATGCCATCACTTCAGCAGTGAGAGCTGATCAAGTGCGCTTCCAGTGATCGCGATTGAGGTCAAAGGTGGAGGTCAGCCTTTGTGCACAAGAAGGTCGTTAATTCTATTCGCGTGATTCTCTTCCAATAACGCAATATCTTATGAATCTACTTTACAGTCTGCATTTTGGGTGTGGTGGGTCAGAGATAAACAGAGAATGTGGGAACGCCCAATTTTGGAAAACGGTAGAATCTAGTCTGTAAGCCAGTTATGGCGGAAAGCAAGCCACAAGTTCGTAATGAGGTGAGCACATAGCTAATCCCTAGCTGATTAATAGATCAAGTGTTTGATTTACCTAGTTACTAGATCCATTGTTTGTTTTAGATTCAGTCTGTTTCACTAGCCCACTGTTTGTATAGATAACTTTTACAAAAGGGTTGAAAGAAGGGAAAACACTGCTACCTACACACATGCCAAGTGATTAGCTAGCATAATTTCAAGCATACTTTTTCCAACAATTGAGTAAAAGAAAGAGAGAAATTAAGTCTGAGCATTCGACAAAACTAGGCATCAGCAACTGGAAAAATAGAGGGGAATAGCTATATGTCTGAGCATGCTCATAAAAATACTAACAACTAGAAAAGAGAGGGAAAGTAATGTCTGAGCATGCTCACAACCAATGCACTGGCAACTGCAAAAAAAGGGGGGGTAAAAGTCATGTTCCTGAGCATGCTCTTAAAAAACACCAGGTTCTTTAATGAGATAAACAGAGAATGATCGCGATTGAAGTCAAAGGTGGAGGTCAGCCTTTGTGCACAAGAAGGTCATTAATTCTATTCGCGTGATTCTTCCAATAACGCAATATCTTATGAATCTACTTTACAGTCTGCATTTTGGGTGTGGTGGGTCAGAGATAAACAGAGAATGTGGGAACGCCCAATTTTGGAAAACGGTAGAATCTAGTCTGTAAGCCAGTTATGAATCTACTGTACAGTCTGCATTTTGGGTGTGGTGGGTCAGAGATAAACAGAGAATGTGGGAACGCCCGATTTTGGAAAACGGTAGAATCTAGTCTGTAAGCCAGTTATGGCGGAAAGCAAGCCACAAGTTCGTAATGAGGTGAGCACATAGCTAATCCCTAGCTGGTTAATAGATGAAGTGTTTGATTTACCTAGTTACTAGGTCCATTGTTTGTTTATTAGATCCAGTCTGTTTCACTAGCCCACTGTTTGTATAGATAACTTTTACAAAAGGGTTGAAAGAAGGGAAAACACTGCTACCTACACACATGCCAAGTGATTAGCATAATTTCAAGCATACTTTTTCCAACAATTGAAGTAAAAGAAAGAGAGAAATTAAGTCTGAGCATTCGATAAAACTAGGCATCAGCAACTGGAAAATAGAGGGGAATAGCTATGTCTGAGCATGCTCACAACCAATGCACTGGTAACTGGAAAAAAGAGAGGGTAAAAGTCATGTTCCTGAGCATGCTCTTAAAAAACACCAGGTTCTTTTTAAGAGAATGATCGCGATTGAAGTCAAAGGTGGAGGTCAGCCTTTGTGCACAAGAAGGTCGTTAATTCTATTTGTGTGATTCTCTTCCAATAACGCAATATCTTATGAATCTACTTTACAGTCTGCATTTTGGGTGTGGTGGGTCAGAGATAAACAGAGAATGTGGGAACGCCCGATTTTGGAAAACGGTAGAATCTAGTCTGTAAGCCAGTTATGAATCTACTGTACAGTCTGCATTTTGGGTGTGGTGGGTCAGAGATAAACAGAGAATGTGGGAACGCCCGATTTTGGAAAACGGTAGAATCTAGTCTGTAAGCCAGTTATGGCGGAAAGCCAGCCGCAAGTTCGTAATGAGGTGAGCACATAGCTAATCCCTAGCTGGTTAATAGATCAAGTGTTTGATTTACCTAGTTACTAGATCCATTGTTTGTTTATTAGATCCAGTCTGTTTCACTAGCCCACTGTTTGTATAGATAACTTTTACAAAAGGGTTGAAAGAAGGGAAAACACACTGCTACCTACACACATGCCAAGTGCTTAGCATAATTTTAAGCATAATTTTCTCCAACAATTGAAGTAAAATAAAGAGAGAAATTAAGTCTGAGCATTCGATAAAACTAGGCATCAGCAACTGGAAAAATAGAGGGGAATTATATGTCTGAGCATGCTCATGAAAATGCTAAACTAGAAAAGAGAGGGAAAGTAATGTCTGAGCATGCTCACAACAAATGCACTGGCAACTGGAAAAAAGAGAGGGTAAGTCATGTTCCTGAGCATGCTCTTGAAAAAAAAACACCAGGTTCTTTTCATGAGCATGCTCAGACATGACTTTCCCTCTCTTTTTTTCAGTTGCTATTGTGTTTTTGAGAATAGTTAGACAAGACTATCTCTCTCTTTTTGCCATAGTTTGTAACTATTTTACTCTAGTCATTTGAAGTCTAGTTTGTTCCAGAAACACAGTAAGTTGTGTGTTAAGTTAATAACACATAAGCTCAATATATATTAGTTGTAATATTATTTATCTGCTTAGTTGTTGTTGTTGTTGTTTGTTTGTTGTTGTTGTTTTTTTGTTGTTGTGCTTGTTATCGTTTTATTTCCCAACTTTCTTACAATGTGTATTGAATTTGTATTTGGGAAATATTTGTATATTTGTGCACTTTTGTAGGAAGATTATGTTTTTTGTAATTTTTTATGTAGATGTTCATGTGTTAGCATTTTGATAAACAACAGCAGGTATCTTTCGAAAAGAAAAAAGCTTTTTTTTACAATTTTTTTCATTGCGTTTTGACTAAACAGCTGGCACCACTACATGAAAAATTTTAACAGTCCAGTTTTCGTTTCTGTTGATTTACTACTAAAAGCTAGAAACTCTTCCACAGCTATATCTGTAAGCTAAGGTCTTGTACTACATTCTAAATGCTATAGGGATCATGCTAAACAGCTTGTACAATTAATTAAGCAGACTGACTGGATTTTTGCTGAACTTGCTGCTCTGACAGGTCCTTTACTTCTTAGTCTTTCTACCAGCTACAGTTGGGTCTCTAGTAGTGAGAATATCTAAGCCAATGATGGCCCCACTATTTAAAATAGCATCTTCTTTTTTTTCATTCCTAGAAGTGATGCATTTGGTAAACAGCAAACATTGACATAGTCGAACCGAAAAACTATACTATATCAACTACCATATCATTTTGTTTGTTTTTTCTACTATAGCTCCTCCCATGCGAAAAAAAATGTTTTACTGAACAAAATTGAAAACCTATCTTTTCTGATGCCTACTTTACATTATTTTAGCACAGGAAGAAATAACACATTCTTTTATTATGTGTTTGGAATATCATGTTGTTATTGTGTGTTGTGTGCACATATTTACGTATTGTACCAGTTGTATATTTGTGTGTTTGTTTATTTGCCAATTTCTCATCATTAGTTTTTATATTAAAATATTATTGTATTGTATTTAATCATTGTGCAAGAATTTGTATGTTTGTGTGTTAGCATTCATAGAGTTGCTGTTGTTTATTACATTTCTGTAAATTTATAGTTGTATGTTTGTGTGTTTGTTTGCATGGTTTTAATTACAGTATTGGCAATTTATATGTACTTTTATTTATTTATTTATAGTTGTGCAAAGTGTTTAGAAAGCATATTCACTGCTGATATAGGAATAAATTTGTTTGTGTGTTTGTTTTATATTTGTAGTCTTTTATAAGTTTGTTTGTGTGTTTGCATGTTAAAGTCTCGTTTAAATAGCACTTAGTGATGGTTGTTTGTTTGTTTATATCAATTTAAGTATATATTTATTTATTTATTTGTATTTAGAGAGATCTCCATCCTTCAGTCTCACTTCACTGGGAGCGCTGCCACACATGGAGTAAGAATGTCTATCCTTCACAATGTGCAGTACTACAGAATACAGTCATAGTTATGGATTATAAGGATGATCACACACTTCACATCTCTACTGACCTTCACTCATGGACTACTACTCTTGCACCATATAGAGGCTCGTCCCTAACTACTTACCAGTCTAAGTTTGTATTGGTTGGTGGATATCATCCGTCCACTATCAAATCCACTAACTCTCTGTTGACTAGTACTACTGGTCTAGACTGGAAGCCATCGCTACGTGCCATGCCTACACGTCGCTACAGAGCATCATCAGTTAGTGGAGGATCACCAGAGGTCCTGGTCGTGGCTGGTGGGTGGGCACATGATGAGTTGGACGTAGTAGAAGTTCTAGTCAACGACCATTGGACGACTGCAGACTCACTTCCTTCTTCATGCCATGACATGCTATCAACATTCCATGAAGGCAACTTCTACTTCACAGGAGAAGGTGGCACGGGAGAGATTCTATTTATATGCAGTTTAGAGTCCCTCATAGCATCCGCTGGTAATGGCAGGACAAGAAGACAAACAATATGGAGGACAGTAACCACACTTACTGACATCATGGCTATTGTCTCCTATGTATCGAATCTAATCGGCATCGATAGAGATTTTACCATTAGCAGTTACTCCAACAAGACAGAGGAGTGGATTGAGACTACTAGTGAGGGAGATAGACCAGAACAGAAGTATAATAGTGGAGGGATAGTTACTGCAGTCTTGTCTACTGGACAGTTGCTGGTTGTTAATAGAGATGGAGTATACAAAGAAACTCTGTCAGGTTAGTGTAAGTAAATAGCAGCATCTCTAGAAAGCCATCTTGCCTTCAGTGATATTGGCTTCTCTTTAGAATGTCCCATTTATAGATTATATTGGAAATTAAAGTTAGGTACTAAAACTTATAATATAATATAAAGAAAATATTATTATTTATTATTGTGTTAATTATGTTAAAACTCAATATTTATTATATTAATTATGATATTATAATAAGTAAGGTAATTGATTGTCTTTGTCAAAATTGCAAGTGCTAGAGCGCAGCTGCTTCTACTGGCTTAGCACCCCTGGCTATAAAACCAGCTGAGCCAGTTAATGGTACTGGTGCAGTGCTTGGGTTACTTTGTATAGTATAACCAATGAGACTGAATACCTGTAATTAGTGTTTATTTGCAATATTTTATAATTCATATTTTATTTCATGTTCAATAGCTTTCAAGTATGAAGATGCATACAAACACTTCATTGTTTCTAAAGAAGTGTTGGATCTACTGTCTTTAAAGTTTATGTCCCTTGGTCCTCCAAGACAAGGCAAAAGTACAACTCTCAGGAGAATTAAAAAAGAGATCATGGATCTTCTGTCAGCTAAAGAAGAGAAGCAGATTCATGGCAGCACAGGCACAGTGGAGTGTTGCTCCAATATGGTAGTCCAAGGCAAGTCTGATCCAACTACAGCAGAAAGAACCACAAACTGGACCATTGTAAAAAATCTCATTGAAGAAGCATCTCTACTCTTTCAAACCTTCAAAGATAGTTTTCAGATTGAATCCACTTCTGATGCTACAGCTGATTCCCATAGAGGTAGTGACACCAGGGCAGAGGTCAGTCAGGCTAGCAGTACAGGGCAGTCTCACCCTGTGGAAGAACCACCCCAGCCTTCATTATTACAGAAGATGATGGCAAGATTGCAATCTTTTACCAGAAATAAGCAACCCAGGCATAAGGAAATCACTCCACTCTCAACAGCACATGACCAACCAGCTGATCAGGCAGTATCATCACCAGATTATTCTGAAATAGCTGCCATATTCGAGACAGTGTCCAAACAACCACACTTTGCAGAAAATGTGAAGCACTCTTTTAAAGCTTTTTTGAGAATGGAGGACACCGGAGGTCAGCCTGAGCTGATGGACATGCTACCAGCACTCACCATAGGACCTGGCCTCTACTTGCTGTTCTTTAGCTACAAGTTCCAACTAGATGAGGAGTATCCGGTCTTTTATCAGAAAGCTTCAGGAGAGACAACTGCACCAGAGAAATCTGAGTTTACTCTGCAAGAGATGCTTTTGCGTACTCTGGCCAGTATATCTTGCTTCAGTTCCTCCACCCATCTTCAACCTCTACCAGGAACAGACAACTCAGCCATTGGTGAGATACTGGAGTCCTCCAAGTCAGTAGTGTATATAGTGGGCACTCACAAAGACGAGGTTTCTGAGGAAGTCATCGCTACAGTCGACTCACAGCTTCAAAAAGTGATTCGAGACACCGACTCCTTAAAAAAAGGCATAGTTCAGTTCTGCTCAAAAGACAAGCTTGTTGTTTCTTTAGACAACATGGGAGGCGGAGTAGAAGAGATCCACCACTTGCATCAGCTACTGGAGAATGCCATGGAGAAACACTTTA
>WLWI01004359.1_pt1 | contig 11997 bp, 10 predicted proteins | sample 6701501 | NCBI WGS metagenome assembly WLWI01 (sample SAMN12718690, study PRJNA515312) | sponge metagenome | isolation source: marine sponge | host: Mycale hentscheli | place: New Zealand: South Island, Marlborough, Capsize Point | collected 2014-11-01
TACAAAAAATGCAGCTTGTCGTCGCGACTGCGTGACTGGTAAGTATCGTCATTTCTCGCGCAATTGGTGCCCGGTTAATGGACGTGCCCGTAATAGGGACGTCCGGATCTGGGAGGATTGAGTGTATATGCAATTAGTACTTTTCATTCACAAAATTAAAAAAAAATTATACAGTGTTCCTTATAATACTCTAATTTTCATTACCCAACTCAGAAGTTACTAGATAATCTAGTACATGAATTTGACTGTCGTATGGAGATACTATATCATTCAAATATACTTTAGCACAGATAGTCATAGTGCAACCATCCTTCTCCAAGTAGGTAAGTGGCTTTTCAAAGCCCAAGACAGTTCCTGAAAACAAAGACAATTTACTAAAAGACACTGTAAATGGTGAGCAAGCCATTGTGTACAAGGAATTCAAACAACCAACAACCAACAAGGTTAAAGACTACGTTTATTTAGCTCAACGTTTTAGCTCTTATTTAAGTTATATAGCCATTGACCACTAATATTTTAGCTAACACTTTTCCTGAGCAGTGATAGCTTCTGTAATATCTATTTATAAAAATTCATTCTGGCCTTCTAAGAGACCAGCTAGTAGCTCTGACAAAAAGTGCTCAGCTACTAAAATAAAGGCCAAGTTTTTTTTAAAATTATGCATAGCAAAATGGGTTTCAATGCCATTGTGTCCAAGCTTAAAATTGTTTCACCTTTTATTAAATAATTGTAGATACATTAATTTAATGAAAAAGTTGAAAATATTTCAGTTCGATTAAAGAAACCTAACAGGTGCTACTGCTAAAACAGTCACATAAAATATGACTTAACATTACCGTATACGGTATCTACCTTTATCATGTCTTACATATACAGTCACATAAAACACAATGTATAACACACCATATATGTCAACTTACTCTTACAAAGTCCATCATGTCTTACATATCCTGAACAACATCTTGTGTCATAGTAATATTGTCTGTAGTACACTTGTCGATAATATACTCGGCTCTTTATTCTAATAAAAATAAAACAATGACTTTGACTTATGAGTGTAAAGTATTGGTAGACCATATGCTCACTGGTGACATCTCCTCCTCCAAAGCCAACCTCCACACTGGTAATATGAATCATAATACCGTGTTGTGGCCTGACCTCTTGTTACATTTCTGGAGCAATAATGCTCGCATTCATTTTCCCTATAAGACAAAATTAACACATTGAAAAATGAATATACCTTAAATAATAGTGTACGTGCATGCATGCATGTGTGTGTGTGTGTGTGTGTGTGTGTGTGTATGTGTGTGTGTGTGTGTATGTGTGTGTGTGTGTATGTGTGTGTGTGGATGCACACATGAATATATAGAGGGAGAAAGGAATTTGAACTACACTGGGTTACATATGTCAGATAACTCCATAGGTAGTAACTTTTTTTTATATCTGACCGTAATGGATTAATATTTTATTGTCACAATTATATGGCCAGTATTTTAAACAAAATAGTTCTTAGTTGAAAAAGCCCAGACTCTATTGGAATTTGAATCCCTAAGTCCTTCTGGGAGGGACATAGGTCCCGCCTTGGCCAGGGATACTATATTATGTAGTTGTTAGAATGGTTGCTATTCTTTAAATTAGTTAGGCAATGCACTTATTATATCATTGATTGTGTAATTAATAACAAAGACTATCTCTTAAATAAGTTAGGCGGCGACCATGAACTGTCACAGTTAGGGTCCAATGACTAAGTAGCATCCTTGCTGCATTGAGTGCAGCCAGGCCTGGTCTTTACCCATCAGTCATCACATGCGCTACTATATACTCTGTGTGTGTGTGTGTGTGTGTGTGTGTGTGTGTGTGTGTGTGTGTAATTTGAGCAAATTCTCGCACTCCAAGTGCCTCACTTCACTTTCTCACTCACCAATTATTTATCTTCAAATATCAGAAGATATATATCACAAGAAATAATAGTTAAACCATGGGCTTGAGGAAATATTGGTGTTAACCCCCCCCCCCCCCCGATCCTGAGGACAAAACTTGAGGAAGTGGGCAGTTATCTAGTGATAGTTCCAAGAGAGTTGCCATGGTATTTTATATCATAGTTATCATTTCAACATTTCAAACAGTATAAAAGACCAAAACAAAAGAGAGTTTTGAGGGGGGGGGGGGGGGAAATAAGTGTAGTTAATGCAGCGAGGATCACTCCTAAATACTGACAACAAGACGTGAGTTTTGTTCCCTTTCTGCCACATGCAAGCAAAACAGTGGTGATAAATCCAGTGAGGTTCACAGGACAAGACTTCTAAGTGTCAGTAACATTTTTAATCCAGTGTTGTTACCACAGCAACTATGATATAAGTAAATATATATGGAAATATACCAGTATATCTTATTATAATTTTGATTAGGATATCATGAATCTGTTGCATTTAAGAATCTGAGGCCTCAAGCTGTAGAGTCCAAGGGTAGTGAGGACACTGGTTTGAGCTATGTTACATTATAGTTCTTCCCCTCATCCGGTACCACCTGTTCAAAGTGTTTCACTATGCAGGTTTTGCTATTCAACACCCAATTCGATTATGCAGCCACCAAAGTACTAAAAGGTCCTCTAAAGTGGCAGAGATTACTGTTGATATTTGTATACAAATTTTGAATTTTTGGCCTTTTCACCCACAAGATAAACTCTCTCCCTTTCACATTTTTTTTAAAACAGAGAAGATTGGTTGTCACCAGAATCAATCAAATTTTGATGAGTACACACAATCCTATCCTAGCAACAATAAAATGTGGTACAGGACATATGGTTTCTATTCTTTGATCAGTGTAGAGCACTTTCTAAGTGTTCTGTACCACAAAAAAATGCATTTATAATTAGTTTCAAGCACTAGAGTATATAAATAAATAATGACCGTCGGAGCCAATGTCACCTATACACTATGGCCAAACAGTTTGTTTGTTTTTATAGTAAAAACAATCATTGTTGAGAGTATCAAGATGAGCTATGTGTAGCAAGTAGCTAGTTAAACATAGTAGTCTGATAGATTTGTGGTAGTGCTGGTTCAGTGGATAGTTTGCTTTGTTGTTGTTGTTGTTATTTTACCTCACATTTAGGCCATATCAGGAAAGTTTCCTGTTTTTCATCCAGGAAAATTTAAACTGTGTGGGCGCTACAATTACAAAACACAGCTGTGAAGATAAATAGACACGGGTCACAGAATCTTCTTTAAGAAATTATTTTTTGTCAGGAAAATATACTTTTGTGTCATTTCAGTACTTTCATCCTTGTCCCCCACAGTACCAATGAGTCTGTGCTTTTTCCAAGCCCATAAAGAAAAAGTCAATGTAAAAGTACATGATCAGATCTAAGATTTGGAAAAGGGAGGTTCTTTTTGTTGGGTGCTGTGACACTGATGAGTATTTACCACTAATAGTGTTGTAGTCTTGATTTCAGAAAATTCAACCACACAGTAAACAGACCTAATAATGCATCTATGGTTGTGTGGCCCTTGAATATTAATTGGTGAGCGAGCGGAGCGAGCGAGACACTTACAGGGATAACACAATTGAAAATAGGGGATGTTGATATATGTTTGGACGTACGTATGTCATTTTGTACTTTGACCCTCGCGTAGTTTTGTCGCTTCGTGTTCAACCCTGTCCCAAACTTCACGAAACAGAATCCCCCGGTTTAGCGATCATTACCCGTATCACCTTAGAAATTGAATTGTTTACCGCTTTGAATTGTTTTGCGGGTGCAGTTAAAACTCAAAAACTTATGGGAGCTCCATTTCTATTCGAGTTAGTGGCGGTGGTAAGTTAATCCTCTATTTGTCACAATTATAAGCCCTACTCAACAGTATTAACTTGAAAATTCATTGTCCACTAGACGAACCACGAAGGTAAGTCTTGCGTAGGTATGTTCAGTTGTGTGAAAGTATTGTGCGTTACAACTACTATTACACAAAGAAAATTTTAAATAAAGTGACTTGATTTTGCTGCTTCTTTTTCAATTCAAACAGTTGCAGGGAGCGGTTACTATGGCATTGAATCCCCTTTACCGCAAATGCGTAATTAACCAAAGCATTCAAAATAGACAGCAAATTAGCTAGCTATAGCTATAAATCTTGTAAAGAACTCACTGCTTACTATTAAATAGCTAATACCATACATCTCAAATATTATCGCTTACCGAAGGCGTCTTCCATCTGAAATACAGTCTAGAAATTCTGCTGAGCAGCCAACAATGAAGCACCCAGCAATAGCCAATGCAAAGACGCTGCTACCCATTGCGAACAGATTACTTTTTTCCAGATTTTTTTCACTGACCCTGGCCCACTATATTAAATTATAGCGACCGCAACGTGTTACCGCGCGGGAGCGTCTGCATTCGCTTATATTGCGTGTAACAACAATTTTTATCTTGTGAACATGCCAATGTTTTAGTAGAGTGTCCGTACTTTGGTTCGTTTCTGTGGATTCATTATAATGGGAGAAGCTGGAACTTCGAACCTCTATTGTCTATTCTTTTCCAAACTATAATTACATTTTAGGACAGAACAATTAGATATTTAGGACATTGGTGCCAATGATAGAAGTTCCTGAAAGATAACCAATAGAATGCTCATGCACGTATCTTTGTAAGAGGATCCCTTAAGTATATGTTAGTGCTGGTCATGTTGTGCCCCCCCCCCCCCACCTCCCCAATTAAAGAAATTATTCCTACACTAATGCAAGTGCTTTCCACGTCCTAGATATACTTCAGTCAGTCGTCCTTTGGGCTCAGCAGGATCTGACACCTCCCACAGAGATTTACGACAAACTCTTAGAGACATGTTTTGTGTCAAAAACTTAGTTGCTAATTGTTTATTTTATGTGCAGAGACAAGTGACTATGTGTGTTTGTGTCAAACCTGTTAGGATATATTGGTCAGGTGCAGGCCATCATTTTCAGTCAGTCAGTCATTTTTGCATTATTCTTGAAGTCTGCATAAGATTTAATAACTCTTTGTGCAAGGAGATAATAAAAGGTCTCACTATAGTCTGGCGTAGCCAGACCCTTTACCAACCATAACCGCTACATGGGGAAGGAAAGGGTCTGGGAACATACAATACAACGACTTATTCAGCAGCACCCCAAAAAGGGTGCTCTAATTTATCACATTCCAACGCTTGCAGTAGCCAATGACGTCACGGCCACATCCGGGTGGCAGGTCTCCTATTCATGCTCAACGTTCTCACCCTCCCGGATGTGATGTTGACGTCACACAGTATACCGCAAGCTTGCTGGAATGTGATAATTGGAGCACCCTTTTTGGGGTGCTGCTGAACATGTTGTTGTATTGTATGTTTCTAGACCCTTTCCTTCCCCGCATAGCGGTTACAGTTGGTAAAGGGTCTGGCTAATGCGACACTAGTCTAACTAGTGGAATTAGAGTTCCTCACTTCCCCACAGACTCTTGAGTACACCAAATATTTTGATAGACTAGAATGATCTAGCTGGATACATTAATCATCTTTTCATGTTATAGTTACAATATTACATGTTTTACAATAATGAAACATTAAAAAAAAAAAAAGTGATGACAATTAAAAATCAATAATAACAAAATTTCTGAACTAGCTTACCTTTGAGCTATCAATGAGAACACCTGTTCCACTCACAATATGATCAGCATTGTAGTGGTTGCTTCCTGTTGGCAGACCAAAACTGGATAGCTAGCCAGGCATCAAGGCAATCTATAGCTAACTGGTGGCTGCATAACTTTTTGTGCGTTAACCTAAAGCCATGGTACGAGTCAGTTGCACCCCCCTGTGTTCAGTCAGTACGTTGTTTACACTATCATTGGGCCTCTGCACTGCTTGCCAAGCCTTGTTTTACAGTATGCTCACTTAAACTATAATAGGAAGTGTATTGCCTGGTAAACCATGAACGAAGTAAACTGTTATTCGAAACAAAAAATGTCACTGTTATAGTAAACATGATAATTTGTTCCGGACTAGAGTTCACTGTAAAGATTTACTGTTCAGTAAAACATGGCCTGTGGATAGTCTCGCATAGTTAAACCCTTTACCAAAGGGTGTGGCTATGCAAGACTAGCCTGTGGAGTAAGTGTTGGTTGTGTAAATCGCATACTGACCTCCATGTCATGGTCTCAGTAGTACCTAATACATTGTTTCTGTACACATTTAACTATGACATACAGAAGGATGGCTACTGTTAGTGCAGCAGATTTGTATTAATCATTTCAATGCCAAAATGGCAGCAGAACAAAATTTTCACCTACGCTAAAAGAAAAAAAAAAAAAGGAAAAAAAAAAAAGGGACAAGCAGACAGTCGCTTGCCCACAACCTGCTCTATATGACTGCACATGCTCCCTTTGAAAAACAAAAAAAACAAAAAAACTACACCAAACTTCACATCATATACACATCACCAGGATCCAATCATCAGAATTGTACACTGGAGGTTTATCAAATCAATTTGAAGCAGACTACACAAATGAATTAAGAAATGCAGTTTATTGACCATTGCAGGATTAAGAAAGTTTAAGAGAGATCAAAATCATAAGAGAAGAAATTGAATTGGTGTCTAATGAAGAGAAGTGCCAATGGACCCTCCAGGATGATTACACTTGAAAGCCTTCTTAGGTATTCTTCTTCTGTGAATAAGTTCACTTATCAATGCGTTCAGCAAGGCATCCTAAATAAACAAATTAATTAAATTGGGAAATGAAATAAAACAAAATATCTCTTCACTACACCTCAACAATCTAGTATGCTTCATAATAAACAAGTGTTTTAAGTATGTATGATATTCAATTGTAGTATTGAGTTTCTACTCCCTTGAAGCTTTGTAACAATAGTAGCTATGCATCACCCCATCAGAGTCCTCAGCTATTTTTTCAGTGGACTACTGGGAGCTCGTGTAAACGATGAACGACATACATACGGCTGTGAAAAATTGCAAGAGATTCTCACTCCAACAAGTTAACCGATTTCATTCCATTAAAACTAGTGGCTAATTTAGCCATCAAATGTCCATGAGTTTATTCATACACTGATGTTACATAGTCGTATCACCACAGACATGTATATGTAGTGACGGCATCAGGAAAATTCAATTATGAGGGTTTTCAAATACAAAAGCTCAAGCATCCCATGGGAGTTTTCTGATGTCTCGTGAGTATACACTGTTAAAAAAAAAGCGTTATAATAACACTTTTGAAGTGGAGTGTAAAATCTTACAGTGTCATAGTAACACTGAGGCCAGTGTTAATTCTAAGTGTAAACACTGACATAAGTGTAATTGTGCAAATTGACCACGGTTTTTTTAGCATTTATTTACCTGAGAACATTCAAGCCATTATCATTTACTGGTTATACTTTATTAAAATCAAGTTAAATTTTACAATGAGCTCAATATTTTATACTGTATTTTTATTTAATTTTTAGCTAATATACTGATACAGGTTCATAGAAGTTACAAACAAGCAGTAAGGAAACTTGACTGCAATAGCTATCTATCTAAATCCTACAATTGACAGCAACTTTGTTAGCTACTTATATAGCTAAGCTAGTGCACGAAATAGAAATCTAGCCATTGCTCCGCCGCAATGTCTAATTTAATGCATTATTTAAATCCTTGCAAAGACTATCTTGCTAAAATTTTCTAAGAGTTTGTTGACAAGTGAGTGCTTACCAAACGTGCAGTATGGTAATTATTGTGTTGCGCACAAGCACCTGCTTTTACCCCCGAGAGCATTTATTAGAATAATCCCAACCTCCTTTGCGGAAGAGTTCAGTGGTGTTTTCAAGTGCTAGTATCGTCTTGGATCTTTCGGAGAACAAGTAAGTTAAATGTGTTTTGATTATTGGAAACAATAGAGTGTTTTGGCTAATGTAAGTGATGTATTTGAATAGAGCTAGCTGTTTAAGTTGAGTTTGAGCATGTGGAAGAGGTAATTTCTTCTTTAGATTAATGAATTTAGCAAGTATTTTGGTACTTTTCCCGAGAGTTATGTCAAAAATTAACTACTGCACTCTGTTGATTTATTCATATATAATTTAAGGCTGCAAAAAACGTGTTCTGGTGAAAAACTAGAGAAGCTCTTGGAAACAAAGTAAGAATATACAAGTTAACACAAAAGTATTGCAGTTGCTATTTCAGCCGTTGTTTATAAACCATTTCTTTACTCTCAGTTAGCTCTTTTTTCCTCTTTCCCCAAATATTTTCCCCAAATTAAATACGCCACAGGCTTTGTTTGTGTTTCGTTTTGCTATGAAGTGTAATGTTTTGACCCATTATAATATATGAGCATAATTTTATTCACCTGACTTTTTTTTTCATAGTCAATAATGATAACTTTAAACACTTCAGTTTGTGTTCTCATGCTGTCCAGACTATTCAGAAACATTATCATGCTATAGAGTAGTGATAATGGTAAAAAATGTATTTGTAGACAAGTTTTACTTAGTTGTTTTTTCCCCTTCTATTTCTATATATTTTTGTGTGTTAACACCTCTCAGAGTGTTATATTGTAACCCTTTGTGTAGTGTTGGGGCATGGCCGGGACATACATTCCTACCTCTCGTGGGAACGCTCCTTGCAGTGTTACTGGAACACTTCATTAACAGTGTACAGAATGTCTGGAAAGAACCATTTTACCAAACAATTACCTGAACAACTATGGAAGTAGTTGGTAGACAGCCAAAGGGTTCCTCGATAGAACGACATGGGTACACCAAAGATTTAGTAGCGATGCTCTTAAGAGAAGAATCTGTTGACACACACACAAATAATATGCAACATGTCTCTGTTTGGGATGAAAATGTGGACATACCAGTGATTATTAAAGAAACAGTAATAATGTGTTTAGAACAGCAACAAAGGTTTCCTTCACATAATTAAAGAGATATAATTAGTCTCTTAAATTATGACCAGATTCCCACACTTTACTTAACTTGCAACATGGAGAAATACTTCATTCTATCTCTTCTTTTTGTTAACCTTTCTTAACCCTTTTACTGTCATTGACGACGACCAGTTTGTAACATATAAAACGTATGAATATTTTATTTTTTGTCAAGAAATTTTAAAGCATATTAAGACTAAACAATTTACTATTATGCTAAACAAAATGTATATTAGTCCACAAAGAGAAAATTTAAAAATTTGAAGTTACTGTCACTAATAGTACAAGCTGAACTCAATTTCTGATGATCTCAGAGTTGCTACAGTGTTGAGACGGGAGAGGGCATCTTATTTACTTTCTAGTTGCTAAATTCTGAGATTCAGAACCCCGTAGTAAAAAAAAAGTTTTTGGGCAGACAGACTATCAATGGCAAGTGTTCCAGTAGCCATATAAAAAAAAAAAAAAACCAACGCACTCACTTAATTTTTTTTTCCATCATAGGAAGTACTACGTCACAGCAATGTATAAACAAAAAGTACGAACGTATATTAAATAATTGACGAAAATAAAATTTTAAAACCCTCGGAGAATTGAGAGTGGTCCAATGCCAAGAATCTCAGCTCCGACAGTAAAAGGGTAAAGAATCGAGAATGGCGTAATTAATACAGTATTGTATGCATTGTTGTTTAAAGAATCAAATAAGACTTACTACTGCCACCTGTAAGTACCAAAACTGGCACTCTCCTGTCTGCCAAATGCTTGGCTGCTGCCACACACTCATGTGTATTGCCACTGTGGGAGACAAAGAGAACCACATCTGACTCTGGACGCACCTTACCTAATATTAAAGATAACAATAATACCAGAAAAGCACACAAGCTAACAACGTATATCTTCATTACTACTAATGATCTACATTTATCGGCTAAGCAGCATAAAAATGATATAAACACACAAAACGTTTTGGCTGGAGAGCCTTCAGTAGTTGTGTGATTTAATATAAAAATGACCGGTTTAAAATAAAAATTGACAACTAGAAAAAACAAAAACAAAAAAGTACTAGTAACTAGGTAGACCTGTGAGTAGGCCTATTACTTTGCATTATTAGGGCTTCCGTAGCTTTCTTGCAAAAGTCTTTAAATGATTGCCTAAACCTTAGCTTGATTCCAATTGATACTATTAGAGTTACTCCAAAGGTATTGCAGCATACACATGCCTGAAATGTTTTGTATATTTAAGTACTATTATTTGTATGCTACTAAGCTAATAAAATACTGATCATAAATCCATGTACCGTATATCTGTAACAAGCACTGGGTGTTTACAGTATTACTACAGAGCCCTTTATTCAGTTGTACCCTTGTCTCCACATGACTAACTCACTTCAATCAACGCTACCATTAGCTTCCTGGAGGATGATTTTTATTCTTCTCAACTATCCTCGTACTGTTAGAAAAGACAATACCTCAATGTTCCTCTGGGAAGAATTTCCAGACATGGTGCAATAAAAGAGTAATCACTCACTTAACTTGGGCATTTTACCATTTGGCCACTAATGGAGTCCCAGAATATTTTTCAAAGAAGTTTAAGTTCAGTCTGATGTTCAAAACCAGAACAAAATACATGCATTTTTTTCCCTCTGGCCCACATAGCTCAAGGAAAGCAAGCAGAGAAAGCCACTGTGTCCCGGATAACAGCCAGACTATCACCAAAGTAGCATACATACCAATGCACAGCGGAAACATGGGCTTCATACACTCATTACTGCAAACAAAGATACAAACTATGTCCCACAGTCATTCAATGAAGAATAACCTGGGATATTTCTTGCTCAGAGAGACTCCAGCACGGTTACACCAGCCATACATGATTCAGCGAACTCTCAGCTATTGGGGAGGTGATAGGGACTTGACCAGAAAGATTTAGGAAATCCAGCATTAATGGAGTTAATTTCTTACCTGCAAGTTTGAGAGTGCTGCTTGAGGTCTGATTACAGGGAAAGATGTTTCTACAAAAATTGCATCGATTGGACAAGCAGTAATGCAGGCCAAGAGTCATACTAACACCTCTTCAACTGGGTTTGGGTGTACAGCTCCATCACCACTTAGTGTCTCGTTTCCTGATTCCACTTTTTCACTTTCTGTCCTTTGTTCTTCCTCACATGGACATTTTATTCTAGAAATCTTATGAAAACAATACTTATCAGCTATAGACTGAAGGAAACAGTTTAGTAACACTGTATGCTGCAAATATTGACTACTACTTCTATAGAAGCTGCCAGTGGTAATTTAAACATCCCAGTTTTGATGATTAATTGGAAGATGAAAACTTGGGTATAGGGAATGACACATGGATTTCTGTTGCAACTATGGAAGAGCATGAAATAAAACCTTTTTTTTTTTTTGCAGCTGTAAGACTCTTATGAAACCTCTTTATGCATAAATTTCCTTTTGGTGATAGCCTGATGATGTTTGACTTGGAAATACTTCTGCCAGGAAAACTCAAACCAGACACGGCTTTGTCATTAACAAAACACTTTCTACAGCTTCATGTATTTGATTCAGAATCTCATGACAAGCTTAGATGAATGTGTGGACTGTGTTTATTACCTTCTGATCTTTACACAACAGCAAAGGAAACAGGGAAGCCTCAAGCTGGTAGATGCTGGTGGGAAGTTGGAAAAATTGTTCCATTCAAAGGTGAACCTTTAACTAAGCTTATGAGAGGTTTATTAACTATTCCAGCATCAAATGCTGACTCAACACTCTTCATTAAGTCATTCTTATATAATATTAGCTCTCATGACAATTAAGTTTGCTGCTAAGTCAACAGCTAGTAGTCCCAGCCAATAAGTATAGATTTTAGTACTTCTATTCAGTCTTGCATAGTTAACCCTCAGTGCGCATGCGCCTGAGGGTAAATAGTAGTCAACCTGTCAGTCATTCATTCACTCATTCAGTCATTCAGTCAACAGCGGATCTCGAAGAGTACGGCTACCCAGGCTTTGAAAGCGACATCAAACTATAGCACTTCACAGAGTAAGTCCCTTTAATGTGCCAGAATTGTTAGTTTTGACTTAGTTTTCA
>WLWI01004360.1_pt1 | contig 11996 bp, 10 predicted proteins | sample 6701501 | NCBI WGS metagenome assembly WLWI01 (sample SAMN12718690, study PRJNA515312) | sponge metagenome | isolation source: marine sponge | host: Mycale hentscheli | place: New Zealand: South Island, Marlborough, Capsize Point | collected 2014-11-01
CCCAATAATCCGTTTTTAATTAGTGAATATTTTCTCATTATTTGTTTGATCATAATTAGCGATAATCAAACAAAATAAAGGGTGTTTTTTAAAAATCTAGGCCCGGTTTGAAAATTTAATTTATTTTTCAAATTCTGCCAGAAAAACAAGGCTGAGAGCCCATTTTAACAAGGGGCGTCTTTGATGAAATTTCCAAATCAATCAGCAATCAAAATTTTCGCCGGGAATTGCTGATTTAACAGCATAAAAACCATACTATAAAAATTTAACTATCCATAAAAACTTCACCGACCGCGTATAAAAATATAAAAATTCGCTTGTTCTGCTTATATTCTCTTCGCGTTTTCTAGAATCATTTCACCTGTTCCGAAACCGATTCCTGCTTTCACCGTTATAGGTCCATCAATTGGTACCGATTTCAGGTATAGCATTTTTGCTTCTTCCTCGGTTGTAGGGAAGAACGGGGCGCTAGGCTCTGAGTGTAAGTGAAAGTCACCGGACAAAACGCCACACCTAGGACATGTATTCCCGTAATATTTGCTTTCGGTTGTTTTTGAATAGACCAGCTTAAATGAAGGAACCTTATCCTGAATAAAATCCGCGATTTTACTCGGCAAATGAGTGATCCCCGACAATATCCCGACTTGTTCGTCACAATTTTCGATGTTCTCGGCAATGATCGACAGCACCGTCATCTTAGAACTACAACGGCAACAATAAATTTTTTGCCCGACTAAAAAGATCGGTGGGAGTAATTTTATCTCGGAATCCATGTTTTATATTGGGGTTCGGCGGGTTCGGTTCGGGTTCGGGGTCAACGGGGTCGGGGTCAAACCTACGCTATTGATCTTTATATTATATTATTTTCTATATAGTCAATAGCGTAGGTTTGACCCCGATATCCCGAAATATGAACATAATGCGTGGAATATCATTTATAAGCATCTAAAAAAGTATGCCAAACATCTGAATCCGGAAATTCAGGTGAATGGTCGAACTGTACTATTACCGAGAACCAATAATCTTTCTGAAACTGGATTCAGAGATACTAAACGCAAAGCCAGAAGGACTATTGGCAAAAAAAATCTATCAAAGCATATGGATGAATTGCCGTCTCAATATTTTTATATCATCAATCTTGAAGATGCCGACTATGTAAAAACGGTAATCGCAAGTTAATCATTATTTTGACGCTATAGATAAAAAACTAATATAATCCTATATTAATTTTAAATAATTTATATATCTTATTTAATATAAGCAGTTTAAAAATTATAAAAGGGTACGACCCCTAACCTGGTTGTGTACTTACTCCTCCGCTGTTCCGCAGATCTTAGAAATGGTTTCTTCGGCAATCTTAGCGTAGTCAGGATCATCATACTGGGCACCTCTCTTCAAAGCTGGAATCGCTGGCTCCGCAGCTTTGCCGAATCGGCCCAGCAGGTTCGCAACACGCCAGAATATGCGAATCTGGCAGAGAGTATCCTCGTCTTCTATCGCAGCGATCAGTGCCGGAATCACTGGCTGTCCCATGCCCATCAAAATGCGTTCTCCGTACCCTTCCATTTCGTCTGCGCCCAGATCAATGATGACGGTCGCAGCGCACGCAGGCCCAATAGCGATCAAGGCACTGGTAACTTCCTCCTAGACCTGTTCATAGAGGTTTTCGTCCTCCACATCCCAGAAGAAGTACGCCTCCTTCAGGGCCTCGGCCGCAGGAGCGGCTTCCTCCCTCAATTCGGTACACTTCGAGATGGCCTGTCGCTTGGTAGCCAAGTCTCCAGTTCTCAGCCCCCGAATCAAAGCCTCAATTGCAGGCGGCGTTGTCGCTTGATCGGCATTCGATTCCGGAGGCGGCTCCGCATCTTTGCAGCCGGATGTCCCCAGTCCAAAGACTAGAACCGAAAAGGCAGTCTTCAGCAATCTGGGTAGCATGATCAGGAAAGCAAGACAGCCCGGCTTTCCCTCGTATCGAATTCGGTCGTCGCTCATCTTCTTCTCCGACACAATATTATTATACCAATCGTCTTTGGTATGGGGTTCGGGGTCAAACCTACGCTATTGATCTTTATATTATATTATTTTCTATATAGTCAATAGCGTAGGTTTTTGACCCCGATATCGACCCGATATCCTAGAAACGGCGTTCCTGGCATCGGTGCGTAAGATGAAAGCAGCATTGTTCCACTTTACGAATTTGTCTTCGATGCATCGTCTGATCTCTCGATAATAATTTGCTGTGAAGACTCCTGCTATACCTGCTTATGACAGCTTTAGATCAAGCAATTAGCATAAAAAACCAATTTAACAGCATAAAAACCATACTATAAAAATTTAACTATCTATAAATAAGAAAGTTAAACTTCACCGACCGCGTATAAGTTTTATTATATTAATCGTTGCTTTAACCATGCGGGGTTCTTCCGACAATCAATCACAGCATGAACAGCAAAGGTATTTTGACATTTTTTGTAATAAATCGCGAAAGGGAATCGTTTCGACAACATTCGATAGTAGTGGTTAAAGTGAATCGAATGAATGCCTCCATAAATTCTGAGAGAATCAATATCAGCATAAAGAGAGTCCAAAAAATACATTCCGATTCCCTTATTTTGCTTATCGTAAAACCAAAATCCTTCCTTCAGATCTGTCTTAGCCGATTCAAGGATTTTTATATTCATTGAAGGGATTCTCTTATCTCTATTTTTGCTTCTTCCCAATCAGTAAATTGATCTTTTCCTTGTTTAATTCTTTCTTCTCTTTCTCTTAGGATATCTCCATGCCACTGAGGTGAAGGTATATCTTCAACCTTTCTGCATAAATCATCCCATAACATTTCCATTGTGCCAATCTTATCTTCTACTGTCATTTGCTCTAATGGGAGTGTTATATTCATAGTTATATCCTGTAATATTTTAACTACTTATCTTGTTCGCTTTTTATAATTTCGGGTGAGCCATTGATAAATCGATCAATATTCAAAGTCAGAAATAAAGTATATCTTAATATAATCTTGGATAGATGGGAAAATGGGTTCGGATGGGTTCGGGGTCAAACCTACGCTATTGATCTTTATATTATATTATTTTCTATATAGTCAATAGCGTAGGTTTGACCCCGATATCATATGAAATACATGTAAATAACGATTCCAAGAAATCGACTTTTTTTCTTAGATTTTTTACTTTTGAATTCCAGTCTAGAATATATCACTACTATCGGGGAAAGGAATCGTTTTCGACAGTCTGTATTTCACAAGATTGTGCTGCATGCACCTGAAGGCCGCTAAACCGGGACTAACCCTGTCTGTTATTAAAAGGCGAGACAGCGCTTGCGTGCGGATTTCATCCGAATGGAAAGAAATCCGGGTTAGAAAGAGATTCCTCCATGATCAACCTAATCGGGTTCTGCCACCCAAGATAGCAGAATCGTAAAGATAGTTCTGCTGGACAGCAGAATTCATCCAGTTCGTTTCCACGCTGATTTTTCCTAGGGACGTTGTTAAGTAACTTGTTGGAGACAATTTGGTTATAGGTTAAAAATCACTATTTTTTATTCTTAAAGTCGACTTTTTTAGTGAAAAATAGAGGTCTAACAGTTATTGCTTGAAATGAATCATTCATATTCTTTTCTTACTATTTCTTAAACCGTTATTTTTTGCTAAAAATCAATATAACAATCTTATTACATGCATTTTAATTAACAACGTCCCAAATTGGCTCAAACCTTCACCGACCGGGTATAAGAAGATTATTTCAATGCGTTAACGGATATATTTGCCGCTCACGATTTAAACACGCACCCTAATTGGGTATTTCTAATCGTTACAAATACAGATATATTATGGTAAATCTAATACCATCCGAATTGATCCATTTCTAATTCAAACCTTGGATTCTGTGTGGAATCGGGAATAATAAATACCAAGGGATCAATATCTATTGAACTATTCGATTCCATCTTCCATTCAATATAAACAACATTTGAACCTAATACCCCACGAGCTAATGTATCTGTCGTGGTGATTATTGTTCCAAATTGCGAAATTGTGTTTTCAAATCCCAAAAAGCCCTCATCAACTTCGTTGTCATTCACATCGAGAACTAAGAATGAGGAAGAGGAAAACTCTACTCGGACATTGCTATCATTTCTGAATATAGCATGTACAAGGAGAATAGTAAATCCTGATGAAGCCGTTATCGTTCTCCTATTAGGGAAGAATCCAAATGAGTAGGAACTTTTTGTTTCTGATGAAATGATCTCAAAACCCAGCCTGGTATTCACCGAACTAATGTCAATAGGACCGGTTGCGTATACCCAGTAACCGATATTATCAGACAATAGTCCGTCTGGCACTGTTATAAATCTCATGCCCTGGGCATCCCATCTCCAAATTGTACCAGAAAACTTTCCGGGGAAAACATTTTCAACGGTTGGATTTTGTAAGTCTGAGGGAATAGAAATCAAATTCCAACCAGTCGAGGTAATCAGATTCTGAGTGCTAGAGCTTTGCGCTTCTACAGATGATCGGTTACTAACAGTTTTTTTGTCTTGATTGCCGTCTGCAGATCGCACTTTCGGTGAGTTGGCAAAAGATTTCCTTGAAGCCTCTTCAATATGTGTCGTGTATTTTATCTTAGATGAAATGGATGATGTTTTACGTATACTATATGGATATTCTTCGATTTCTACATTTGCCTCTATGGCGTAAAGGATGTTTCCGGATAGCCAAACTAATAATAATATTTCAAGTGTAAACAAATTATAGATTAATGTCTTGGTCACTTTGAATCCTCCCTGTCAACGTTGAATTGATCTACCTGCTGACCGAGAAAATGTTGATTGAAGTCATCACTCTGAAGGAAACAAAAATAACTCAAAATCGCGCGTTATTACAGCAGGTTAGATCGAATGTCTTGATATCTGTTTTTTTCTTAGCTTTTTACTTTATGAATTACAGAATTTACAGCAATTCCCGGTGAAACGGAACTCTTTTATTAGAAGTCTGTTACAAATTTTATACCATCTATAAATTGTCAAAATCTATTGTCGGCATTCTGGGACTGAGGCTGATAGCGACTTCAACCTCGGAGTCAGAACCTAATTTTAGAGGGTGAGATAGCTGTAATTTGCTTCATATAAAGATGTTATAGTTCACCGGGAATTGCTGCAGAATTTACATCTTTCAAAGAAAGAACCATATATATAGATGCCACAACTGATCTCTGATTACTGGGAACTGGTTATTCAACAATCGGAACAGGCTACCGCCATGGCGGTGATCGGTTTTCGCCACCTGATTTGACTATGGTGTTTGGTCATTCCCAATGGATTTATCATGCAAATTTAACGAGTGCGCCCACTAACTAGAGCCCATTCGAAAAGGGTATTTTGAGCATAAAATTTCTATATTCTTCATGGAATTGGGCTTGAATAAATTGCGTAACGTGTTACCTTGCAATAATTTAAAAAATAATTATTTTTGGGTCTTAACGACAAGTTGCTCGCAGAAAAGCTGGCGAATCGGCAACGATTATGTCAGACCCATGTTTCACCGACATTAAAATCAACAAATTGCGCCAAAATGGCACGGCAAAAATTGAACAATTTGCCTTTTCGAATACGGTCTAACTAATTAAACCTAAAAGTTAATATAGCTTGGTGAATGAAATATAAAAGGGTAAAGAAAAAATTTATCTTGGTGTGGTAAGTAGAACCAAAACTTAACTTAACCATCCGCCGTCGTTCAAGCAATACAGCAGAACTAAGGCGAGACAGGCGGAATCACGCGAATTTCCACGAATTGGATGCATAGCAAAACCGTAAATACGATTTTGCTATGCGCAAGCGTGGATAAAAATTCGTGACGCTTCGAGTGATTCAGACTGTCTTGCCATACATGTTAGCGCATCCGTCACTCCGTGACATTAAAAAGCGGCGTCAGGCCGCACGCACTCCAAAGATTTGCGTTGCAAATCAGGCGGTAAGGAAAATCTCTGCGGCTATAAATCGTGGAGGCGACGGTCACTGTTTTGCGTCTGCATTTTCGCGTAGTTCCATGTCGTCGAGTAAACCAGCAAGCCGCTTGCCGATAATTGCGCTAATGTTAAAGTTCAGTTTGGCAATGATATAGGGAAAGAACTTTAGGTCGTTGTTGAGTTTGTCATAGTCAAATTTCAATGCCTCAACTGGGGTTATGGCTTTGACGTCTGCGGTGCGTTCGGCGGCGGTAATATAGCTGATTTCACCGAAGATCTGGCCGGCTTCCAGTTCGGTTATTTTTTTTGATTTATTCTCATTTTGTCGAACAATTTCTACCTTGCCGGACAGGATTAAATACATACTGCGCATGACGGTATGCTGCTTAACCAATAATTCGCCTTCTGTAAATTGCGTTAATTCGGGGATGAGTATGGCTTTGCGCATTTGGTAGTTTGACATGCCGTAGAACAGGGGGCTTTTCTCTATTGTTTTTAATTGATTGGATAGCGCCAAAATCTGATGAAGACCGACGAGGCGCGTCCGCGACATTATGATTGGCGTAATCACCAGGTTCGCAAAAAGGGCAAAGATCATGGTCGCTGCGGACAATGCGCCAAATTGGGCAATGACGGTAAAATTGGAAAAAAGCAGAACGCCGAATCCAAGCGCCAGGGGGATGCAGGCGGCGACGATCGGGGTTGCTTCCTGCTTAACGGTCGCGAGAACGGCGTCGTCATAACGGGATGTTTTACGGCAGAGTTCGTTATAACGAGATAAAAGATGAATGGTGCAATCGATGGCAATGCCGACAGCGATCACTGCGACCATTGCGGTGCCCGGGTTGAGAGGAATTTCTAAATAGCCCATGACGCCAAACATCAAAATAATAGGAATCAAGTTTGGAATAAGGGATATGAGACCGCCTTTGAAAGAGGTAAACATGGCGGACATGATGAGGAAAATAACGCAAATGAGAATCGTCAATGACTTTATTTGGGCAATCATCAGGGTTTCTGCAGCGTCGTTGACCATTAGGTTTTCACTGATGATGTTGGCCTTCAGGTCGCTGCCGACGATGGTCGCGACGACGTCGTTTAATTCGTTGATGTGCAGATTTAGTTGATGGGAATCACTGACGTTATGTCGGACGATGATATTGGCGCGCTGATAATCGTGGCTAACATATTTTTCGAGATCGCGGCGGTGAAAGAAAAGGAGGTATTGGGCAATCAGGTTTCGCTTGACCGGCGGTTTGTAATAGTCAGGATCACCTCCGTGAAATTCGCGATTGACGAGTGAAAGGTGATCTGCTAATGAAATGCTGCGATCGAAGATTGCCTGTTTTTTTAGAAAGGTTTGGACAGCAATCAATTTTTCAATGTTTTTCGGGTCTTGAAATGCCTTATTGCGGTCTGATTCCAATGATATGTAAAATATCTTCATGCCGGACAGATCACGGTGAATTGTCCAGGTATCTTTCACTAAAGGCTGGTCGCGTTGGAAATAGGAAATGGGGTCGTTGGTTACATGCAGTGTTGATGCATGGTACAGAAAGAACAGGCATATCAACGCGGCGCCAACGAGTATGGCGACGGGAAATTTTCGGTTGGTGAATTGAAATGTCCTGACGACGCATCCAGCGATCCCGGTTTCCCCGTATTTATCATTGGCGTCTGCGCCGCTCTTAGGAGGCGGTTGCAGCACAGACAGCAGTATGGGGACGAGAACAATGGTAATGACGCCATTGGCGATGACGGCAATGGTAGACGCACAGGCGAAATATTGAATCAGTGCAATGTTGCTAAAGATATTGCTTGCAAAGCCAAGGGCTGTGGTCATGACGGTTAAGATCAGCGGAACGGCCATATGATTCATGATAAAACGCATTGGATTTTCAGCGTGATTTGAGCCGGTTTTGGAATATCGACTGAAATAGGCCGATATCATGTGGATGTCTTCTGTCGAACCGATAACAATGATTAGGGACGGGAGCATGGCGCTGAGGATATTAAGGGGAATGCCGACCCAACCCATGACGCCGAAGGTCCAAATGAGGCTGAGCCCGGAGGTGAGGAGGGGCAGTAGGGCGGCAATCCAACTGCGCATGAAGCAGAGAATTGCGAAGACCAGCATTAATGCAGACAAAGGACCGAGAATGAGGAGATCACTGACTAAAATGGATCTAAGCTCGCTGCTAATGCGGGGCTTTCCGATTTGAAAGATTTGGTCAAAATCGGATTGAGCAGATGCAATGATTTGATTGAATGCATCATTTGCCTTTTGATCAAATTCTTTGTCGCCTGCACGAATGTTCTGGGAAACTAAAAGGGCGGTGACGTTTCCGCCCGGTGAAAGGAAATTTCCTACGATTAATGGGTTATCAAGGGCGCTGGCTTTGGCTTTCGGAATTAATGCGGGATCATTTAGCGCTCCGGATAGGATGATACGTGAATCAATTTGGCCATTGACGCCTTTGATGCTGCGAAGGTTATAGAGGCTGTCGACTCGCGATACCAGGCTGAGTCGTTCAAATGACAAATGGAGTTTTTCCAGCGCGGCGAGTTTTTCAGGCGACCATAGATTTTGGTCGCGCACATAAATAAGGGTTTGATTATCGGAACCAAATTCATGGATCAACCTGTCATAAATCTGTACGTCAGGACAACGGTGTTGGCTATTCCTGAAAAACATGGCTCATAATGGGGCCTTGAAGATGTTTATTTCATGCACTGAGAGCTCTCATCAAATCGCCCGTACTCCCGTACGACAGACACCTCCTGTTTAATGTAAAATGCCACTGCTATGACCGCATGGCCATATTGCAAGAGTCTTTCACGGCAATTCTATTGAAATATAAACTGCTTATTATTAGTATGTTATGGCTTTAAATTGAAGTATTATGTGCTGCCTTTGCAATAAGGTGTTTCATTAATAACAACAAATTTAAAGGAGGAAAAATAATGAATAGTAAAACACAAGCAACTACTGTCGAGAATGAATTCTACAGCCCGATGCTGCGAGCACTGGTAAAGGCCGAGGCAAAGAGGGATTGCCCCGAATTCCCCGACGAGCATTTTTTGAAGGCAGGGGTTGGGCGGTGCCTGAACGATGTACGTAGCGGACGAGACTGGATTCAAAAAGCAATGACGATTTTGAAGCTGGCGATCACCGTTAGCCGGTTCTTTATCAGCTTGAAAAGCCAGAGGCGGCTACGACTTACCCAAAACATTGCCTGTGCAGTTCGAGCAGAAGCCGATGAGATCGCCACGGCAAAAGACGATCCCTTTGCAGAGCATGCCGAACTTGATGGAGTCGCGATCTACGCCGCAGACGGTCATTGCCATGGAAGCTCAGCTCATGACCAGCTAATTGATCAGAAGCGTTACCCCGTCGGACATTTTTTTGCCATGAATCTTCGGACTCAAACGATGATTCATTTGGATGTAGCTCGTCCGAAGGTGAAAAAAGAGCATGATATAACCGCGTTGAAACGCTTGGAGGCAAATGCCCTGCGTATGGAAGAACCGACAGGGCGAAAGGTAATTATAGCCTATGATCCGGCGATCTACGACTTCGTCCAGTGGAATAACTGGAAGCAGTCGAAGGGGATTTACATCATCACTCGAATGAAGGAGAATACCAATTTACTAATCTGTGACGACCGTGAGTTTGACCGGGAGGATCCCCGCAATGCAGGCATAATCTCGGACCGGACGGGAGTAACAAATAGCGGTCGCAGGTTGCGTAAAATTGTTTACATTGAACCGGCAACTGGAAAGAGATTTGTCTTCCTGACAAACGAAATGACATTGCCGCCGGGGTTGATCACTTTCATATACAAGAAGAGATGGGACATTGAAAAAGTGTTCGACCAATTCAAAAATAAACTGATGGAAAACAGGGCCTGGGCAAAATCATTGAACGCTAAATGTGTCCAGGCGCAGTTCATGGTTCTGGCGCACAACCTCACCTTAATCCTGGAACGTAAACTTGAATCCGAAGAAGGCATATCCGATACCAAGATTGAAAAGAAGAGAACCCTGAGAATTCAAAAGGATCTGGCAAAGATCAAGGAGGCCGGAAGAAAAGAAAACCCGCTTGTTACACGACCCTATAAAGCCGTTCAGAGGTCGTTTCAGTTTATCCGATGGCTCAGGGACTCTTTGCTTGTCAAGACTCCCTGGAGGCAGGCGGTAGAGGCTCTGAGGCCCCTTATGACCGCATATTTGTCATGAAAAAACAAACACCGTTGCTTGTGGCAACAACCTACGGAAGACCAAGTGCAATCCATATCGATCCAATCGAAAAAAAACCTCTCAATCATTTTTATCCTGCGTCGCGAATTTTGAGTATTGCAACTGCGGGATGTAATCTCCATTGTTCCCATTGTCAAAACTGGCAAATATCACAACAGGACGGCACCGAGGTGAGTCGTCGCTATAAAGCGTCACCCGAACAAATTGTAAATACAGCCATTAAATATAAATGCCCGTCGATAGCTTATACGTATTCTGATCCCGTTATATTTTATGAATACGTATACGATACGTCTGTTATAGCGCATGAAAAAAAATTAAAAAATGTTCTTGTGACTGCAGGTTATATGAATCCTGAACCTCTAAAAAATATTGCGCCGTATATCGATGCGGCCAACGTCGATCTAAAAGGCTTCACAAATGAATTTTATCAAAAAAATTGTGGAGCTACATTGAAGCCGGTACTTGATACACTGGTGTTAATGAAAGAATTAGGGATTTGGGTGGAAGTAACGAACCTTATTATCCCAACCAAAAATGATGACATGGCAACAATTCGAGAGATGTGCAAATGGGTGCATGATAATCTGGGAGCAGATACGCCGATGCATTTTAGTAAATTTCATCCGATGTATCGCGTCCGAAATATTCCAAGCACGCCTGTGAAAACGCTTGAAAACGCACAAAAAGAAGCCCTCAATGTCGGTTTGCATTATGCCTATGTCGGTAATCTTTTTGGCCATGAAGGGGAATCAACGCGATGTCCTATAGACGAAACATTGCTCATCAAGCGTATTGGCTATAAAATAATTGAAAACAATCTAAAATCAGGTAAATGCCCAACATGCAACACAAACGTATCGGGAAGATGGGAAGTATGAACAAACAAAATCGAAGAAAATTTATAAAAACAGTATGCGCCTCCACGGTCGGTATCTTAGGGATCAAACATGTTTCAAATCGACTGTCTGACGCCAATAATAAAGTTGTGGAAGTTGATATTGCCTCAGTAAAAGAAGCCGAGTTTTACACTAAGCATAACCTTGCAGGTTAATATCTCATTTACCCGATTATTAGTTTAACCTAACGTGGACAAGCCACAACCAAACAGGAATGATTTAACATTGAAACAAAGGGATGCTTCACATCAGGCGTCAGAAAGTAGTTAGAGCCCATTCGAAAAGGGTATTTGAGTATAAAATTTCTATATTCTTCATGGAATTGGGCTTGAATAAATTGCGTAACGTGTTATCTTGCAATAATTTAAAATCTAATTTAATTTGCCATGGAGGCAACAATGATCAAGCAAATTCCAAATGACTCGGTGTGCAGCAGCAACCTATTCTTGCCGGTTCCGGATACGAACTTGAAAGAGCTCTTGTCTGAGGTTCTGGAAATGAGCCGTAGACATCCGGAAATTCGCGATAGCATTCGAAAGGATCAAGATGCAGTAGCGATAAAGAAAAAAGAGTTACGGCAAAAAGATAAAGCCTATTTTGAATCAAAATTCGAGGCCCTTCCAGAAATTTTGAGTGAAGTGGAACAAACGGAAGCTCCATCCCTTTATTTACAAGTGGGTCGTCCGCGAATGGAAGCCGAACTGGTGTTGATTTTTCTTGTCCTGCGAGGCTACTTCCATACCTTAAGCAGTTTATCATCAATTGAACGCTTACGGGATTCGGTCACAATTTTAGACTACTTGCAAAAACGTGATCTGCTTCTTCCCGGGATCACAACGATTGTTGAGAATGTAAATGC
>WLWI01004361.1_pt1 | contig 11992 bp, 5 predicted proteins | sample 6701501 | NCBI WGS metagenome assembly WLWI01 (sample SAMN12718690, study PRJNA515312) | sponge metagenome | isolation source: marine sponge | host: Mycale hentscheli | place: New Zealand: South Island, Marlborough, Capsize Point | collected 2014-11-01
GAGGATACATTGATGTTCCATATCTAGAAGATGCAGTGTTGATTAATCTTGGTGCTATCATGCAGCGATGGACTGGAGATATATACATGGCTACAGTATGTTCTAGTGACTTAGCTACTCTTCCACTGATCCATGCTTCTTTCCTTTCTTACCACAGCCACACAGAGTGTTGCTACCAACAAATGACACTAGGCATCTGAGCAGGCAGATCATCGCCTTGTTCTTGCATCCTGACAAAGATGAGATGATAGAGAGCGTGAATGGATCAAATAAATATCCCTCCATTATGGCCTGTGAGGATACTCGACAAAGAATCAAAGAAAGCATCAAGGCTGTTGAAGTTTCATAGTATTTAACATTGTAATAGCTATTTATTTCTGAAAATTTCGTCACATGTATCAGCCATTTGGTGATATCAATGTTTTAATAAATAAAAATATGTATGGAGATGTTAGATTGCTGATAGCCACTTCTGGGTGGTCTCAATACGAAATATCAATACGTATTGTTAAATGTTATTATTGTCCAATAAAAATAGCACCGTTTATTTCATCAGAGAAATCTAAATAATGAATGACAGCTAGCTTATACCGAAATCCTTTTTATTTAACAATTCTTTTGGTGTTTAGCTGTACTTTGGCAAATACGTATATATAGCTGGAATTAGCAGCTTTCTTAGCATAAATAATAGCCTACAGCTGTTTCAATAAACTTATTTGTTTGTTTTCTATCACTTTTATCAAGATTAATGGCAAAGAAATATAGTTTGTATAAGTAGTTTAACTTGAGAAAAATTGTTCTCATATTGATGCTATTCTTTGTACTCTTGATGACAACACAAACAAAATTATTCATTATTGTTCACATCAATACCTTGTTCTTAGCTATCACAATCCTTCGTTGGGAGGGCTACAGGTATGCTGTCTAACCACAATACAATTTGTATGCAGTCATTTCACATTCATTTTGTAATTTAAACATTTTGATACTATGCGGAATAATCTATGAGCGTCTATCAAGTAATCCTGCAATTAATTATAGTCACATGAAAAAAAGTATAATACATTTAGGCATTCAAATTTAAGAAGTGTGTGCTCAGGGAGAGAGAGAGAGATTAAGGGAGATGGTGTAGTGAGAAAACGATTCTGTGGCTATTTTTGGAAATGAGTACTTGGTGTGCATGTTGGTAGCTGTAACAATATGGCTTCAGTTTCCCAGCCAAGAGGTGCAGTTTGTGGAATCTGCTCATTATTATAATTTCTTTTTAGCTATTTCATGAGAAGAATAGTTATATTTTGACGGGTCATTAGCTAAAAGTTATTTGTTGTAGGTTGATCTACAATTATAATCTTAAATATATTAGAATGTACAGCACGATATTTTCCCCTTCTACGTTGCAAATATTATTTTAAAGGCTAGCTAGCTATATACCCCTGCTAGTACGTCATTGGCTTACTGGCCAATGACTTCACAAATGTCACAGCAACCATAAACCCACAAACTACCTCCACCCACACACAGCCACATGGGTGGCAGGTGGCATATGAGTTCCATTGGACATGCATACTCCTCTCCAATCTCTCTATTTTCATATCCCGATTTGGATGCAAGGCTGGGGAGTTGTAGCCAACCAGTGAGCAAAATTGAGCTATTCAGTCAAACCAAACTAGTAAAGAAAAGAAGTTAAGCTCTTTTTATCTCCCACCACCCACTCCAAATTAGCTACCACCTTAAGTTAGGATTAGTGTCATAATGGCGCGCTTACATGTCTTGTGTATTGTTGTTGTCGTGTATTCTCTGGATATTAGCTATTTCCAAGGGGAAGAAGTGTAATGGAGGATACATTGATGTTACGTATCTAGAAGACGCAGTGTTGATTAATCTTAGTGCTATCATGCAGCGATGGACTGGAGATATATACATGGCTACAGTATGTTCTAGTGACTTACGCTTCCACTGATCCATGCTTCTTTCCTTTCTTACCACAGCCACACAGAGTGTTGCTACCAACAAATGACACTAGGCATCTGAGCAGGCAGACCATCGCCTTAATGTTGGCATCCTGACAAAGATGAGATGATAGAGAGCGTGAATGGATCAAATAAATATCCCTCCATTATGGCCTGTGAGGATTCTCGACAAAGAATCAAAGAAAGCATCAAGGCTGTTGAAGTTTCATGACAGAAATTAGATACTGCTTACAATTTATGAAAATAATATGGACTGCATGGCAAATTAGTTTTCTGTGATATCAGGTTCTCTCGTACATTCAATAAATAGTACAAACTATTAAAAAGCAAACAAACATTAAAGTCTACTAAGTCAAAGAAGCGCTACACATCAGAGAAGAAAGCAACACCCATGAACTTGGATCGAGGCAGGCTAATTAACCCAATCTGGAACACAATAACATAGACAATCACCATCCATTAGGATCATTAACATAGACAATCACCATCCATTTGGTCCATTAGTACTACTTTAGTCTTCTACTCCCCATTTTTACCATCTATTCAGCCAATTAACACTTCCTTATCATCCATTCTCTTTTTTCCACCCAGCTTAGTCACCATCACCTACTTTAGAGACAACTTAGTTCTGTCAGGTCATTTAGCTAAAGTTCAGGACCTCGGTCTGAAACGTCCTGATAAAAAAAAAATCTATTGAATACTACGTTCAACATAGCTCAACTAATAGCAATAATTATATTAAATTAAAGTCTTACTTTACAATAATTAAATAATATAATGATTAATGACTTGGTTGGAGCTGTTTGGCTTCTGGTGATAGTGACGAATAAAATAAATTGAAGTTTTTACTATTGAGAGAAGTGAAGAAATATGGAGATTCCTGCAGACATAACATTAAGCATGCATTTGCCTGCTATTTCACCATCATCGAGAGAAAAAAACAACACTTAAAACAATGGAAAATGTTTTCAACTGTATAGTTAACAATTACTGTACCATTTTAATTTACATGTATTAACATTAATTTATTTTGTATTACTGCTTATGACTGGCCATAAAATCCATTATTTACTACTTTTAAATCAGTTTAAAGTTTAACAGCAGGCAGTAGTCAGCTGGCAGTAGGTTTGATTTTTTTAAAAAACCCCCCAAAAAACCAAAAAAAAAACACACCACCATCAAAACTCTACAATTACCACAACACCATAGCTGTATTTATTGCAGTGTTGTGGTAACTGCAATTGGTAATTGTAATTAGCTGTAATCATTACACCATCTGCAGTTATTGTAATTGTAATTGTAATTGCATACCTGTAATTGGCAAGTAGTTGGGGTCAAAGACCACTTTGGTAAAGGGTCAGTTCTAAAGCACATGGCTGAATTAAAACAAAATTACAAACTTTGTGGGCCCTATTACATGACCACTTATCCTGAGGAGGCGATGTGATGTAATTGTATGTAATTGCTAACAGATTTGTTGTAATTAGTTCTTAAAGGTGTAATTGGTAATTGAAATTGTAATTGAGAAGCAAAAATTTAAAGTAATTGTAATTGTAATTGATTACTTTACTCCTGTAATTGCCACAACCCTGCCCCCAATGCAAACTTCTGGTTACAGGTCTGCCCCGACCCATCCCTATCCCATTTTTTTTTATAACAGCCATTTCTTACTCGCTATACAACATTATGATGACACAAAATATATTCACAATTCTGCCTTGACCTATCACCGTCTCCCTGGTAGGGGGGGAGACCTCCCGGCACCTGGTTGCTAGGCCAGCCCCGCTAGCATTGCATAGCTGGGTGTGGTCCATGGCACACTAAGCACTCATGGGTGTGCTCACACAGCAAGAAGTGGCATCACCATTGGTTGAACAGCCAACAGATCTGTCCTGGCCGTTTTACCCAACGTCTCGGCATCTGCCTCGCCAGTAGCGGTAGTAACAAGAATTCCATTGCCCTCATTCTCTCTGCCACCTCTCTTGTTGAATCTCCTTGTAGGGCACAATCTGCTGTAATGTGCATTGTCCTCAAATGCACCTTTCACCTTGCAACTCGTTGGACACTTGTGGTAATGCACATAGAGTATAGCATGGGATTGACCTGCAACCATTTCCGGTTCTTCGTCAATGCTGAAACCCCACATCATAGCGCATCCTCGCCAGGTCCTTAAAATCTTGGCTTGCCCTTACCACCATTGCCTCGGGTGCTGGAATCCTCCCGAAGCCCCCAGCTGGATTGCCAGTGCTGGCCTCCCTTGGCACCTTTGTGCTGGACTCACTCGGCTCCATTTTGCTGGCCCCGATTGGCTCTCTTACAAGGGCCCCGATTGGCTCGCTTGTGTTAGCTTCGATTGGCTCCTCTGCACTGGCCCCAATTGGTTCATTTGTTCTGGTCCCAACTGGCTCATTTGTTCTGGTCCTGACTGGCTTTTTGTTCTGGACCCGACTGGCTCATTTGTGCTGGCCTCTATTAGCTTGCTTGTGACCCATTTGTCACTCACGTTAACTAACCTCACCACACCTGCCAAATGCTGGCATAGTTTTGCATGGGCACTATCCTCCCCACCTGTACTATACTCCCCTTCAATACATGTTCCCCTCTTAACTATTCCCCCTCTTTCCATCTTCACCCTGCCAGTCCTCGCACCCTACCTGTTGAACATCCCTTTTTACTAACCCAGCTGCTACTAGTTACCCTAAGTCGATTAGAGTGTACTTAGGACCAAAGGTCCCATCATCCCTGGCAATAATTGCTGGGGAGAAGCATGCTCTCATGGCCGACACTACTCAAGCTACCCTATCGCCTAATATCCACTTACCCCCACTCCCTGAACAACTCTTCCCTGCCGCCTTCGATGCAGAGGCCACTCTAGTATGGTCACTCAATACCCCCACTTCTTTAGGGGTGCCCTCTGTTATTGGGGTCGCTAGCATCACAACTAACTGAGTACTCCGGTGGCCAATTGCCTCACCACTTGTCCCAGGCATCCCAGTAGACATTGCCTGACTCTGGACAGTGGCCTGAAGGTCCTGAAGTCTGACCACCTGGAGGGCCGCACCACTTTCCTCCCCCCTTGACTGTTTTCCTCCAGTCACGGTTCCTTCCTCTTCACCCCGTGGCCTCTTACCTGCTGTCATCACTTCTCCCGACTTTCCCGCCATGTGCTTGTTCATCCTGGTTGATTGCGTTCTTTGCTGACTGGATCTCTCTCGCCATTCATCTCCTACTTGTTGCCATGAGGACTGCTAGACCACATCTTGCCACTTGCTTCTCACGTGACCACCACCCTCCCTGCCTCGTGTGTTACTGCCTGTCTGATTAACCTAGGTTAATCTACCATTAACCTTCATTTAACCCTCAATTTGTATGCATGAGAGTGTTATAGTAGTCGTCCTGTCTGTTCATCTGTTTGTCTGCCTGTTTGTCTGTCTGTCTGTCTATATTTCACGCTCTGATTTTGGAGATTATAGACAAATAACTGTTAATTTAGGTATGAACTTACTCAGAACAAACATTTAAGACCATTCATTGTGCTACTTCTTTATATTTCAGGATAATTGTTGAGATAACGCGAAGCTTTCAGCTCCACATAGGTACCAGTTTTTGTGCGTAACACCCCCTAGCATCACATCATGATGATGTGAGCATATAATTTCTTGCATCCCACGGTGTAGGTTACTTTGTGCCCGGGGAAGTCAACAAAGTTGAGAGAAGTGAAGTTTTGCATTGAATATATATATACTGGTGAGTGTTTCTGGCCTTCCTTTGTGAAGACAGGTTTCCATGTACCATTTTCATTGCTCAAGATATAATGATGCCTGATTAAAATAGCTAATAATAGCTATTCACAAGTATCCCAGTTGAAATGGCAGCAAACATTACAAGGAAGAAACTACTGGAAGATACAACTCTGGAGGACCGCACGATACTGTCATCAAATGAAGTTACTAATTTACTCAGTTTTTGCTTGAATGCAACTTACTTATACTATCAAGGTCACCAGTTTCAATTACTGTTGCAAACTTAGTGATGAGAGCAAAGATGCTATGGGATTTAAAGACCACCTAAATTCATTAGAGTCATCAATTCAGCTCACTGTTGAACTGGAAACCAATCACGAGTTCTCTTTCCTGGACACACAAATCCATCATCATTAAAATGGTACAATAACAACAAAGTGCACAGGAAACGAACATATACTGGCCACAAGTAATAGCCACCCTAATCGAAGGACCAGTTGCCTATGGCCTAATGACGCCGGTATAACACTCACGCAGCCGCTGGCACAAGCTTGCAACCTTGTGATAGTTCCCACAAAAGCGCGTACTCTTTAGCTTGGTTAGAGCTAAAGTTTAGGTTATCATAGACCCACAAAAACAATATTATACAAGACTTAAATAATATGGATGACACAGAGCCTGCTGTGGGTTGTATGCATATGAATATGATTAAGGTAAGAGTTAAATGGATCCAGTTTGTATTCTGTAGCTTACTTGTAGCTTGCTTGTTCAGTAAATGACTAATTGTTCATTGTGCGTGTTCAGATTGTGAGGGACCTGAACACATACCAATCAGTACCTGCAATTTGACTCACACTATCCAATGGCTCACAAGCAAGAAATCCTTAAAACACTTTTCAAAAGGGCCAAAGGAGTCTGCAGCAATGCTCTGGAATGAATAAAGGCAGAGTTGTACATCACAAATGCACTGAAGAACAATGGCCACCCATTGGCTGTGATTAAAGACCACAACAACTCTCCTTCCAAGCAATCAGATACCTGATGCAACAGTTGACGTACCATATGTGAAGAACTTGTCTAAATCTGTTAGAAGAATTCTGTCTCACTTGAACATAAGAACATGTTAAACCCCATGTTATCTTGAGTCAAATTCTAGTACACCCCAAAACAAAAACACCAGAACATCAGAAGAATGGTTAGCTGAATAGCACTGAAACATTTGATTAATAAAACATTTATGACCAGGAGTTTACACTATAATAATCAAGGATTGTACTTTTAGTGTGAAGCTATATTGTAATAGCTACGTAGTATTTAGTAGTGCTGAGTGTTCGCACCTTTGGTGCTTCATTAATAAATTTATTTACTTTCTGTTAGGATGCTGTGGTCAATAGCCTTTGCAGAAATAGTTAAAAGATAGATAAACCAGCATTGCGGTCATCAAAAAGTAGTGACAGCAAGAAAAGTGCATGCTAACCCTTATAAAGGCCTGAAGGCTATAAGATAAACTTCTCTAAGACTGTTAGAAGTGAGACAAATAATCCCTTTCCTTTTGAAAATATACTTTGATTTATTTATTTGTAGCTTAGCTAACCCAGCAGCAGAATCCTGTATTCATTTGTTTTCATCATCACCATAGGTCCTAAAACTTAATGTCAATATCAGCAGACTACCATATGTCTCGAAACTGATAGAGGTGAGGAGCTGGGCACCACACTAAGAACAACTGATACTCAAATTTCTACAAGCTAAGACCTTTACACCTTCAGCTTCAGCCGTGCAATTCTATCTACATACCGGCGGGTGCCTGTTAAATTCCTCTCAACCGGATGTAAACAAACTGCACCCCATATGCTATACACTCGAAAGTATTGTTCCACATGAATCATGAGGAAAGGAACGAAACGTTGTATGGATGGTGACCAGACCCTTTCCACCACCGTGCAGTGGCTAAAGGATCTGGCTCGGGAGACTAGGGATACTGTCCTTTACTTGCTGGACAGTCCTCCACAGAACTAACCATTCATCTTGAACATTTATCTACCAGATTTGAATTTCAAGTTATGAACAACAAAAAGTTACGGAAACTGGGGTTTAGCAGCGTGGAAGTGGTGGAATCGCTACATGTGTTAACTTGTGAATAGAGGTCATGCACATGACTTCAAGTAATGACATAAATATGAGATGGAGGGCAACCTGCGGAGGGTGCTGGTATAAAGTCTCTTGGTGCTAAGGTGCTGTGTTGTCTGCTGTCGCCTAGAGGAGGATGTAGTATGGGGTAGTACATTCAATATGACAATTACAACAGCAGCAAATGTTGAGGAGCATGTGTCTATCACTTTTCCATCATACACTATTGCTAATGCTTTTCTGCTGTATCATAACTTTGCATAACACAGAATTAGAATTGAAAGCCTTTGTTAGCTCATGGAACATACAGTAGGGGTCAAAAAAAAAAGTTCCCATTGAGTCATTTTAAGGACTTTCTAAAGTCTGTAGAAGTCTTTTAATTAACACGATTGTTTTTGAAGAATTGAAAACTAATTTTTAAAAATTGTAGAGAGCATAACACCTTAATTAATCTGAATTATAATATATTAACTACATTCTGAATTATAATATATTAACTACATTACGGTTATAACAATGATATGATTGTTACTTACCCCGATAACTAAAAATAAAATATGGTTGGCGAACTTGCAGTACACACAGAACATGATGTAGCTAAACGCTTTTGGCCAGCCGGGGTACCTATGTAGTACGCCCCGTTTAACTAATTGAGACCGGAACTTAATCGCACCGCTTAAACTTTTCTGGGGTGAAATTTATTGGCAACTTACAGCAGCAAACAATAAATCACAGGAAGCTGTATCAAATTTTCACTATTATGTGAGACAGGAAATGTTGCCAGGGGTATATTTTGTACATTCACTCATTGTGCATCATTCCAATTGAAGAGCAAAAAATTCTGCCCCAAGGTTCTGTAATTATCTATCTATCTCTGAGTGAGGTAATCTGTCTTCACCTGGTAGGAGCCCAGGAAGTGCTTCAGAAGAGATATGGAATGGGTGAATGAAAAGATTATTTTCAAGTATTAGAACAATAACCCTAGCTAAGTGCTACTATATTTTTTTAATAACTGGTAATCAAAATCTTATTAGTTATACTGCCATACGTCACAACATAATACAAGATAATAGAGTGATATACATGTATATGGTGAATTTATGAGCAGGCTAATCTATTTTCACAAGCCAGAGGTGAGCGAAAATATAGCCAAAGAGTGAAATATGTTGCAGTATCAATCTGAAGGGAGAGTAATTGGCGAGAGAGCGAAGCGATCTAGACATACCTGGGGTAACAAACACAGTTGAAAATCGGGGATGTTTGTTTGTTGAGTGGAGCGAGCGAGACAGTATTAGGGGTGGATAATGCAAAATCGGGTATATTTTATTAACGAGTGAAGCAAGCGAGATACTGCTAGGTGTGGATAATGCAAAATTGGGTATGGATGGTACGTATGCCCATTAAAAGCGCTCGGGGGAACTTTTTTCTCCTAAAAACACGCCTTTTTAGGCTTGACCTCAGTTTATTCTGAAACTACAGCATTAAGCAAGCCTTATTTTAAACTAAAGCTCCGAAGTGTAAGAAAATTCCTGAGGAAACGCTTGTTTTTCAAACACGAAAATTTGCAGTGACCGGTTACTATGGCATTGAAGACCCTTTTCCAGACTTAGTTTCAAAACTTCCCCGTTTTAGGTGCTACTACACTACTGGAGGGAAGCTGAGGTAAGTACGTAATTCCATATTTGTTAGTTAAATATACAAAAATAACTCTGGCCTTTCCTTTTTCTAAGAGCTTGTTTTTAACAGTGACTGGTAAATTCAAATAGTCACAATGGCTTCAATTTGATACTACTGAAGTTACCACTGCTCAAGAAAATGAGGTAAGAAAGTAATTTTGTATTTGTGTGCTAAAATTTGTAGCTGAGAACTTGTCAAGAATTCACGGTAATTCAGATAATCAATGTAACTTAAATTTGATACTACAGAAGTTACCAATACTTAGGAGATTGAGGTAAGTAGTAATTTCATATTAGTTGGCTAAAATTATGAATAATAACACTGGTTTATTATTTTTTAGCCGTAGCTGAGAGCTTGTTCAAGAGTTACTGGTAATTGAAGTAATCAGTATGGCTGGTGTTTGATACTACGAAGTTACCATTAACAAGTAATAGAGTAATTTTGTATTTGTTTGCTGAAATAAAAGGTCATAACTGCTATTTTAGTTTTGCATGAACAAGCTAAAACATAGTAGCTAGTAATACTGTTGTTTAACTTGCAGGCTCGCTCGATTATTTGTGCTCAGGCACGCCACTAGTTATCGAGCGAGGGAAGCGAGCGAAATACATGTTCGATATACAAATGTATGGACTGTTCGTAAGGCGGGATCTATTTTTTCCTAAAAACACGGCTTTTTAAGCTTGACCCCAGTTTCTTCTGATACTACAGCATTAAGAAAGTATTACTTGAAAGTTGGGCTCCAAATTATGAGATAATTCCTTCGAAACGCTTGTTTTTCAAGTCCCAAAATGTTACTGCGAACGGTTACTACGGCTTTGAAAACCCTTTCCCAGACGTAATTTCAAACTTCGTCCTTTTTGGGGGGGCTGCTCAATGCTTCGTTAGTTGTCAAGTGTCACTGGTAGCCAGAGTGGCTAAATATAAAACTGAGGAGGTCACCATTTTTACTTGGGAGAAGCTGAGGTAAATATGTGGTTCCATATTTGTTAGCTTAAATTACAAAAATAACTCTGGCTATGTATTTTTGCTAGAGCTGGAGCTTGTTCACCAGTTACTGGAAATTGAGGCAGCCAGAATGGCTTAAATTGGATACCACAGAAGTTCTCACAGGAAACAGAGTAATTCTGTATTTGATTTATAATATCATAGTTGCCAACTTTTTTTTATCATAGTTGCCAACTTTTTTTAATCATAGTTGCCTACTTTTTTTAATCATAGTTTAGGGACATTAAGCCACACCCAGACCACACCCAAAATCACAACAATTATAAGGAATCAATGATGATAGTATTTAATGTGATTTTCTGCAACTGGTGACAATAAGTATAGTGGTCACTGAAGTCTGCACAGTCACTCTTCTTCAGATTGAATCGATATTTTCAGAAAGAAAGCCATTCTAGAATCAAATAAACACTCCAGTGGAAGCATTCAGTAGTTTGGCAGATTATGCATAGTAAGCAGATACAAAGTTTATTGTTTCTGGGACAACCAATAGAAAGAGTACAATTCCTACAATTCTGTTGTGGGACAGTAGCTAAGTGATAAATCGGGACTGTCCAGGAGTTTTTGGGACAGTTGGCAACTAATGGTCAATTACTAAATACTTTTTTGCATGAACTAAGCTAAACTATACTAGTAGTGTGCTTGAGCACAAATGGCATGCGAGCCTGCCTTGTTAAGCTGCATAAAACTACATGTATGATTGGTGTATTTTACCTGAAGACGGTTTTATTTCATGGTGACACAAATGGATTCTTATATACAACAAGTGGCTAGGGACTATCTTTTCCAGCTCTCTCAGTGGGATCTATCACCAGCTAATCCTTATTATTTATTTATTATTTATTTAGCTTGTTTTGTTTGACTATTTTATGTGTATGTGTATTACTTAAATTCTATCATCTCATAAATTTTCATATATACATCTGTAATTATAAATATGTAAATGAAACAATTGATAATTTTATTTAACAATGAAGTCTAATAACTTTAGCTAGAAGTTAACAGTGCCGTACTGCTGAATCCTGTGAATATCAGAATACTTCTCGGGACACAGTAGGTAGAATCGACTGCTTTTAATCTTGTCTCTTTAGAAGAACGCCCCACCAGTTCGCGTTTTCCATCTGCTGTACATTACCTGCTTGTAAGAAACATAAATATAGCCGAAAACTGACGAGATGAGCTGTACAGCACCCGAAAAACTCCATGAACGTAACTAAATTTCTTTCTTACATAGTTACAGAATTAACCGATTAACGCCGGAAATTAAATTCGCGATTACGTGCGCGTACTCCGAAATTGTTTACAAGAAATCGTGACCGTCACCTCGAGGCTTGAACCGCCTAAGCTTTTTCTTGTCTAGAGGCAATACGCTTCGAAGTAACCGACGGCGATGTATTAACTGATTGAAGCTAAAGCCTTCCTCTACCCGCGGGCTAAGTTTTGTTTAGTTTCTAGGCGTTTGAAGTGTAT
>WLWI01004362.1_pt1 | contig 11992 bp, 8 predicted proteins | sample 6701501 | NCBI WGS metagenome assembly WLWI01 (sample SAMN12718690, study PRJNA515312) | sponge metagenome | isolation source: marine sponge | host: Mycale hentscheli | place: New Zealand: South Island, Marlborough, Capsize Point | collected 2014-11-01
CTTGTCAGTGCCATTCTCGTTGAGATTGACGATGAATGGAGCAATGCCGACAAGCGATATATCGTGTGGAACGACGATAATGACTCAACCTAAATCAAAGTTACAGACGTAGGGTTGCACAATCCTTTAACCCGAACTGGATATGTAGAGTGATCTCTTTTTTTCATATACTTGGCAACAGGGTGAACAGCGAGCCGAAGCTGCCTGAGTAAAATATAATTTTAATTGGGGAACCTCTGAATAAGTCATGGCCGAATAGTTTTATTCGCCCAAATCTATGCAGGGATTCCTAAAAACCTGTCGCTATTTTTATGACTGCGATAGGAGTTTTGGACAGAAGCGATCGCTTCGAAATTTTAACCTACCCCTTTAAAAACAATGAGAATTGGAATACCTAAAGAAATTCATCTGAACGAGAGTCGTGTCTCCTGCACACCAGATGAAGTAAAAAAGCTAGGATTGCTTGGCCACAGTGTTTTAATCGAACACAATGCGGGGCAAGGCGCAGGCTTTCTTGACAGGGATTTCGAGTCGGCAGGAGCGACGATTGTCGATAGCGGACCAGATTTGTGGGACCAAGCTGAGATTATTTGTAAAGTCAGAGCACCTGAATTCAGTGAATTCCATAACAAACACGAAGCAGAGTGGTTAGCCGCTGATAAAACACTAATCAGCTTTATCTGGCCTGCTCAAAATGCAGAGTTGATGCGACAGATGTCCGAGTCCAGAGCAACGGTTTTGGCCATGGATTCAGTGCCGCGTATATCCAGAGCACAAAAAATGGATGCGCTATCATCCATGGCTAACGTTGCTGGATATCGATCAGTCATCGAAGCCGGTCAGCACTTTGGCCGATTTTTCACCGGACAAATCACCGCTGCCGGTAAAGTTCCACCTGCTAAAGTGATGATCATTGGCGCGGGGGTCGCTGGATTAGCTGCCATTGGCGCTGCAGTCAGTTTGGGTGCAATCGTAAGAGCCTTCGACACTCGACCTGAAGTAAAAGAACAAATCGAAAGTATGAGCGCTGAGTTTCTCGAGCTCGACTTCAAAGAAGACGGCAGTGGTACTGGTGGTTATGCAAAGGTGATGAGTGAGGAATTCATTAAAGCTGAAATGGCGCTTTTTGCAGAACAAGCTAAAGAGGTAGATATCATTATCACTACCGCTCTCATACCAGGCAAGCCAGCTCCCAAATTGATTACCCGGGAAATGGTTCAGAGCATGAAACACGGCAGTGTTATTGTGGATCTGGCCGCTGAGCAAGGTGGTAACTGTGAGCTCACCCAGCCAGATCAGGTGGTTAGTGAAAGCGGTGTAAAAATCATTGGTTACACCGACCATCCCAGCAGAATGGCAGCCCAATCGAGCCAACTGTATGCAGCTAACATTCGCCATTTAATGTCTGACCTCAGCCCTGAAAAGGATGGAAGTATCAACGTAAACATGGAAGACGAAGCTATTCGGGGTGCAACCGTTATTAATCGAGGTGACATCACTTGGCCTCCGCCAGCACCAAAACTCTCAGCGAAGCCAGCAACAAAACCTCAATCCACAAACGCAAAGCATACCCCAGAAAAGGAAAGTGTTCTTGCTGATCGTGGGTGGACGACGCTTGCAGGAATCGCAATAGGTGTATTAGCAATACTCGGCGTAGGCAGCGTCGCACCGGTATCATTCATGAATCACTTCATCGTTTTCGTTTTGGCATGCTTCGTCGGATGGCAAGTTATCTGGAGCGTCAGTCCAGCCTTACACACTCCTTTAATGAGTGTTACGAATGCAATTAGCGGCATCATTGTTATTGGAGCGCTTCTACAAATTGGCTCGCCGTCGTCTTTGGGCACCATCTTAGCGTTGCTTGCGGTGATCTTAGCTTCAATTAACATAGCAGGTGGGTTTCTTGTCACCCATCGAATGCTAAAAATGTTTCAGAAATGAAATAGGGAGAACTAATCATGTCAATTGGAATAGTCACTGCGGCATATATCGTCGCTAGCATTTTCTTCATCCTCAGTCTTGGTGGACTTAGTAAACAGGAGACCGCGCGTCGGGGTAATCTTTATGGTATTTCGGGAATGGTGTTGGCTATTTTTGCCACACTCTTAGGCGATCATGTCACCGGTTACAATATGATCGTCATAGGAATGGCAATTGGGGTGGTAGTCGGAGGAATTCTCGCTATAAGAGTACAAATGACCTCTATGCCTGAACTCGTGGCAATCCTCCATAGCTTCGTTGGACTCGCAGCCGTACTGGTCGGATTCTCCACTTACCTAGATACTACGGCAGTATTTACCAGTACCGAGAAAGTTATCCACGATATTGAAATTTACCTTGGAGTCTTAATCGGCGCAGTGACGTTCACCGGATCGGTAATCGCGTTTGGCAAACTGAAAGGACTGCTCGGAAGCAGAGCACTGCTTCTTCCAGCGAGGCACTGGCTAAATCTCACCATATTAGTGGTGTGTATTTATTTGGGCTACGAGTTTGTCCAATCTGGAGAAATATCAGTCGGCATGAAACCATTGCTTATTATGACGGTTCTCGCATTCATTTTCGGAATCCACATGGTGATGGCGATTGGCGGTGCAGATATGCCCGTAGTGATTTCCATGTTGAACAGCTATTCCGGATGGGCAGCGGCAGCCACTGGTTTTATGTTGTCAAACGATCTATTAATAGTAACAGGTGCATTAGTCGGTTCCAGCGGAGCTATTCTCAGCTACATCATGTGTAAAGCGATGAATCGCTCGTTTATTAGTGTGATCATGGGAGGATTTGGAACAAAAACCAGTAGTTCCAGTACCGGCTCTGAGGATATTCAGGGCGAGGTGATTTCTATTACCGCTGCCGATACGACCGAACTCCTAAACAACATTAACTCCATGGTCATTGTTCCTGGATATGGAATGGCGGTTGCCCATGCTCAGCACCCTGTTTCGGAGATGGCGAAAAGACTCCAAGCAAATGGCATCGATGTGAAATTCGCCATCCATCCAGTGGCAGGCAGGATGCCCGGGCACATGAATGTACTACTCGCTGAAGCCAAGGTGCCTTACGATATCGTGTTAGAAATGGACGAGATCAATGATGACTTGCCAGAAGTAGATGTGGTTATGGTAATCGGTGCCAATGATATTGTAAATCCATCAGCCATTGAATCGCCAGACAGCCCGATTGCCGGAATGCCGGTTCTAGAAGTTTGGAAAGCCAAGCAGGTAATCGTACTGAAACGAAGTATGGCCAGTGGTTATGCTGGCGTCGAAAACCCATTATTCTTCAAAGAAAATACCCGTATGTTGTTTGGAGACGCGAAAGCCAGCATCGATCAGGTTGTTGGGAGCCTATAGTGACTAAATATCCCACGCCAAACAGAATATTCCAGTTGTTTAGCGTGGGATGACCGATACTTGTTATCGTATAACCCTACTTAACTCTCATAAATCTTCGCCATAAGCAGTCATACAGCCTCTACATATTGTGAGGTATACTCCTGCTCCTTTTCATCCCACGCGTAATATGCCAAATACCCTAAAGCTGGGCATCCCTAAGGGCAGCCTGCAACAAGCCACAACTGAACTCTTTTCTCAAGCTGGTTGGACGATTAACAGCCAATCTAGGAATTACTTTCCATCGATCGATGACTCAGAGATCAACTGCTCATTGGTACGCTCCCAAGAAATGGGACCGTACATTGCCCAAGGCGTTCTCGATGCCGGGCTTACCGGCCAAGATTGGATCGCAGAAACCGAATCAGATGTAGAAATCATCAGCAACCTAGTTTACTCTAAGGCATCAGATCAACCATGCCGGTGGGTATTAATCGTCGATGGTGACTCGGATATTCAGTGCATAGAAGACCTAGAGGGAAAGCGGATATCCACCGAGCTTGTAGAATATACAAAACGCTATCTCAAAGAGCGCAACATAAGCGCCCAAGTTGATTTTTCTTGGGGTGCGACAGAAGCAAAGGTTGTAGAAGGTTTAGCAGATGCTGCGGTAGAAATAACAGAAACTGGAAGCACTATACGAGCTCATGGATTACGAATCGTTTGCGATATTTTGCATACCCACACTATTTTTGTGGCTAACAAGCTTTCGCTTCAGAATCCTTGGAAGAAACGTAAAATTGAGGAAATCGCTCTACTACTTGAAAGCGCCTTAATCGCAAGGGAAAAAGTTCTGTTGAAAATGAATGTCTCCTCCGAAAATATAGAAAAGCTTATTTCTCAACTGCCAAGCCTTCAAGCTCCTACAATCAATAAGCTATATGGTGAAGACTGGTTAGCCGTAGAAACGGTGGTCGACAAAAACAAAGTAAGAGAGATTATTCCGTCACTAAAAGCAGCTGGTGCGGAAGGTATTTTGGAATTCGAATTAAGAAAAATGGTCAAGTAAAGGGAGTCAATACAAAGTCCCTAGCATAGTAGTGGGTAATAATACAGAAGTCAGTTATGTTCCAATTCAGTATTACCTATTTGGGATAAACTGTAGAAGAATGTTTTACGCCCTTATCGTATCCTGCATCGTAATTGGTTATAAGTCCATCCTTTAGCGATCTATTTGCCCACTGATTCATCTAACCATTACGCCTCTCTTTATAAAATCGGAAAGCACATCTATCCAATCACACTCTAGGTGAAGTTGTTGTACATTAAAGATCATCCCCTTACAAGTTGTCGGATATTGGGGCAGTCTTAAATGGCGCAGAAAAAACATCTCTGCCAAAATACAATACTCAGTTCAACTAGATATTTCGGACGAAAAAAAAGAGCTGAAAAATCAGCTCTCTCTAAATCGATATCTACCTCATAAGAAGTAGTTAGCGACACTAGCCACCAAGGTATGCTGTATCGGTCGCTTCAACTGGGCCTACTGACCATGCACCACGAGTTTTTGCATGATTAATCGCAGAATCAATATCACTTTGTGATGAGTCCCGTGGTATATCCAATACCTGACCAGGGTAAATCAGATCAGCATCTGTGATTTGATCGAGATTTGCTTTATAGATAAGTGGCCACTTCTCAGGAACATTGTATACTTCTTCTTTACAGGCGATTCCCCACAAATTATTGCCTTCGACAACAGTCCAACTCGTTAGTTGTGGTTCAACTACCTCAGTTACAACAGGTGCCTCAGGTTGTTCTACTACGGCGGGTTCTGCGGGCTCTGCGGGTGCAGTAGGTGTGCTTTTAGCGCTTATACAACCTGTAGCAAGCGCTGCAGCGGCCAAAATAGTGGTCAACTTCAGACCATTGTTAATTTTATCAGATGCTTTAGACATACTAGAGTCTCTCCAGTTTCTTTCTCGTGAAATATAGTAAAAGGGAGCCAGATATAAACTCTCCATAAGCTTTAGTTTAACGTCGCACCTAGGCTTTATGCAAGAGTTATATTGACACTAAATTAAAACAATTTTTGTCTTATTTTTCAATCAATAACATATTCAATGTTGAATATGATTCATGGGATGAATAGATGTTTCGTCAACGAAGCATTGTTTCGCCCAGCGGACATTGCGCTACTCAATTCCACCCATACAAAGATACTTCATTTCGAGATATTCTTCGATTCCGTGGGTCGAGCCCTCACGGCCCAAACCAGATTGTTTTACACCACCGAACGGTGCAATTTCCGTCGAAATTAGCCCTGTATTAATACCAACCATTCCGTATTCTAGTTCTTCAGATACTCTCCATACTCGAGCCAAATCTTTGCTATAAAAATAGGCAGCGAGCCCGAACTCCGTATCATTGGCCATCCTAATCACATCCAACTCATCGGTGAATTCGAAAAGAGGGGCAAGTGGCCCAAACGTTTCTTCTGTTGCTACCTTCATATCTGATGAAACATTGGTCATCACAGTGGGTTGGAAATAGGTTCCCCCAAGTTCGTGCCTACTTCCTCCAACAATCACTGTTGCACCTTTTTTCACAGCATCCTCAATATGCTCTTCTACTTTTTCAACTGCGTTCATATCAATTAGAGGCCCCTGTGTAACACCGTCTGCCGTACCATCTCCCACCTTCATACGTGCAACCGCCTGTGCCAGTTTCTGAGAAAACTCCGAATAAACTCCTGCCTGGACGTAAATCCTATTACTACAGACGCAGGTTTGTCCCGCATTTCGATATTTCGAAATAACGGCCCCTTCTACAGCAGCATCAATATCCGCATCATCGAAAACAATAAATGGCGCATTACCACCTAATTCCAACGCCACTTTCATGATGGAATCAGAGCACTGTTTCATCAACAGCCTTCCAATTTCAGTAGACCCAGTGAAACTTAAGTGCCTTACAGTGGGATTAGAAGTCATCTCTCCCCCTATTCCTTGCGCAGAACCCGTGATCACACTGAACACTCCAGCAGGGACACCCGCCCGTTCTGCGAGTTCACACAATGCCAACGCTGAAAATGGTGTTTGAGTAGCAGGTTTGACAACCACTGCGCACCCGGCAGCCAAAGCAGGCCCAGCTTTACGGGTAATCATAGCCGCTGGAAAATTCCAAGGAGTAATCGCAACACACACACCGATGGGTTGCTTAATAACTACGATTCGCTTATCCGACTGGTGCTGGGGAATTGTTTCACCACTAATTCTACGCCCTTCATCTGAAAACCATTCTAGAAACGAAGAAGCATAACCTATTTCGCCACGAGACTCGGCTAATGGTTTACCTTGTTCCAAGGTCATCAACGTTGCCAGGTCTTCCTGGTTTTCCATCATTAACTCGTGCCACCGCCGCAAAATCACAGCCCGCTCTTTTGCCAGCATTCCTCGCCACTTAATTTGAGCAATTCGTGCGCACTCAATCGCTTTACTAGTTTCATCTGCACCCATTTTGGGTATCGACCCAAGCACTGAATTATCAGCTGGGTTGTTTACATTAATGGTTTCTGAGCTATTGGCGTCTAACCACTCACCATTGATGTAGCATTGCTGTCGAAATAGAGATTGATCACTTAACTTCATCATTTTTTTCCGAGATATATATGTGAAAATAGAGCTAACACAAATGCTAGATTGGTCGCTTGAAAGCGATTATCCAATAGGAATACTCTGACGTTTAAATCGGCACTGAGCTAATACTTAAAGTCAATTTCATTGCTCCTGAAATGGATGTTTACAAACAATGGTATCATCACGCTCAGCACCTGTAGACACTATATCAATCGGCAAGTCGGATAGTTCAGAAATCCGATCGAGATATTTTTTTGCGTTTACGGGTAGACTCGTATAATCCCTAATCCCTTCTGTCTTCTCGTTCCATCCCGACATTGTTTCATAGACAGGCACACATTGTTCCAAAGCATCCGCCCCATATGGAGGTAAGCCAATGCTATTGCCCTTATACTCATATGAAGTACAAATCTTGACTGTTTCCAATCCATCCATTACATCGAGTTTCGTCACACACAATGCGCTCAACCCACAAACCTGCCTAGTTCTCTTCAGCGCGACCATATCCAACCACCCGCATCTCCTAGGTCGGCCGGTAGTTGCGCCAAACTCATGGCCTTTTTCTCCAAGCCACTGCCCCACCTCATCAAACAACTCAGTGGGGAATGGTCCCGATCCAACCCGTGTTGTGTACGCTTTGACTATACCGAGAACATAGTCAAGCTCTAGCGGGCCAATACCAGTACCAATAGCTGCGGCAGCCGCAACGGTGTTCGAGGACGTTACATAGGGATAAGTACCATGATCAATATCAAGAAGCATCCCTTGAGCTCCTTCAAACATAACAGACTTACTCTGCTGTCTGAGGCTATATAGCTTCTCTGAAACGTCACCAACCATCGGCACAACTCGCTCCACCAACGGCATAATACTATCCAATGTCTCCTGATAATCCACAGCTTGTTGTTTGAAATACTGCACAAGAGAGTGGTTATGGTAATCCATCACTTCTCTTAATTTTTCAGCAAACAACTTGGCATTCACCAAGTCCCCAATCCGCAACCCTCTTCTCGCAACTTTATCTTCGTAGCAGGGGCCAATTCCCCGACCAGTCGTTCCGATTGCTTTTTTTCCTTTTGCTTTCTCTCGAGCTACATCAAGTGCTATGTGGTGAGGCAGAATAATGGGGCATGCCATGCTTAGCATGAGGCGACTTTCAATGTCGATGTTCATGCTCTTTAAGTTGTCAATTTCTTTCAGGAGCTGCTCAACATTTACAACAACTCCATTACCGATAAGACATTCAACACCCTCTCGCATTGCTCCAGATGGAATTAGGTGCAACACCGTTTTTTGACCATCAATCACTAGAGTGTGGCCAGCATTATGCCCACCCTGAAATCGAGCCACAGCATCGGCCTTCTCGGTTAGAAGGTCAACTATTTTACCTTTGCCCTCATCGCCCCACTGAGCTCCCAGCAAAACTACATTATTAGCCATAGATAGATAATATAAATCAAAAAAACAGATTCAAAAAAATGAGTTTAACAAAGCTAACAAATTATGGTAGCCAACCAAATTTAGCTTTGAGTCCAGCCCAGAATTATTGGGCACAAAACTCAGAAACCGCATAGTTTCAACGAATTAAATATAGCACTACCACACCGCAAACCATAAGAACCAAGCCAGCTTGCCTCAAAGACTGATCAGGCATCTTGGACATTTTTTCCAAGTGCTTTCTGAATTTGTACGGAGATAGAAATGGGAATACGCCCTCAAGAACAAGATAAAGAGAGAACGCAACGAGCAAATCATTCCATGCCATAGAGAATTACGAAAAAAATCGATTGGAATAGATTCTCAACTAGTTCTGCAAACCACCATTAGGTTGTTTAAAATATCGAAAAAAGTCAGAACTTGGATCCAGTATCATCAAATCCTGCTTGCTGCCAAAGCTCTCGCGATACGCATTTAGACTACGATATAGGGCGTAGAATTCCTTATCTTTACCAAATGCATTTGCGTATGTTGAAGTGGCATTTGCATCACCTTCACCTCGAATCTCTTCAGCTTCTTTATTCGCATCAGCTAACAAAATCTGACTTTGCTTATCAGCATTAGCGCGGATTTTCTCTGCTTCTTCTTCCCCTTGAGCTCGTAGTTCCTTCGCAACCCGCTCTCGTTCAGCAGCCATACGCTGATAAACACGCTCACTGATCGTTGGTCCCAAATCAACCCGTTTAAGTCTGACATCAATGACTTCAATTCCAAGGTTGGCGGCCTCTTCATTCATAGACTTTCTAACAATCTCCATTATTTCATTTCTGTCGCCTGAAATAACGTCCTGTACTGTACGTTTACCAAATTCTTGCCGTAAGCTGTCGTTAACTCTTTGTGAGAGCCTTAAACGAGCATTTGACTTTCGTCCATTCAAACGTGTGTAGTAACGATGCACATCCCGTATTTTCCATTTAACAAAAGAGTCCACCGATAAGTTTTTCTTCTCCACAGTTAAATATTCTTCTGGATCAGCATCCATGGTTTGGACCCGAGCATCAAAATATTGAACGTTATTAATAAACGGTGTTTTAAAGTTCAAGCCCGGTTCAACTGTAGAATCAACGATTTCACCAAAACGGAAAACAATCGCGCGCTCTCTTTCATCAACAAAATAGATTGATGACATACCAACAGCTCCTAAAATCGCTGCTAAAACAACAAATATCAGTGCTTTACCATTCATTATTTATTCTCTCCCTTGGCGATCGGTGTTTCGAGTAGTGGATCTAAGTCCGCTCCCAATTGATTGGTTTGATCCTGTAGTTAGAGGACTACTGTATTGAGATTGAGCTCCTGAGGATTCAGAGGCTTGGTTGCGATTTTTAATAAGCTGATCGAGGGGTAGGTACATCACATTGTTCCCACCATCTTTCTGATCGATAAGCATTTTGCTAGAATTACTAAGGACCTGTTCCATGGTTTCAATATATAAGCGTTCCCTCGTAATCTCAGGAGCCTTCTCATATTCTTCTAGTATTTGCGTAAATCTTGATGTTTCTCCAGATGCACGCGCAACCACGGCGGCTTGATAACCTTCAGCCTCTTGGATAGCTCTCGAAGCGAACCCCCTAGCTTTCGGAATAATATCGTTCGCATATGCCTGAGCAAGATTCTTTAGTCTCTCTTCATCTTCTCTTGCACGAACTACATCATCAAACGCATCTTTTACCTGTATGGGTGGCTGAGCATTTTGCATTTCAACTGAACGGACATTGACACCTGTGTTGTATCGGTCGAGTATTTCTTGAACTAGCGCTTTGGTTTCTATGGCAAGCTGCGCTCGACCGTCTGTGATCGCAAAGTCCATGGTATTACGTCCAACGATTTCCCTAACTGCACTTTCTGTGGCTTGACGAACAACCGTGTTAGCAATATCTCTAGTATTATATTCACTGACATTAAATATTAGATCAGTAGGATTCTTTATGTCATACTGGACCGCAAATTGAATATCGATGATGTTCTCATCCTGAGTTAGCATCAATGCTTCTCTAGGTATCGATTGGATATTTCTTCCTGTCTTCCTATACCCAACTTCAACTGTGTTGACGTTTTCAACGTTAACGAACTCTACCGACTCAAATGGAGTTGGAATATGCCAATTCAGACCGGCATCATTCGTTTCTTTGTACTTCCCGAACCTCAGCTCTATTGCTTGTTCACCTTGATCAACAGTATAGACTCCGCTAAACAACCACAATCCAAGACCGACAATTAGAGCCAAACCCATAGCTCCACCCCCAATTGAGGACCCTTCGCCATTAGAACCGTTACTACCACCACCTTTTCGGCCACCAAAAATCGAATCCACCCGATTTTTTGCGTCCCGAAAAATCTGATCTAAGTCAGGGGGACCATCTTGTCGGTCATTTCCACGGCCATTCTTTTGATCCCAAGGATCATTGTCATTTCCATCGGATCCTGGTTGTTTCCACGGCATTGCTCAAATTCTCACAATTTAAAAAGTTTAGAATTACAAATCGGGTATAACGGTAATAACTAAGCGGGCGAAATTATATCATATATCACTGCCCAGTTTCGATTTTACCAACGGCGTTTATCCTTCACTCAAGGTTGAGACAGAAACCACCTAATCGAAAACGATGCCCAAAGACCACCTTAAGCTGATGAGGCCAAAATCATTGAAAAAACCATCATATCTGCTGACAGAAGAACTAGTAGGGACGAGAGCGTGAATTGCAATAGGCTTTCTTAATTAAATCAGAAACTATTATCTTCGGAAAAGATTAAAAGGCTAGAGACCAAGGCCTAATTTCGTACCTAAACAATCCCAACAGGTAAAACAAGCCGGATGTGGTGAGTACAATTGTATTTTCATGCTACTCCTCAGGAAAAGGACGACCCCATGGGCACTTACCCAAATGAGAGCCATAGATTGCGCTGACCGTCGAGAAATCAGGGCCTAGTCGGTATGATCAACAGTACGCTCACACGGCTGCGTGGTTAGTATACTCAAAACCAACCCCTACACGAATACCTACTTTAAACAATGAAGAACTCATTTGGGCAGTATTTAGCAAAGTAATATTACAAAACCGAGTGATGGTAGAAATAGCCCATAATTTTTTAAGGAAATAGCTTCCACCATCATAAAGAATGTCACCAATATCGATTTCATGTCTGATAGCAGAAAACGAGGAAAGCGTACCTATAAACGCGATAACCCTATCGCCTATCGTCTACAGACTTCATGACCCACAAACGTAAATATGAGAAATACAGATGCAACTGCGATCAAATCCAATTGCTAAAATTAGGTAGCATGAAAGCAAACAACAGCCACTATTGATCGGGTGAAACTAACGAAACGAAATAAGGCAAACACCTACATACCCATTTCCAATGTTTACCAAGAACCGTAACGCTAGTCTCAGAGATTGTGCAACCCTACGTCTGTAACTTTGATTTAGGTTGAGTCATTATCGTCGTTCCACACGATATATCGCTTGTCGGCATTGCTCCATTCATCGTCAATCTCGACGAGGATGGCACTGACAAGCC
>WLWI01004363.1_pt1 | contig 11991 bp, 7 predicted proteins | sample 6701501 | NCBI WGS metagenome assembly WLWI01 (sample SAMN12718690, study PRJNA515312) | sponge metagenome | isolation source: marine sponge | host: Mycale hentscheli | place: New Zealand: South Island, Marlborough, Capsize Point | collected 2014-11-01
GCTTTCATCAATTTACATCACTTATGTCAATTTTTGATAAATTACATTTAAACCATTTGAACCCAACCCAATATTGTAGGCGTGTAAATGTGACCACTTAATTGGACTCTACACTTTAAAATTGCTTCCTACACCCATGACAGTTACTATTGTGAGAACACAAGGGTCTCAAAGAATAGAAGCAGGTGAGAAAAGATTGATTAATGTAGCTATTACAATGAAGAAGATACAGAAAGAAATAAGATTCTGATAGTAGCAGAGATTAACAAAGGATAAGAAATGAAATGATGAGCTGAAGGGAGGAATAAGAAACATTGAGATAGCTAGGAAGAAAGAGAGCAGGAGAGGGAAACCATAAAAATAGTCCATCAAGCACCACAGTAATTGCAGGCACTTGTAGTTGTTATGATTATACTGATCAAACCTGGCAATGATTTTTTCCTTACTGACTATATTGCATCTCAATTAACCATACTTTAATTAGTATCATTATAGTAAAATTACTTTTATATTTCTTGCATATTTTTATAACTGATTTTTTATCTAAAAGATTATCACTACACTAAAACTGAAACTTCCTACATGTCCCACACAGTAAGAAAATGTACTTTTCCTACACTTATCCTACATTGAATAGGTGTAGGATTAGTACATTTTCTACAGTGTAGGACATGTCAAAAATTTCAATTTTGGCCTATTATATGATCCAATGAATTTGATGGTACCAAATATTTGTTTATAAATATATCAATATGAACGTATGATAGTATAGGCAGTATTTAATATGCAATGCCATTTTTGAATGCACAATCTGCAGCCTTGTGGACCCATTCTGAACTTTCCCTGGATGTCTGAGAGTTAAAAAGGAGAGTCTGGCTTACCCTTTGGTATCTAGTTGTTTTATAAAAGTTTCATAAACAGTAACTGCACAAAGTAAACCCTCTAAATCAGCTCCATATTCTTTCAAGTTGATTCAATTGTATCTTGTTCTTATTGTTATAATATTACTGTAATATATTACAATGATGAAGTCTATAGTATTACTGTCACTATGTATCTCATTAAATCATCATGGTTATTCTTCCTTTCTTTCAAGTTAATAGGCGGGGGAATTATTTAAGGGGTTTTGGATTCCCACTTTCAAATTTAATATATCATGAGTTTCATATAACAGTAATTAATTCGGTCATTAATATTCTAAAGAAATGTTTGGAAATGAAGGAACAAAAGGACATTCACTCATATTTCAGAGCAGCTACAACCTCAAATCCTTAAGTAATTATTTGTGTAGGAGCATATTGACTTATTTTTGATGTGGCTTCATCATTTTCCAGTAGTGAAATAGGTGCGATAATTGTTTTGCAACCACTCGAAGTGCAAGGTCAATTTGTTTTTAAACTACAGAGAGATGTTGGTAATGATAAGTATTACACTAATGAAAATAGTTGCGTTGAAAATCAGTTGCTATTGGTTAATGATCATGGCAAATCTCCTTATGAAAATTCTGCTCATGTCTCATTTCTTACTTCTGTGAAGTTCCTTAACTATTTTCTCTAGCCAAGTTACTGTCTACATACTAAATAATAGTCTCAGGAGAAGTTGGAGAAATTGATTCTAACATTCCACACATAGAAAGATTTAGTGAGTGTACTCAGACATAATTTGTAGAGATTTGACATCTTACAAAGTCAATTATTTATTTACTATACCCATAAGTACCGAGTTATTCATATGCAGCTGTGATAAAGTATACATGTATAGGTGAAGCAACTAGAATGCTTGAACAAAGTGTGAAAGAACATCAGGACACTCCCAAGTGGGTTGATCATCCCATTAAATGGGAATAGGGAATAGTTGTAGAGCCACTATTAATCATGAGTTAACATTATGTAGGATAGGTATAAGATAGATACATTTCCTACAGTGTGGGACATGTAGAAAAAGGTTTTTAATTTGTTTATACATAATATTATGAATCTTATAATCTTAGGTATCTTACTTCATATGTGCTATGTATATTGGCAGTCAAAAAATTTATTCCGAACATTCAGATTTAAGTGTTTGTTTGCCACTATTAATATAGCTAGTGTGTTTAATTGTTATTTGTGTCCTGGACACTCTCCAAAAAACAGAGAGCACCCAAAGAAAAGCCAAGAACAAAAACATGAGTCCGCATATGTGAACATCAAATACATTAAAAAGAGTGTTTAATGGGTTTTATAACTACATTATTTAATGAGTGTTGTTGACTGTTCAGTGCTGCTCAACAGCAAATAGTTAGTTGATGTTTGGGAAACCCAAACATAACTAACAGAGAATATAAAAAAAGTGAAACATTTGTTGTAATAAGTAGTCAATTACTTTTGACTTTTACGTGTGACAACAATACAGACTTTCTAATTATAACTACTCTTAAGGAAATGATATCAAGGTCATCATTTAGAATGCTAAAGCCACCTACTATTGTTCTTAACAAATTTGTCTTGTAATAAGTATCATTATTGCTATTGTGTTTAAAAACACTGCAACACATTAGTAAATGATTGTGGTTTTCTATGAGACTACTATGTTACTTTAATTATCAAGGTTTATAGGAACCCTCTTAATACAGTCTATATCATACAACACTACAACTGGTGTTGTGACTTGTATATCTACTGGAGGTCCTGTCACTGATCTAACTTGGAATAAAAGAGGAGGATCTTACTCACATAGTAAAATAATAGTGGATACTGTCAGTGCCACTTACCACAACCTTCTATACATATCTGGTAATACACTATCAGATTACACTGGGATCTTCACCTGCACTGTTAGTAATAGCAGAGGAATTGCATCATCGATATCCTATGATTGCAATTGTGAGCTGAAAACTAGTCATTCTTAGCATGTGTTAGCATATTTGTTTAAATATCAGCTATAGGTCTCACAAATACATATGCAAAAAAAGCCAAATTGAACATGTAAATTGCAATATTCAATTATTAAGAAATTTTAATTGACAACTAGACAGTGTAATTAATCTAATTAGTGATCAATAGTCTGCCTGACTAACCAACTGCAAAAATTAAGTAAGAAGTATGTATAAGTGTCAAAGAAAGTTTTAATAATGAAAATATGATGAATTAAAACAAAAAATATATATCCAGATTGAGATATATTGCAAAAGTTTGTAAATACAATATCTTTTTTTCATAATTTATTATAATACTAAATTGCATTTACAATATGTGTGTATATTTTTTTAAAAAATTGCGATTGACTTCGGATTGAGAATATAGAATTTGTGTATTATTTTATAGATACTGCCACAATACAGCCAGACAATACTTTGAACATAAACATTACAGTTGTGATGATTTCTGTACTAGTTTGTCTTGTCTTCATCACCTGAATAAAAGTATACAAAATGAGAGATACCGGTAAGATATAAAATTCATACTCTTATGCATACACATTGTCACACAAATGCATTTTTTAACTCTTAAAAGTTTGGTATATATTACCTTATGCAAAGATAGATACAACTGTGTATTGTATAGCAGTTTAACTATATAATTATGTATTGTACTAACATTTAACCAGAATTTAGTTTAATTTTCTCTGTTCTAGAAAAAACTAGTACCACTAAAGTAGCCACTGACCTTACAGACAGAGAATATGAAGTAATTGACGATAGTAAAAATAATAGTTCAATCAAGAACAATAACTCAAATCTCAGTGAAAACATTAATATGCGTCACTGTGTGTTGCTTATGGTGAAGTCAAGACAGCTGAACCAAGTCATGAATCCCCAAACACTTTTGAGAGCAATGTTTACGAAAAAGTGCAATGAAATAAAAATAATTATCAGCACAAAACAATGTTACGTTTTTGTCATGCTTCATTTATTGTTTCAAATTATACAATTTTTATGATGTTCCTCAATATTGTATTACAAATCAGTTGAAGTTTTTTTTAAGTGATTCTATTAGATTTGGTGTTGACTAATCCTACACTGGTTTGATTTATCTCGAGATTGTACAGAGAATTGAGCATATAGCTTAGCTATACATTTCATGAGATTATTGCAATATTAGATGAACATTTTAGGGTGCTTCAATTAGACTAGCTATCTTCACACAGATGCTGATATAACTTAGCCTAAGTTAATTCAGAAAATTTTGCATATATATAATCTTTCTCTCCCTACATCCCTCATCCCTCTCTCTCCCTCTTTCTTTTCCTCTCTCTCTCTAACTAAACCTAGAGTTTGAGAACTTACTGATAATAATTATCCCAATCCTGGAATGAAGTTCAAGCAACACAGCTATTTAATAGTAGAATTAAACTGTTTTTTTAAATCAAATTAAGTGTAAATTTTAACACAAATTATGATAATGAAACTATATCACAAAGAATTGAAGAGTTCAGTATCTGCAAATTAATTCACAATTCCCACAAACCCCTTATTCTTCAGATTTATAACTAGGTTTGTTGTGGTGGCTATGAATCATCTGTTCAGTTTCTGGCATGAAGCAAGTGCAGTACAAATGATGTATATGCTAAACATTTCATTCTTAGCCTATGTTTCAACAGTTTCTATTAAACAATAGGAAATGGAGCAAGTTCCATATTTTGTACATGGGTAGTGCTCACAATAGAATGAAATTGCTTGCTTGTTAAATTAGTCATTGTGTACATAACGTTTCTGATAGAACGAATACAGCAATAGCATGTAATCATTTTTCATTGGTGTTTTTTTTTTTGTAGTAAGATGAAGATGATGCATTACAATATGAATCCTCTCTGGAACATAATTGCAGTAATCCTTGATTTCTATACATGAAATGCTGCTCTCTCTTAAGATCCACACCAACAGTTTTACCTTGGAGAGGATAATACATTCTACCATTTCCAATATAGGTCTTTGCTCAATTATTTTAAAAAAAACTGAAAATTTTAGCTATTGCAATATTAGGCATTTAAACTCCTTTGATAATAATTATAAACTTAGCCATAATCAGCAACTATCCTAGAGAAAGATTTGTACAAGCAAAAATCTCCCAGTAGCGGACGGTTGGCCACAACCCTTATAATTATTCCAAGAGGAAAGAAGGCAAATAGATTCTTCTAATCACTGATATAATGGAGTTTTTATTGTGTGTCACACTAAGACATAACCTTTGCAATAGACTATATCTCAATAGCTGCTCTATAATCTGGATGATGTTCATATGTAAGGGATAGTAAATTAGCTAATGAGTCAGTGAGGGGGAAACTAGAAATGTGATAATGAGATGACTCAGACAATTGCTGTGTAGATGTCAAGGCCATCCTTGGAACCTAACTTTTTCAGATTTTATCATTGGCAGCTATGAGCTATCTCCAAACAAATTCAGTATGCAAAAGTCATATCATTATAGCTAGCTGTAATCATATGAAAAAAATTCAACTATGTTTTATATGAATCTGTAAACAACAATTGAAGTGTTTTACCATCCAGCACTAAAGACATAGTGTCTATCATCATATTATCTGGCCTCTAATCAGATCAAATCACTCTCAACCCATAACACTTCAATAAAGGACATTCCCAGATTATGGACAACTCAAAGCAGAGGTTAGAGACCAGTGGACAATATAACAAAGTTATAATCTAATGACTACCACCCATTCCAACAATACATCATGTGCATTACGAGGGAGAGTTTTCAACTGGGTTTGACTGAACCCTCCTCTGGAAGGTCTAACTCCTCAGAGGATTAGAAATGTAGAAAATGTGGGAAGGTTATCACTTTTGTATTTGATAGTTGTATAAACAAAATAAAAAACAAACTAGGAGCAGGTGTGTATGTGCATGTAAGTAGAAATTATGTGGCTTTATCAAGCAGCGTGTACACAAAATGCATTTCATATAAACAATACTAAATATCGACAGAAAATTTTATATGTGATTTTTTTGGTTCATTTGCTTCCTTAAGTTGTTTTTGTTGTTGTTGTTTTTCTTTTACTAATTAGGTTAACTGATAGTTAACTCCCATACACAGCTATCTACACTAATCTGCTTCAATCAAAGTGTACAAAACCTGTAATAAATAAATTATCAAAATGGACGCAAATTACTAGTGAAATACTGAGATTTGACTGAAAGTGACTGAAATAAGACGGTGGTGAATATGGGGATGTAAAGACTTGAGTGCATCAAGCAGCTAGGATTTTCAATGACAGAAACGGTCAGGAATTTGGCACAGTCATAAGTGCATGTAGATAGGTGGAATCACTGTACTATTTATAACTAACATTTATGATAGGGGGAAAATATTAATTGCATATTTTAACAGCATTAATATCGTTGGCACATATATACGCGAAAGTAACTGGTGAGGATAATAAGAGTGCAGTGTTCGGGGACAGATGTAAGGGGATAGGGTGGCTTAACTAGTGTCGCATGAACACACTTTGTTCAGAATCATTTCTTTTTTTTAACTTCTCTCACCATTAAGTGGAAAAGAGCAGTAAACGTTTATGTCCTTTTAAAGTAATGGTGGACCAACTTTGTACTATCAGTGTCAAAAGCAGACACCCTATGGTGTCTTTTCAATTTGTAGTCTTGATAATTATAACTACATTCATCATTAGAAAAGCTATCTGTGTCTGTAAGTAAAATTTCAATAAATCAGTGTCATTGGTTCTGGACTGACTTATACACTCATTACGTTAATATTTATTTATAAGTTATTTTTAAGCAATTCTTTTCTTCCTCATTTTAGCAGTTAATTCATCTAAGCTCTGAATAGTCACATAATTATTGCATGAATGAATGTAAGAATAAAACATCTTATAAATAATATTATAGAAATCAATTATATTCTCTATACTTAAATCTGTGGCCTCGTTTACCAGATCCTGAACTCCTGAAGGTCCAGGTATGAAAAAGAGAATCCTGGCATAGCCTTATTGTAACAAGTAGCCAACATAGAAAATTCTCCAAAATTATGTGCTTTCCAGTTTCTGCCTAGGCCCTGCATGCCACTTTAGTCTCGCGTTAACCCTTTACCAATTGCTACGAAGTCGCAAACAAAAGGAGCCTCTAAAATCATCTTTTGTCAGTGCTAAAAATTAATATCGGATTCATACCGAATACGTACGTGGAAACCTTATCCCATATACTGCGCAGCATACACAAATTGTTCTCATCATATAGCCACTAGAGAAGTTGGGCGGACTCTAGTGACTCCACCCGATCCCCGCCCAACTTAAAGGGTACCTAGCTACGGTGAGGTGAACTGTCGTGATCGAACTCCCCACCTCGCACGTATGGGTCTTGCTGCCTTTGTGTATTTGGCTGCAGTCTTCATTGTTGTGGTTGACGGACAAGGTACGTGTTATAGTTTCTAGAAAGCTTGTTATAGCTAGCAGATGAATAAGTTAAACGCCTTACAGTGGCTGTGCCATGTTGTGCTCTAGTGTAGCTATAACTAAGTAAAAAATGGTTTATACGTTGTCAAAGACTTAAAATTTTTGAGAGAACCAGTTAACTGACCATTTCAGCTAGCAGCATGGGGAATCACCACTCTATAAAGTATAAATTTTGACTAAGAGCAAATCAGTAACTGATGTTTAAGTCTTGCAATGCAATAGTTTACAATTTAATCAAGAAACGATAAGGCCATTGCTCAGCCATCCCAATACAAATTATTGCAGTATTTATATGCATGCATCCAATAAAAATATAAAAGTATAATTCATTCAAAGGTCAACAATATTACCATAAAATAATAATTCTTGTCTGAAACTTTCGCTATTAAAATTAATTAAAACTTATATTTGCTGGACAATAAGATGACTACAGTTATAGCAAATGTTGTCTGAAAATTTTCACCTGAATTATCTGTTCAGGATCACTACTGATACTAGTGCAGTTCTAATCAATATTTCAATTTTGCTTACCTGTAGAAACTACCTAGACTATAAAACAAAAATTATTACAGGAACTGTTTTAACACACAAAAGAACCCAGTGTTTTTTTTTTTATTGATACACTGAAATTAAAGGTCATTAATGTATGTTTATAGTGATAATTGATTCCCCAGAATGTTTTTATAATTAAACAATACTAATAATGTCATCCATGCGTATTCAGATATGAATATGAAGACTACTTGGTTAGCATAAAAATGGTATGAACATTTTTTGTATCTTTTCTGTAAAATCATTCTAGCAAGACTTGACAAAATTATTTACTATTCAGCAATAAAGAGTATATTAGTCTGCATTGAGCTAAGCATGCTGACTTTAAGACAATCTCGGAGTTGAGCTTCAGAAAGTGTTCCTGTAGCAATATTAAAAAAAAAAAATTGTAAAACCACTCTTGCCAGCATCCTGATGTTCTTTCACTCTTTGTTTAAGCCTTCTAGTTGTTTCATTTATAATTTACCACAGCTGCAGGGAGCATATGCTATACACTATGGATGACTTGGTGTTAATGGCTATAGTATCTTTGTCATTAGTAAGATGTGACCTTAATCCGACTTAAATGCTGTTTTGATGTCAAAAGGCTCTACACACTCTCTGAATATTTTCACTCAATCCTGCTATGTATGGAATAGTAAGAATCAAATCTTTCTCTTGTTCAGTATCTGTGTGATCTCTAGAAGGTAACTCTTTAAAGCCTGCCCTAATTGGTGAGATGTCACAGCCGTTACTTTGAATTACTTTGTTAAGACGTTTCTCTTCTTCCTTCAAGTTGTCACTCATAATTATTAGTTATGCTCGAGCTCTCTGATACAACCATCTCAATATTTCTTCTTATATTGAATATGATGATGAGACTTAAGTGAACGTATCTATCTGTGTTTGTAGGTTTTCTGCACACTGCGGAAGTAAGCATACAATCCCTCTGTCTCTCTTCAATAAGCAATCCAGAAAATGTGGCTTACTGTCTTCCTCTGATACCTTGTTGAATTTTATAGAAGATCTTACAGAGTTTAAATTGTCCAACAAATGATTTTCAGTTCCTTTCTTAATTATGCATGAAAGAGATTTGTAGATGACACCATTTGAATAGTTTTTTTTTAAAAGAAACTGAAAAACATTTGTTGGACCATTTAAACTCTGTCAGACCTCTATCAAAGTCACCATGGAATCAGAGGATGATAGCTACCAGAGTGTACAATTTACTCATTTTGTTGCTGAATTCTGAGCTTCAGAAAGTATTCCAGTAGCCATATTAAAAAATGTAAAAAAAATACACCAGTGCACTCCTTTAAATTTTTTTTATTACAAGAAAACTAATAATATACAAATTGGACTGTTATATTAGATAATTGACTTCTCAATATGGCCCAATGCCAAGAATTCTCAGCTCCGACTGTCAAAGGGTTGAAACTCATCATTATAAATATACTTATAACTTAGTTAAGTTCTATTAACACTTCAAATTTTAATGCATCAAGTTTCGAAATAACTTGTGTTCAGAAACTTTCCTGTTCCAGTCTCACCTAAATTATCCCTATCATTTGTTAACTTCACACTTATCCTCAATACAGTACTGAAGTACACTAATGTGTATAATACAAATTCATTGTGCTGTACTATTAGCATCAACTTGTGTTGTTTACTTTAGGTGTAACAATAGTGAACTTCAAACCCAATATATATCCAAGTGGCAGTGCAGTGATTTCTGTACAAGATATTGGAGAACTACAAGCTGATTTCAGTAATACTAATGAAGCATTGGCATGTAGGACAGACAGGAGACCTTGTTGTAGTACACAACCTAATAGGTTGGGCCACTGGACTTATGGCAATGGAACAACAATTGGAAATCGTGTTAATAGTAGAATAGATTATTTCAGAAGTAGAGATGATAATCAAATGATTTATCTCAGTCTCAGAATTTCTGCCATTAATCCACCTACTGGAGAATTCTGCTGTGTAACACCAGATTCTATGAATGTCGTACAAACAATGTGCATAGACTTAGGTATGTAACTACCTTTCTTGTTCAAGTTACTACTGGTTGTATTGTGCATTGAATTTCTGACAATACTACCTCATAAGTGCATGTACCTAACATTATCAAATAATATTTTGTCTATTCTCAGCAAGCAAAGTGAAATTTAGATTAATATTAGCATGATTTTACACAGAGTTAGACAGAAAGCTTAAGAGAATAAGCAAATGTGTGCAATTGCAGTGTTGGTGTGTTGAAAGAATGCTTTATTATATTAACTTATATCAGTTGCTAATAGCAAAAATTTGCCATTTCTATGATATCAAATGAAATCATTTTGTGCAAGTTCTCATTAAAATATCAAAATGCTTACTCTTATTTCGCCAAAGCTCTTATGTTATTATATTAACTTTTAAGGAAAATTAATAGCTATTAGTATTAGAATATTTTTACAGAAAAACTAATGTTCTTTGTTGATACATTATGTGTACTGGTGTTTAGTATCTACTACTCTCAATATTGTCATAACTACATCTGGAACTGCTGTCCTGAGTGAAATGTACTCCTTCACATGCACACCATCAGTAACAGCAGGAGAAACTTTATCAATGATTACCTGGTTTAAAAATGATCAAGAATTAAGTCGTACAACAACAGAGTCTTTTCTTACATATACTATTACATCTCTGACTAATGGAGATAGTGGAGATTACACCTGCAGAGTAGATGTGGGAAGTTTCAGCAAAATTCTCATGGAGTCCTTGGAAGTTTCTACAGGTAAGTTATATATATTTTAGATGTATCCCCTTAACAACTGCAATATTAATACATTACATCTCAACAACAATTGAATAATGACTAAATACACAATAATAATATTATTGTGAAGGGAAGTGGAGTGCTCTATTTTAGTAAATACTGATCCAATTTTCCTTCACTAGAGTCCTTGTGAATTTTGCTTATCAAAGTTGTGATTCATGACATGTGTAAATAGAAACAATCAAAAGGTCATAGACAATAGTGTGGATGTTTCAATGTGCTAATAAAAGTAAAGCTGTTATCAAGTTCTGACCCTTCATAAAAACTAGATTGAAGCCTCAAATGCCATTCTTGTTAACATACAAGAATTGTGCTTGAGCACAAATGGCGAGCGAATCTTGCACAAGTAATTCAAACAATGAGGAAAAACATTTCAATAACATCATTCAGTCCATTTCTAAAGTAAGTACATAACCTAGCCATTGTTACCATTCTATATTTTAGCTAACAAATAAAAAACTAATATCTTACCTCAATTTCCTCAGTTCTGGTATCATCTGTAGTCTCTAATATATATCATTCTGAATTCCTGAATTGCTAGTAGCTTTTGATTACTAGACCTAAGTACATCCCGTGACATTCAGATTTATATGAATTTAAAGGCATAAACAATTCAATTTCCTTGGATGATACTGGATCGCAAACGCAAAGATTCAGTTTAGTGGAGGTGGTATGGAAAAGATTAGCTACAAAGCAAACACAAAAGTGTTAGGGTCAAAGTACAAAATGACATGCATACGTCCAAATATATAATAAACAGACTAGAATCCCCGATTTTCAATTATGTTACCCCTGATAGTGTCTTGCTCGCTTCGCTCACTCGCCAATCAACAAGTGATCAATCACATGGTATAGAATTATTTTTTATAGGAAAACCACCTTGTAAGAATAAGTTTGCTCTTTTGCATTTCTAAATGTTACTATAATATGTGACAGTCTATGGGAAAAGGGGGCACTTCACTCAAACAAAAAAAATTGAGTTTTTTATGCTAATAAAAAGATACAATTTATCTCAACTTAGTGCTAAAATACTGGAGGGTAAGGCCTTCCCCGTGCAGAGAAACTGGCAGTTGAACTGGGCTGTATTCAGCAAAGCAATTAAACTACTAATCGAGAAAACATAAATTGAATTTCCACTTCCGGTATAATTAATGTTTCCGTATACTTAACGGCGTACTCCGCATACGCAATTAAATCGTACAGCCGCTTTTTAACGGCGACTAACGAAGTTTGCG
>WLWI01004364.1_pt1 | contig 11987 bp, 4 predicted proteins | sample 6701501 | NCBI WGS metagenome assembly WLWI01 (sample SAMN12718690, study PRJNA515312) | sponge metagenome | isolation source: marine sponge | host: Mycale hentscheli | place: New Zealand: South Island, Marlborough, Capsize Point | collected 2014-11-01
AAAATAGTTAGAGCATGCGCTTAGGTACTGGTGGATTTAGTGCACAAAGCCCTCGGCCTACGGCCCTTGGGCTTCAGTGCACTAAATGCACCAGTACCCAAGCGCTTATGCTCTAACTATTACTTATTAGATATGGCACTAGCAGTTTTCCACTTATGTTGCTGATATTCAACAGAATTTAGACATAGAACTTAAGACAAGGTATGAGTTATGGCACAGTTCATTGTTGTTTTTTAAGAATAAAAGGAGGAAACAATAGTAGGTGTAACTTTCTTGCATATTTTCGAAATCTGACCCCCCCTATGAAAAGCTCTTGCTATGGGCTTGAATGTGGCCATTGTGTAGTTAGGTCCAATGCTTGTGAATGTATTTGTCACGGGAAAATCCAATCAGTGAATTAACAACGATAACGTGCCTTTTCAAGATGCTGTTTGATTATGAAAAACTAGAGAATTTTAGTAGGAGTGAACTATTTACAGTCCTTTGTTGCAGCGATTAGTGATTGACAACTAGATTATAAATGTGTGTTTTTATTTTTTTAAAACTTAGAAATATTTGTGCTACAATTACCAAAACTATTAATCCTATTATTGTACATAAGTAGCACTTAAATCTTATGGTTTAATTATTAAAAAATAATTACTACATTCATATAAATAAAAAAAATTCCTTAATGTGCTGTTGATCCTTCAGTCGAACTATATAATATGGTGGGATAAAATGCCATGAGTGTCTTTGCCACCCATTCACAATTTTTTTATTACTATAACATTGTCATGGTTCACTGGTCCATGCCGAAAACTAAGTAGTTATGTCTGCATGGGTGATTAAATAATCAATGTTTACAACTCTGAGCCTAATACAGTAAACAGCTAATAATTAAGACCACTACACTCTGCTTGTCATTTACTACAAACATACATTCACAACCTGATATGCAAGTGGATTGAATCTGCTTGAAGCACAAGTGTGGCCAAATGCAAAAATTCGAGTCGTTTTATGAATAATATAATGATTCTACTCACAGTCTTACTGCTGATGTCAAACAATTCAACTAGTTTTGTTTGCTGACTTCCAAGAGAAAAAAATTAATCAATTTTATGTAAGAATGTTTACAACAAATATCACTGCACTAGCTATTTTTGTTTTTGTTGTTCCTAACAGTTTTCAGTATTATCATAATTATTGCTATCTGTTATAACAAGCTTGCTATAAAACATCTTGAGGGTTTTTAATACAGGTGAATGTCTGGTAAAAAGCAGCACGAAGCTGACATGGTAACTAGAAACCACATTGAAGTAAGTGTGCTAATTAAAGTAAAATAATTAATATCAAGACTTAGCCAAGTATAGGAAAAATAAGGTTTTCAGACATATCTATGTTTAGCTAGTTATGTCGTTATTGAGAAATCATTTCATGACAGATTTTGTTTGTTGATGAGAAATGTTTCTTCAGTGATAAAATCAATTATTCTAACTTGCTGCATGTCGATAGTCACCAGATTAAGACCAACTATAATTTCTTAACCTGCTTAATGTAGAACATAGCTGGACATTGTGGTATATCTTGTTTGATTATGAAAATTTTCAGATCGAAAACCTCCATTAAGAACTTAGACATGTATAGGTAGAAGAAATGCTGGTAGTTTATTTATGAGTAGCAATGCTCTATATACAGAGAATGTAATTTATGCATTGATTGACAAATTCGGATAAATATACCTTTTTTATATTGTGAGTTTCAGTTTGGCTGCCCAAAAGCTTCATTTTCATAAACTTTCCAGTTTATTTAACAATTATTGAATCTTGTATAATACTATAATTTTATTATAGGATTATTTTTACTTATTATTTTGTTTACTTATAACTACTTGCTTCTTATCATGTTTTAGAATATTCTTCATTGGAATATTTTTCATTAATTCAGTACCCAATTCATAATGTTATATCTAACTTAAAATTTCTCTCCAAAAATGTCCAGAATAAGATAGCTTATAGCAGTAGCTTAATGGTGTGCTATAATCTATAATACCTTACAACAGATACGCATATTATTTTATCACATTATGAGCTACCTTCAGTGTTAGAAGTAGATACAGTGATACCAATAAGTACCCTGCAAGTTTTATAAGACAATATTATAGAACAGCCTATATTCATTTTGCAATTTTACTATTTACTATTTTACTTTGAAATAAGATCACAGTGTCTAGAGTATTTGCACGAAATGTATAATCACATGCAGAAAAGAGAATCTCAATCAATATCAAGCAAAAAACTGAGCAAGTCATGAGCTTTTACAAGATACATGTGTATAAAATGGTAGCTTTTGCTATTCTGTACTAAAACCAGCTATTTTTGCCTCATGTATTTATACTTACTGATTCACTGAATTCTGAACAAAGAGAGCCATCAAACTTCGTGTTGCATGTGGTAGTGTAGCCTGTTAGAAATTATGATATGATGGTTATCAATATCAAGGTCCATTTAACGGCCTCAGTACACTGAGTGTACTCCATTGTTCTATTGTATGTTTTTCTTCAGCATAATTAGAATAATTTGTTGTTTTTGATCAGTTTAATTATCCAATTTCAATTAGTTTTTATAGTTATGGATTGGATTACGGGAATAACTCTGGTCTTGGTTGCATTGATTTCTCCTGGAGACTGTCGCTCAACTGGTGCTCCAGTTGAAGCATGTGCCACTCTAGTTCCTCAGCATGGCAGTAATGTGAATTCAACTGACACTCTTCCTTATGAGCTTGTTGTAGACATATTTGAAGATCCAGGACTACCACAAACAGATGGATCTGTTCTTAAAACATACAGCTACAATCCAGGAACAACATATAACTGTAAAGTTTTCAATTAATTGTCATCGTGTTATTAGGATGAATCCATTATGAAGCTTTTAAAATAGTGTAGAAAATATATCATACATGAGATGAAAGTATATAAACATTACTTTTGAAGAATTTCATTTCTCAAGGCCATTGATTGTCTTTATTGACAAGTGTTACATACTGGTGACAATCGCTCTGGTTGTTACCTATAAATTATCAACAAGCTAGTTCCTCATTTATAATCTAATTGTAATTCTGGTTTTAAAATTTGAAGGGTAAAATATTTTTTAATAAAGATGCCCCCAGCAAGCATTTATAAATATAACATACTTGTTCATATGCAATATCATTTCAATAATTTTTTCAACAAAATGTTGTATATTTCAAGAGAAATAGCCAAGAAACAATTTTCATTAATAAGCCCTCAGCAATGTCAGAGAGAAAAATCAAATATAGTTATCTTAGCACATAATATTTTTCTGCTGTATTTGCAGTGATTCTCAGAGTCTTGCCTACCTTTGAGGATAGAAGTCAAGATGGCTTTCGTGGCTTCTTTGTTCAAGCAAAATTAATCGCTAATGATAGTAATGTTGAAGGATTCCAGTATCCAAGCACTAATGATTCATACAGACTGAGTTCCTGTCCTACACCTACAGTAAGAACTATACACAGTAAATATTATACAAAGTTTGACCTGTCATATGTTTATACTGCAACACCAAATAGCTTAACTATATTATTTGTACTTATTTTATGATCATCAAATCTATAAATAATTCTTTGAATCTAAGAAACATTTGCTTTGCTATTCAAGCTTCTGTTGGATGTTGGACATATGAATGAAGTGCTACGAACATATGACATCTTTATACCCATATTGACTGTTAATGGACAGTATGTGACCTTACTGACATTAGTATGGATAACTTCTAACTAGTAATTATACAGTTGCTGCACTTTAATGTCTACTGCTGTTCAATGATTAATACTAGGTTGGTGTCACCCAAAACAACAATAGAACTAAATCATCAGTAACAATAGCATGGACTGCACCTCCAGCAGATACTGGACCACTTCAATTTAGGTAAAGTACAGACACCACTGATACAGTATCGGAGAATTTCTAACTATTCTCATATTAAACACTTCCCAAATTGCTCTAGTGATGCGATGTTTGTACATATATATTTTATCGACTCGGTTCAACCTATACAGTTCCCATCATATTAGCTTTGAAGGCCCTTCCCTACTCCAGATTCTATTAAATATATATTTAAATATCCATAGACCAAGGATTGTGAATTTTAATGTTTTCTTATTAGGTTTTCATTTGTGGAAAATTATACAACATTCTGGGCACATTTGAACAGTGTACCTTTAATAGAACGCAGTAAGTGTACTTAGTTTGGTGAATAGAGTTTAAAAAGTGAAACATTACTGTTAATGCAGATATGTAGGGGTCATAAGATTTATGTATGGCACTATAACTTATAAGCCAGTACACAATGTGGAAGTAAAATATATAACCTTTTGATTCATAGCCCAGTATAAATCTATCTGGATCACGTATGCATTGTTACATTATACAAACTAAATACAATGATTTTTAAATCAAGTCACATCAAAATATTGTACTGCACAATAATTTTTGATTGATGAGAGAGAATCACAACAGTTTCAAGAAAGTACTGGCTGCAAGCTGCCAGTACAAATTTTATGTAACATTCAGATGGCCAGCATTTTAAATCCGAACCATTATTAAGACTGTTTAATGTTACATACGCTACTATCAGAATGAGTACCTTATCTCGGCCGCTCCCTTTTAGTTATGCTCACTCCGTGACTTTTGGTAATTTCTGACCTCTCGTATTATTTTTTGTTACAAATATTCCTGCTACCTTCTTGTAATGAAACATTGTTCAGGCAAAATAACTTCAAATATGATAGCAGTACAGGTTTGCACTGTAAATACTTCATCATATACTAGCAAACTAGTTAGAAGTTTTGAGGTCTGCATAATATTGTAATTCATTTCTTTTTTGACCAGATTAGATGGGCAGTAATTTACTTATGCTGCACTAAAAATTGCATGTAATAAATAAAGTTGTTTTTATTCATACTTGCTTCCACAGCGTGTCCTGTTCAAACTGGCCTACCATACTACCATCCAGTCACTGGTCAATGCATACAACAGTGCCCACCTGGATACATTGGAAGTTATGCTAATTCAGCAGTTTGTCAATTATGTGAGTTATAATTAATATTAAAAGGAATTGAGTGAGACCCTATTGGTTACGTACCTACAATACTTATCAAGTGACTGAATAAAGTCAGATTCTCTGGACTGAAATTTAGCTAAATTTTTATGGGCATCAGTAGTTGGTAACTGCAATTTATTATCATACTTATGCTTTATAATATTAGATAATTCAACAATGGACTTTACTGTGGATGTCTACTATATAGCATTGAATCAAACTTTATTGTTTGAAAATGCAGTAGTCATGAATTTCACATTGATGTTGAGAAGATCAGTAGATATTGACAATAATTTATTTTCTACTAGCATTAATTTGCTCAGTACAGAAATAACAGAACGCAATTTCAGATTTGCTAATGGACATCTTCAAGGTTTCTTAGGTCCTGAAGAACAAATAAATTTGAATGAAAAGTTTTCATATTTCACTGGAACTATTCATATTATAAATATCAATAATTTGTTTTCTACGAGTGGAGATTTTCGAATCAGTTTAAATTTGTTTAGTTACGGAATTGAATTTCTATTCTATTCTGCAAATATTCAAGTATTGTACACAATCAATCGCGGTAACTAAATATGTACAAAATTTTGTTTATTCTTTAATAAAAGACTGCGTGCTTTTAGTTTTTTTGTTTTTCTTGCTGAAAGTGTAGATTATGGTGTTTAAAAGTCACACAAATATATTTGAAATCTTTCCTGTCATTAGTTTCTTCAATTTGGACTTAAAATTTGTTATTGTATCTGATTCCTGATTCCTGAAATCGAATTTCCTGAATTGGGTGTGGTTTGTATAATTTCAGGGTGAGAACAGCTACTCTGGTCAGTGCTAGTCTTTGCCATAGGAAAATATACAACTTGCAAGTAGTTCATGATCTGATATGGCCAGAATCACTAGAGAGTCTAATGATAGTGATACCAGTAGCTCAAATTCCTCTTGTGTCTTCAGCCAATCCATTCTGTTACTTGTGCTAATCAAGATCACCTCTGGTTGGAAATTGGAGCCGAGTGTTCAAATAACACTCCTGATGATGATGACAGTGTTTTTCCAGGACAATGATAAACTTCTAACAGCAAGCCAGAACGAAAACATGACCTCATACTTAGCTTTGCATAGCCTTTTTTTTTTACAAACAGCAGCATAAAACATTTCCTGAGTGTAAGTGTTATACCCATAGTCAGGGGGGTTTGAGGGGTTTGGTCATCCCTCTTTTGAGTGACTGGAAGTAAATGGCTCAGTCACACCCTACATTTAACTTGTGTAAAATCATGTACTTGATCGTGTCCAAACCATAAGTAGAATTATCTGCCATTTAACTAAATATTTTCTGGATACACTTCATATTCTATATGTATGTGATAGTCTGGTCTTATTCCAAGCTATACGGTAAACAACGAGCTCCTAGGCTACAAAATATCGCTCTCATAATGGCATGAACAAATCTAGCTATGCTACATCTATTCTTTACATGGGTCATAATGCACTTATTTAAATTACTTGTAAGATGAATGGCTTATTAAATGGTGCACTGTTGTGTACATCTCAACTTAATGGTTGGCAGCTAATTTTGAGTAGTGTGACCTTTACCACCCTTCACTTGCTACACGGGGAGAGGAAACGTTATCATTGACTCGGCAGTTCTAATTCCACCTGAAATCTGTTTGAGGTAAGTCACTTCCTTGTTACATGAGAATGATATAGCACTAGTACTTTATCACTCATTGCTGATAATCAACAGAATTTAGATGTAGAATGTAAGACAAGTTACTATTAGTATGGACTAATAGTATGGACATCGTTTTTTTCAGAAAGGAGGAAGTAATAGTAGGTTGGGCTTTCTTGCATATTTCAAAATCCGAACACCCACCATGTAATCTTCAGACTATAGGCCTGAATGTGTAATAGGTCCACTGCTTGTGCTTGGGAATGTATTTACCACAGGGAAACGTAATCAATAAATTAACTAATAGACACTAGTGATTCAGAACCAACCTGTATTATTGAACATGAAGGCTTCAACACTTTTGTCTAAGGGTATGGGTCCTAGCAATTTTAAAGCACAGGTTACAATATGCCTATCAAAACTACAGTAGACATTAGTGATATTCATGTCATGTACTTATTCATGAGATAATATGTGACATTTTACCTGCACCATATTGTTGCTTGTAATTGAAAAAAAGCCAAAATAAAAAAACAGTGCTCTAACCACTAAGCTACAACAACCCTTGACCTCCAAGACCTTCACATTTTTCCTTTATACTGTTGAGTAGTACCGCTTACTGCAGTCTCATACTCAACAGACCACCAATTATGTGCCGTCGGAACACCTTTTCGGTGTCAACTGGAGACACCTTCCCCTCTGAAGAGGAGCCATAATTTGTGGATTGAAAAGGCTTTATCATCACAATTATCAAATTCTGACACTTCATAAAACTAGATTGACAACTTTCTCACCTATAGCAGTCCAGAAAAAAGCAAAGGAACAATGTGAAAAAATCTTAGTTGTCACCGGGATTTTAACCCAGGGCCACTGGCTTTAGCCACCAGTGCTCTAACCACTGAACTACGACAACCCTCAACCTCCAAGACCTTCAGATTTTTACTTTATACTATTGAGTAGTACCACTTGCTGCAGTGTCGTCTTCAACAGACCACCCATTCTGTGCCGTCAGAATACCTTTTCAGTGTCGACCGGAAACACCTCCCCCTCCGGAGAGGAGCCATATAGAAACTGTAAGCGGCACTACTCAACAGTATAAAGAAAAAATGTGAAGGTCTTGCATTAACTCAGCAGTTCTAGTTTCACCCTAAAGTTAGTTGATGTCAGTTATTGCCTTGTTACATTAGAATGATTTAGCACCACCACTTTACTGCTCGTTGCTGATAATCCACAGTATTCAATGAATTTATTAATAGAAGATGTAGAACTAAGACAAATTATTAGATATGGCACTAGCAGTTTTCCACTTATGTTGCTGATAATAGACAGAATTTAGACATAGAACTTAAGACAAGGTATGAGGTATTGCACAGTTCATTGTTGTTTTTTAAGAATAAAAGGAGAAAACAATAGTAGGTGTAACTTTTGAAATCCGACCCCCCAATGAAAAGTTCTTGCTATGGGCTTGAATGTGGCCATTGTGTAGTTAGGTCCAATGCTTGTGAATGTATTTGTCACGGGAAAATCCAATCAGTGAATTAACAAAATTGACACAACAGTTTCAGAACCAATCTGTATTATTCAACGTGAAGGCTTCAGCACTGTTAGTCTAAGGATATGGGTCCTAGCAATTTTAAATCACAGGTTACAGTATAGTTCCAGTGGAGTGTCACTTATTCAATATCATGTACATGACCAATGTTCTATAAGGTAAACCACTCCCATCTTCATGAATAATCTCTAGCTATTGCCTATCAAGACTAAATTAGATATTAGTGTTTCATTCATGTTGATTACTTACTCATGAGATATTAAGTGATATGTTACATGCACCATAATTATTGTTGTTTATTATTGAAAAAAGACAAAACTAAAACCACATCAACAAAAACACACACACACTGTGTCTAGGATCCATACCCCTATACAAGCAAGATTAAGCCAATGTTTAGTAAGACCGGTTTGTTAAGAATCACTTGTATCTATTTTGTTGATTACTGATTGGATTTCCCCACAACAAATACATTCCCAAGCAGTGGACCTAGTTGCACACTGGCCACAGTGACACTTGCACACAGGAATAGTTTTATGCTGCTTTTTGAAAGAAAGAGCTTTGTTAAACTACATTAGCTATAGGTCATGTTCCAGTTCCAGCTTGTTGTTAGAAGTCTTTCATTGTCTGACAACCATCATCATCATCATAGGAGTGTTTTTTGAGGGTTCATTGTGACTTCCCAACAGAATTAATGCTTTCTTGACTAGCATCTGCAGCAGAATACGATAGGTTCAAGACCAGAAGAGGTTATATGAGCTAGGCTTCACTATCATAGACTCATTATCGTGAGCTACCTAAACAGTTGTACGGTTGCTATAGGAAAACTAACTACTTACCAGAGTAGCTGTTCTCAACATGACACCACACGAACCACACCCAATTCAGGAAATATGATCTCAGGAAGCAGTAAGCAAATAAATAGCGCCAACTTTAGGTCCAAATATTGAGGACACTAATGAAAGAAAAAATCTCAAAGTTTGTGTGTGTGACTTTGGATACCATATTCTACACTTTCAACAAGAAAAACAATATAATTTGAAGCTACTTGAGTCTCTCTAAGTCAAATAGTAAAAAGCATATCTTTAAAATAAAGTATGAAATATAGCTAATATCATTTTTGATCATTAAAAATGGACTTATTGTCATAATAAAAATTTGATGGAGATGATTACATCAGAAGACATACGGTGAAAAAATATGATGTTTAACTTGCAGAAATACCTTAATCAAAATTTTGAATCATTACTCAGTAGGTTTCCATACTATTATTTTCCACAGGTCCATGTTATTATAATCCTTGTATGAGTGGAATTTGCTTTGAACTTTCCAACCACAAAAATGACTACAACTGCTCCTGCTACCCAGACTACTCTGGATCACAATGCAATCAAACCATTGATGATTGCAGAATTCCTTATGCAGTGAATTGTAACAATGGATACTGTGTGGACGGAAATGAAACTTTCAACTGCTCATGTTATGCTGGCTTCATGGGAAAGAGGTGTGAGGTCAATATAGATGAGTGTGAACACAACCAATGTCTAAATGGAATTTGTAACGACACTATCAATCACTATAATTGCGACTGCTACCCAGGATGGTCAGGACGGTATTGTGAGACAAGAATAGATTACTGTGATGGAGATGAATCTGCCCTAGGTTCTTGCAATTCTATAGGAAGTGCTAACTGTACAAATCTGAATTCTACATTTCTGTGTACATGCCATACAGGTTGGACTGGTGTACAGTGTGATGTAGACATAGATGAATGTGAGAGCAAACCATGTGTTAATGGAGGTTGCTGTACTAATGGACTATTTGGGAATATTACCTGCACCTGCCAATTAGGGTATTCAGGAATTACCTGTGAAGATGACAACAGCTCCTATGTTGCTTGCTCTCATTCATCCTGCCTTAATGGTGGTACTTGTGTCGAAGACTTCGGCCCACACTATCACTGTGACTGTGACACAGGTTACGGAGGAGCTAATTGTAGCTTCAATATAGATTACTGCAATCTGCACATTTGTCAGAATGGTGCAACTTGTGTACAACATACAGGGACAAACTTCAGTTGTATATGCAGTGAAGGATATACTGGCTACATATGTGATACCAGATTAACAATGTCATATAGAAATGAGTCATGTAGCAAGTGCATGGAGAGTATAGAGGTAACAACTGCAAATCAAGTAACTGATTTACAGCAAACGTTGAAAAATACAACCATAATCAGTAAGCAATGCATTTCGTTCGTATAAATATAGATATTACATTGACAGAGCAGCTTTATTCAACTAATATTATTGGAAGAAAAAAACTTATCCTGCAATTAGCTAGATGAATATTCCAAAAAATTTTTTACCATTTCATGTGTGAAATGTACAAATTTTCATTAAAAAAATTTCTGTAGTTGCACTACAGGAAACTTTCTGCTAACATTAATTTTTAAACAAATTTTATCATTGAATAACCAAAAATGTCCTAATGTGTACATGCAACTTAATGGGATAACTTATTTACATTTAGAGCTTGTTTCATTTTATATATTTAATATCAATTATATTATCTAAAATTTTACTTTTAGTCATTTTGTTGGCTGCCCTGAATTTCCTCTTAGTTGTTATTCTTGGAGGGATCTTAATGAAAGCATTGGTGCCACGATATTTCAATCATAAAAGAATATCAAAGTAAGTTAAAGTATTTTAACTGTATTTTAATAATGTTCATATGTCTTGTTTATAAGTTTGCAGCCAGAAGCTGATAACGTACCTTTACAGGATATGGCCCTAGAAAATGATTTGGAGAAAATCACAGATGATGTCTGATTATGAAATGCTAGAGAATTTTAGTAGGAGTGAACTATTTACAGTCATTTGTTGCAGCGATTAGTGATTGACAACTAGATTATAAATGTGTGTTTTTATTTTTTTTAAACTTAGAAATATTTGTGCTAAAATTACTATAACTATTAATCCTATTATTGTACATAAGTAGCACTTAAATCTTATAGTTTAATTATTAAAAAATATTTACTACATTCATATAAATAAAAACTTTTCCTTAATGTGCTGTTGATCCCTCAGTCGAACTATATAATATGGTGGGATGAAATGCCATGAGTGTCTTTGTCTCCAATTCACAATCTTTTTATTACTATAACATTGTCATGGTTCACTGGTCCATGCCGAAAACTAGTAGTTATGTCTGCATGGGTGATTAAATAATCAATGTTTACAACTCTGAGCCTAATACAGTAAACAGCTAATAACTAGTGGTGCGCTCGAATAGCGCAAATGCATGGCGAGCGAGCAGACTCTTTTTACAGAAAAATAGGACAGAAATACAAAATGACATACGTACGTCCAAACATATACAAACAAACATCCCCGATTTTTTCATTTTTACCCCTGTAAGTGTCTCGCTCTCTACGCTCGCTCGCCAATTATATATCTGAAATCTCAATTGAACACGACTGAGAGTCAGCTTGGCTCGCTTCGCTCGCTCGCTGAAATTAAGACCACTACACTCTGCTTTTCATTTACTACTAGTGGTGTGCTTGAGCACAAATGGCGAGCGAGCCTTAAACTACACTATTGTTAAATTTAATTTTAGCAACTAACACTCAAGCTATTAAAATGAAGTCGAGTTTTTACATTACTATGAGGTA
>WLWI01004365.1_pt1 | contig 11986 bp, 14 predicted proteins | sample 6701501 | NCBI WGS metagenome assembly WLWI01 (sample SAMN12718690, study PRJNA515312) | sponge metagenome | isolation source: marine sponge | host: Mycale hentscheli | place: New Zealand: South Island, Marlborough, Capsize Point | collected 2014-11-01
CCTAGAGCTCTAGAAAGAGCTCCAAGTGAGCGGAAAATCCCAATCACTTTTCCTTTTTCATCTCCATCACCTGCAAATACCAAACAAATAAAGCAAGCACCAATATTTAGAGCAATATTATATATATTATATGTATGTGACCGTCTACAGGAAAACCGGGCACAACGCGACACCCTTCGAAAAATTTTTTTTTGCACTTACAGAGTTGTCGGCGTCCAGATATTGAGCTCTCCAAGTTTTATCGTCGTAACTTAAAGGCTTGAAACAATACATTTTAAAGAAATCGATCGATCTTTTCTCGATATTTACGCACGCCGCGTTGTGCCCGGTTTTCCTGTAGACGGTCACATATATTGGAAGACATTCAATGTAGGAGTGACAAAAATTAGGGGGGGATAGTTTGAGAAGACACTACTGAATCTTGTGTAGAATGTCATAATAACTTACCAAAGTTTGAAGCTATTGTAGTCATGCTTGGAACTATGGCACCAGCACCTGTATTTGTTTGTTTGTTTGTTAAAATAGAGACAATAGCAAATACACAAGTCATCCTCCTTTAATTTAAAAAAACAACAAAAAAAAACAAAAAAAAACTACAACAACAGCAGCACAAAATAAAAACCAACAAAGAAAACTGCAGAAAGCCCAATTACAATTGTTAGTGTTAGTATGGGTACTACATACAAAAACTAATTCTGGCCTTGCTGCTGCATCGGCAGTTTATACATTTTACTGAACTAACCAAAGGAATAAAACACGAGACCAAAGAACAGCATTCTTGTAGAAGAGGCCCAGCCCACCAGCAGCATCCCTGGAATGATAAGCAGCATACCCTGCAAGGCGGCAATGCATTGTGAACAACATATCATCAAGACAAAACACAAGCTCCACCCATCAATTCTAGGAACTAACAATAATACGATCCAATGCGAAATTCAAGAAGGGAAAAAAAGATAACTACAAGTATTTAATTTGTGGTCATGCCAAGGTTCTTGCAAACAGATACCCACCTGTAACCCATTCTCCTGGCTTCTCAAATGTAAACAAACAAACTGGGAGAAAGAGATGGACCAGCACATTTTGATTTGCTATCCCTTAATGTGCTTATGTAAGGTTCTATATTCTTGATGAGTTTGTGCATTATTACGACAGGATATTTACAATTTCAATTATTTTATTAGGGAGAAAAAAAAAAGAAAAAGCGGTTCACTGTGGATGATCACTTAAGTGGCCACACCCAGATATTTAGTAGTTGGGTTGGCATTTTTATTATTATTTAAAGCATTGTTAGTGCTGAAGATTCGCACAACAGGTGCTCGAGTAGTTGAAGTCTAATTAACACTTAACATCCTATCCCCACAAGACACATATTCTGTGTCTAACAGTGTGAGAAAGGCATGTCTGGAGCAGACACATGACCAGGCAAGCCACACACTACCCCCTTCTCTCCAGGGCATACAAACTCGCCAGCGACACATAGCGACTGCCGTTGGTGTTTCAGAGCATTAATTCAATGAAGGGATGTCCGGAGGGGGAAAACTTGAGACAATGTGGGAAAGTGAGATCACACTCGGATTCCACTAAGTGACCAAACAGGATATGCAGGTACAATTAGACTGGGAGAAAACTGAGGAAATAAATCATACATGCATACACCCGGCAAGTCTTCCACTCAGTTAAGGCACATAACAAGCGATAAGTTTCCACACTCACCATCAAAGCTGTACGCTTCTCTGAGCCAGGAGGCCTTCTTCTGACATATCCACCTAAAAACACGAACACACACACATACTTGTATACATCACCAGCGGTGGCGTGCAGATAGCCGGAATAGTCCCCACAGCAAGCCAGCCAATAGAGGACCCCATTAATAACTGCTCTATGGACTCCCACTTCAATTTAATTAACACTCCCCCATCCCTGGCCAGCATGCTGACGAATGAGCCTCATCGGTAGTGAGGGCAGTCTACACAGGTCCACACCCTGTGCTCCTGCGAGGGTAATGAGCCGAGCCGGCACTAACAAGCTCAGCAACCACCACCAACCAATCAACCCACCATCGCTATACCAACCTAAAACCACAGCCAAGAAGATGGGAAGCCACAAGAAGGAACAAATGAATTAACAAATTCACCAGCAGCAAGCAGTAACATTCAACTCTGACAATACGACCACAGCAAGAGGTAATCTCTAATTATCTCTGACAGATCAGCTCTGTTTGGGTGTAGGGTGTGTCCTTTCCGAGTGTCAGTGAGTGGATGCTTATTATAATAGATCACATGTGTGCTTATTCATGCATCAACCCACCATTAGTTCCACAGGAAGAACAACCAGAATGCCTTCTCCATGCCAACAAATTGATCAAAGTAGACAATGGCTTGTGTAATGTACCTCTTCACACCCACACACTCACACCCACACATTCTTTCACTAAGTCAGTTTTCCCGGCAAGTTCCCGTTAACTGGCAAATCTCATTCTCCAGAGATCATTGACTTGTTCACCTACCTTGTACTAGAATCATAATGACTCCAATAAACAGAAACATCTTGCCTTGATCCATGCTGGAACACATAGAGCAAATACAATACAATTATATATAATACAACTATATAATACAATATAATGCGACTTTGTAATACAATACAATATAATACAATATATAATACAATACCATATACAATACAAATAAATACAATGTAATGTTAAGTGAAGGGAACGGCAAATTAAATACTAACAGATAAATATTTTAAAAATTAACATTCATGCTTGGATTTGAGAGGAAGTGATTGAATTCTGAATGTTATTGAGTATCAGGAGATGAAGTAATAGAAGAGACAGCAAATGCTTGGAATGATTGGTACATGGAACAGTGAGATCACGGAGCCAGAAGGAGAGTGCATAATGGAATTACGTACAACAACAGCTTGCCAGGTCTATAGGATGGAGTTAATACAATATAATATGAAAGGTCTGGTATAGGACAGACTGAAGTCTACATAGCCTGAGGGAGGACTATTCACACAAAGTGTACCATTTAAGTTATAAGAAGTAATGTGACTGCATGGACTTAATTCACATGACAACTAAGAAAAAATTATCATCTAGCCACTACAATTTACTCTGAATGAGGCGGGAAATGCAAAACTTTTTATCCCACAAAAAAAAAAAAAAATAATAAATAAAATTTAAAATAATCGTAATTACAAATAATCACAATGAGGAGTGGTAATACTTCAATCCTTCCTTTGGTATCCTTGACATGTATCCCCATGTGTTGTTGACTCAAGATTACAATTGTAGTAATCTCCTCCCTATTCTACCAAATTGGAGCTCATACCACATATAATCTTTGTGTGTGTGTATGTGTGTGTGTGTGTGTGTGAATGGTGAATGTCAATAGTAGTTATAGTAGTTAAAAAGTAGAAAAGAAGAAGAAGGACTACATATAGAAAATGAATGGCGGAGGGGCTAAAGCAACTTTTTTCTTCTTTTTTCCCCCCCCTTCTTTTTTTTTCTCTATGCATTCTGTGGGTAACCACATGGCAAGCCAACTAGCAAGTTGCTAATATCAAGGCCGTCCACACAAAAGCAAAGTGACCAGTAGACAAGAGGATGATATGATACAAGCTAGCTATTTATATACTGAACAAATAATTTCTTAAGTGAAATTTGAATGGTCTTATGGATGTCGGGTGTTAAAATCCTGTCTGGAATTGAGTTCCATAGCGGGACTGTACTCACACAATATGAGCCACGGTGATAGTCTGTGTGCACCCTAGGTAGAAATAGGGGCTTAAGAGTTGGCATGACGAACTGAAGTAGATGGGTGTGGTTCGAAGACTGAGGCTGGGATCAAGGATTCCTCACTGAGGATCCTCTCACACAGACAGAGCTTGGCCAGTTGATGCCGCAGGTGCAACCTAGGCCAACCCAACTGGTTGACAAGGTCTGAACCCGTAGCAGACCACTTCCTGGTCACCACCTTAGCTGCGAACTCCTGCACTCTGTCTAGCTTGCGGAATAATGTAGAGCGGTAGGGGTCCCATATGCTAGCCCCATAGCCCAAAATTGGGAGGATGACGGTCTTGAACAGTCTGATGAGACTGTGAGGGTTAGCCTGACGGAATTGGCGGTACAAGAAACCCACCATTCGCTTGGCCTTGCAGCAGGTTTGGTTTATATGCAGCGACCACGAAAGGTTTGAAGTGATAATGATACCTAGATACCTATAAGAAGATACACACTCAATAGGCGACTCTCCCACTTTGATCTCTAAAACAGGGGGGCGCCGCTTCCTTGACACCATCATTGCCTTGGTCTTGATGACATTCATCTTCAAATCTCGCTCCTCCGTCCAATCTGAGATAGCACAGACATTCAGTACTGCTTCCTGAGTGGACGCTCTTGGACGAAAACCGAACTGATTGTCTGATAGCAAGTGGTTGGCAATCAGGTGGTCCAAGATGACATTATGAACTTGACGTTCCAGGCTTTTGGAGATTAGCGACAGTAGTGAGATTGGGCGATAGTTGGTTGCAGAGGCAGGATCACGAATATTGGAGTGATGTTGGATGTCTTCCAGCTCGTAGGGAACTTCCCCTGGGAGAGAGATTGATTGAAGGTGGTAGTCAGGTAAGGTGAAATAGTGTGGGCTGTCTGACGCAACATTACACTGGAGATCTCGTCGGGACCAGTGGCAACATTTGGTCTCATGGTGGCAAGAGAGTGGAAAACATCCTCGACGTCACAGGTGACGGAGGATAGTCTAGGCACACTAGGGGGTGGCTCAGGCAAGACAGTGGAGGTGGAGACCTTTTTGTTGTAAACTGAAACAAAATGCTGATTCAGTAGTGTAGCCTTCCCAACTGCATCGCCAGCCGACTCGTTGCCTAGATATAGAATGGCAGGAACACGTGACTTAACTGCTGTTGTCGAACGATAAAGTCTCCAGAACGCCTTCTGGTCGTCTCTGAGCAGACTCAGCTGGTCAAAGAAGTGCTTCATGGCTTGTCTTAAGGCTGAGACAGCCCGGTTTCTCAGCAGCCTGAACCTACGCCACAGATCGGGGAGGTTACGTCTTTTTGCCTCACGATGGGCATAGTTTCTCCTCTCCAAGGCCCTCCTAACGGGTGAGGTCAGCCAAGGTAAGCTTGACTTCCCAAGAAAGAGCAACACGTGGTCTTTATGGAACTGCTAAGAATTATAAGGGGAGAGGTGAAGGGGGTGCATTTGCCTTTCCTAAACTCTAAGAACAAGGTCTGTGTCTGAGCTGGAGGCCCTTATTCTTACACTAAAATTTTTTTTAAGCAAAAACACTTGTTTATACAATTGATGGAAGATCTCCTTGCAGATGTGTCGACACTTAATTAATTAAACCCTTAATATCACAGAATTTAATTGACAATATGGTAGATGCTGCTTCATTACTTCTAAGGCTGCAGTTTGGCACGCTAAACGACAGAAGCCAGCCAGCAGTGTCAGCCATTGAGAATTGACACTTGTACATAAATAAACTAATGAACCTGTGAAGAAGAACATACAGAGAAATTGTGTAACGGTTCGCTAGGTCTGTCTGTAATTGTGCCTGTCCACAGTGAGTGTGTCTGCCTGATACCTGGTGTAGTGGAACCTCTGGTGACAGAGGAACGTCAGAGAATACTCCAAACCAGAGAACAGGAACAGATACAGGAAGTACGTCAGACCCAACCAACGAAGGTTAGAACGATCTACAAGGGACAAAATATCAAAAGCAAGTAATGAAGTTATCAAACAACCACAAGTCAACAAACAACCACAAGTCAACAGAACAGTGAAGTGGGAACGCTACACACACCATTCCCTCTCTCTCACTCACCACTGGGATAGGAGCACTGGGCTATAAGGAACAGTGAATGGTTAAAGTGAACTATCGTAATTGGGGATTTGATTATTACCGATTTATTATTGCTTCGATTATTATTATTATTACATACATTGACACATCTATTCTGTTGTTTAAAGCAGAAGAAAATTTAGTTGGTTGGAGTGAACAGGATGTGCGGGCATGCACCCAACACATGAGACGACAGACAAGTAGAGATCAGTTAGTAGAGGTACTGCCCCTTTGGCAGACACTGCAAGATATCTGTAATAGAGTCGCTAGTCACAGCTAAATATGGTGACACCATTTCCTTAAAATAGACTTCCATCCCCTTTCCAACTTGGGTTGCTGTTCGCAGTCTATTCACACGCACACGTAACCCACTGAGCCCTTGATTTGTCAACTCTGGCGAGAACAGGAATTTCTAGTGTACTGCAAACTGGTATTGGAAACATGATAAATTTTTTGGTGATATTCTCAAAGGGGATTAAAGATAAGCTAATCAGTGGCCATCCTTTGAAGTCATACCTGAATACCTAATGCATACACAAACGAAGCTCTTATACAAGTAACTTAATTTCGCACAGAACTCTAATAACAACTAGCTTTCCTTTTACACAACAATTGCAATGGAAGTGCAAAGTTTGCTGAAAAGTGAAACCTTTGGCTACAGTCTTACCATATCAATCCACATTTTTAGCAGACTGTATTGCTAAGAGGTGGCACAATACATTTCACTAGTAACCACTAAATGTACTAGTCCTAAGGAAATTCACATGAAGTGGAGGGAAAAAACAAAAAAACAAAAAAACAAAAAAAAAACAAAAAAAAGTTTATAGAAAGATATATTTAGTGAGAGTGAGAGCAGAAGGGTAAACAGGTAGAGGTGGTATGGGAACAAGTGAGGTGTGGACAAGAGATGAATAGGGTGTTAAGTAGAGGGGTAAACACATGTATGTCACACATGCCGAACTAGTTAAGGGGGCAGGACATGGGTAGGTAGTTTACAGAGGCACATGCACATGTACACAGAGGGGGGGGGGGGGGGGGTAGTATAGGGCCATTGGAGACGGGAGGAGAAGGGCAAAAGCTGAGAGAACGGGTATGCTTTTGCAGGAGACCGTTTTAGGGGTCGGCTCATTGAGCTGAAAATAGTATCCGAAGGTCCAAAAAATATAGTGCTACCAGGTGCGGAGGTAGTGAAGACCCCCCGCTGGTATGGCAAGAATGGAGTTATGAGTTGGAAAACCACCCGGATAGAGAGTGGGTGGAGTTTCTAGTAAGAGGAATCCGAGAAGGGTTCAGAGTGGGGCATAACCAAGAGAGGGTTGTGCTAAGAGAGGGTTGTGCTAAGAGAGAAGAGAGGAGTCATGTATGAGGATCCCAGCACAGAGAGGTAATAAGTAAATACCTCAAGGAGGAAGAGAGTGCTGGGAGAATTCACAAAGTGCAGGGAGGTGAATCAAGAGTGCAATGTTCACCGTTTGGGGTAATTCCTAAAAAGGGAAAGCCAGGAAAGTGGCAGCTCATTGTAAATTTATCGGCTCCGGAGCAAGTGTAAATGATGGGATTGACAAGGAGCTGGCCAGTGTGGCTTACACGTCAGTCGACGAAGTGGCCAGAAGAGTGATGTCTTTGGGCAGAGGAGCAGAACTGGCGAAAGCGGATGTGAAAGCCGCGTACAGAAATGTACCAGTTCATCCCAGAGACAGATGGCTACTGGGAATGAGATGGGAGGGCGCGACGTTCGTGGACGGCACTGCCGTTTGGTCTGAGGTCCACCCCACTGATTTTCACTGCCCTGGGAGATGCAATCCAGTGGATTGCCATCAAGAAAGGAGCCGGATGGCTCAGGCACTACGTCGACGACTTTGTGTCGGTAGGAGGCAAAGGATCAGGCGAATGTGCACGATCGATGCGAGTGTTCAAAGATACGTGTAGAAGGCTGGGAATGCCTTTGGACGAGAAAAAAGAGGAAGGTCCATCGGAAGTTATCACGTTTCTGGGCATTGAGTAGATACCATTAACTTGTAGCTGAGATTGCCTCAGGACAAACTGAGAGAGTTGCTCGGCATATTGAGAAAGTGGAGGGACATGAACAATTGCAAGAAGAGAGACCTGGAGTCGATAGTAGGGTCTCTAAACCATGCCTGCAAAGCAGTGCGAGCTGGCAGGTCGTTTAAGCGTAGGTTGCAAGATTTGATGGCAACCGTGGAAAGGGACGACAGAAGAGTGCGATTGAATGTGGAAGCCAGGGCAGACCTGGAGTGGTGGTATCAGTTCGGGATTGGATGGAACAGTACATCTATGATACAGGCGGGCCTATGCGAGACCACTCCTGAGTCTGAGTTAGTGTCTTGGACGCATCTGGATCGTGGGGATGCGGGGCCGAGTGGAGTGGTAGATGGTTCCAAGTGAGCTGGGACTCGGTACAGCAAGCGAAAGAGTGGAGTATAATGCCAAAAGAGTTGTTACCAATTGTAATAGCGGCAGTGGTGTGGGGCGAGCACTGGACGGGCTCCACAGTGAAAGCCTGGTGTGACAATACGGTCGTGGTGGCGACCATCAAGTCGGGCTCGTGCAAAGAGAAGAAAGCGATGCACCTGATGAGGTGTTTGGCATTCATAGAGGCAATCAGGTGGTTTACGATAGTGGCAGACCATATTAACGGGGAGGGTAATGTGGTAGCGGATGCGCTATCGAGGAATAAAAGTAACGTAGCTCGGTCGTTCATGCAGGCTCCAGAGGAGACGCCGACGGAGACACCAAGGGGCTAATAGAGCTACTAACGAGCGAGAACCACTCCTGGTCAGAGCAGGATTGGTCGAGGCTGAGGAGTTTTTGTTCCAGCAAGGACTAGCCCCGGTAACGCGGGAGCATTACCTAGGGATATGGAAAAGGTATGAGGCGTGGTGTGGGTGTGGAAGCTTAAAAGAGCCACCACTGCCGGTGACTGAAGAAAAAGCTATTGGATACGTGGTGACTCTGGCATGCCAAGGAGTAAAGGATGAGACTGTGAGACATCATTTGGTGGGTCTCAGACAGGCTCACCTGAGGGCTGGTCTCCCAGCGCCAAACTGGAGCGAAATGGCAAGGCTCGGTCAAATCAGGAAGGGTTTGACCAGAAACAGAGCAATCCAGGGCGGGAACGGATTGGTAAGAGACCCGGTGAGATGGCACCACCTGGAGGCCATGAAGTCAGTGTGGAAACAGTGCGGAAATAAAGGCACGACACTATGGGCAGCCGCCTGTTTGTGCTTCTTTGGCTGTCAGAGGGCAGGGGAAGCGCTAGCTCCAGAAAGCAGCAGTTTCGACCCCAAGGTACACTTGTGCTGGGAGGATGTGCAGCTGGAAGACGCGGAAAGGCCTGAGTGGATACAAGTGAGGGTGAAGGAGTCCAAGACAGACAGGCTGGGAAAGGGTGCACTGGTCACAGTGTGTAGGACTCGTAAGCCGATATGCCCGGTGGTGGCGTTACTGGAGTTCATGGTCATCCGGAAAGCAGGTGATGGTCCGTTCTTCAGGTTAGATGACGGGAAAGGCCTGAACAGGAGAGTCTTCGTAGAAGAACTCAGAAAGGCTCTGAGAGAGAGGGGGGTGGCAGACGAGGGCATATTGGGACACAGCTTCAGAATAGGAGCTGCCACCGCTACATCCCGGAATGGAGCATCTGACGAGCAAATAAAGGACCTGGGCAGATGGAGGAGTCGAGCGTACAAAGGGTACGTGAGAACAGGATGCAAAGCTCAGGCAGCTTGTGTGCGGGGGGGAAGACAACACGAAGGGGACTGGTGGGAATGGTATTAGAAGAGCACAATAGAGTAAGGGGTGGAGCGTGTGTGCGAGTGTCGGAGCAGTCGGGGCTCTCCGAGTGGCCAGTGTTGGGGCGGTTCGTGGGGCAAAGCAGCAGCAGGGTGTGGCAGAAGCTGCTGCGAGTCGGCGTTCACGGCAGAGAGACCATGATGCCTAGGCCTAAATGGAGGTAAAATTACGGTAAAATTACGGACGTATGGCCAACTGCAAACCTCCGGCACACACACGCAAAGTTGAGGATACAAGTACTAGTGAATGAGTAATCTTAACACAAGGTAACGATGGGGGACATCACATCGGAGAGGAATGACGATGGATGAGTAGGGATTCTGACACCGGAGGCCTCAGCTGGTAACTATATTCATCTGACTGTGCATATGTGGCCACTTAGCTGCAGGTTAGGTGGGGTTAATACTTGGCGGGAAATCCTACACTTGGTAAAGGGATTATGGGCTTGGGAATCCCAGCATCACGTGGGAGCATAGAGAGGTGGGCATCAGTCAGCCTGCACTTGACTGTGTGCACCACCAGTTGAGGATAGTGGCTGATTACTTGTTTTACCTAGTTAATTTTTACCGAGATAATGGCTAGTGAGGAGAGTAGCGGTTTGACTATGGAGAGGGAAGAGCCTCAGGAGGAGCCTGGTCCCAGCCGTGTAGAGCTATACCGGAGGGAGCGGTAGAGTGCATTAGGGCAGTGGTTTCCGAACTACTGGACCAGCAGCAGCAGAGGCTAGGGATGCTAGTGGTGGGGGTGGTGCCTCTGTGACCACCCACCACTAGCATCCCTAGATTGTGATGTTGATGTAAGACGATTCACATTTAGCAGTGTTGAGCGAGTGGTGTGACCACTCACTAATACTAGTTAGTATTCCTGGGTCTAGTGGTGAATAGGGTATGCAGTTGCACTCCTTGCCAGTGTTCAGTGTATTGTTGTTGTTGGGTGGGATAGTGTCAGTATGTGTATAGTGCCCAGTAAGCGGCGTGACCCTTACTGTGTGGGAGCGATGTCCAACGGTAAGGGTGTGATCCTTACCTTGGGCCTGCCACTACTCAGCTGGGAGTAGCCCAGCTGGGTGTTATACGTGGATGAGACAATCGTGATGGTAGGTGGCGTGATCCCTGCTCTGCCACATGGCACTGGATTGGTGCCTAGTCATGGAGCTGTCGTAGACCTCTCTGTTAGAGGCTCGTGTGGTCTGTGTTAAAGTGTGGTGTGTGCCGCATCTTTAGGGTTGAGGCTCGGGGAGTATGATGCCAGTCTGAGTGGTGGACTTTGGCCTCCCCACAATTGCCTCTGCTCCTGGGAGGGCAGAACCCGCACCGGTGAAACCAGTGAAGGCAACTGCTCCTCCATCCCAATCTCCCACCACTAAATTTCAGCTGGGCGAGACTCTCCCTGTGGTGCCAGCGAGAATTGTCCGCCGCATCCTCAAGGGGGACTTCGTGGACATGGCTGAGCTGACGGAGGAAAACTTGGAGTTGGAGCTCCGTCACTCACTCGAGGGGGAGGAGAGCAAGTCAGTACCAGCTCACAAACTGCGTCCAGTGGGGGATCTGCTGGGTTGGGTCAGGGCTTTTTGCCATTTCGCGGGCATTGTGGTCCGCTCCCACCCCAGCAAGGCTGTCAACCTGTGGGCATACCTTGCCATAATCCTTTCTGGAGGGGAGCAGGGTGACTGGTGGTGGGCATATGATGCCCGATTCAGACAACAAATGCCTTCACTAGACAAGGCAGAGTTTGGACGTCTGGACCAGGCCCTTTATACAAGGTGCCTCCTGTCCTCAGGCTCCAGTGGGACGCAGAGGACTGCTCATGGTCCCCCCTCGGACAGTGGTCTTGTCCCGAAGGTGAAGAGGCAGCGAGTCACCGCGTGTTTCGCCTGGAACAATGGACGGGCATGTGCATCAAAACTCTGCTGTTTCCAGCACATCTGCTCCCGCTGTGGGGGGGATCATAGAAAGGTAATGTACCCTCCATCAGGGGAGGGAAAGTCCTCTGCAAACTGAGTCAGCTCGGTGGGAAGTGCCCAGGACTCCCTGGGCCGAACATGACTGTCCTGACAGTTACATAATGAAATGTTCATGCACTTCCCCTCAATTTACTCGTTTTATAATTGATACGATCTGCTGTTGTAGTCAGATTGCTTTCCATATAACATTTTGAGCAGTTGGGGTGTTTGATAGTAGGATGTGGTTGGTAGCTTGTTACGTAGCAAAGGGAGAAGTTTGGGGGGGGGGGGGGGGGGGGGGGGGGGAAACGGTTTTGTTTCACGGCCATTGTTGGGTGTGAAAGGGGGGGGGGGGGGCAAA
>WLWI01004366.1_pt1 | contig 11986 bp, 10 predicted proteins | sample 6701501 | NCBI WGS metagenome assembly WLWI01 (sample SAMN12718690, study PRJNA515312) | sponge metagenome | isolation source: marine sponge | host: Mycale hentscheli | place: New Zealand: South Island, Marlborough, Capsize Point | collected 2014-11-01
ATCGTGAAAAACGATTTGACCTTGAAAAAATTCTGATTTTTTGTTTTCTTTATATTTCCTGCAAAAAACGATTCAGTAAGAAGAAATTAGGTTTGAGGGCAAAACGGGGACCACTGAGTATGTACCTACAGATGCTGAACTGTTTCTGTTTGCGATTACTAATACTTGCCCAAAACGGATAGATGAATCGTTAGCAAAACCAATTGTCGCCGAGAAGAAGGCCGTAGATATTAAATGTAGAGCATTTTGCTTTATTCGTGTTAGTTTTGGCGGATATGGTAACCCGTGTCGTATTGAATTAATATAATTTTTAATTTTATTCTGAAATTTATCTGACTGTGATGAATTCGATTTTTTGTTTTCCTGATCAGAAAAACCTATATTGGTATTCAAAATTAGAAATTGTAACCAAGATTAAAATGAAATCTGCCACCATTATTAAGGTGATCGAACTCGCGTACCACCGGCCAGCCATAATCTAACTGAATTGCGCCAATTGGCAGAAATAGTCTTAGGCCAGCGCCAATGCCGACATTTAATTCTGAAAAATTCCAACCGGCAGATTCCTCCCAGACACTTCCTGAATCAGCAAATAAGCTCCAAAAAATTGTTTCCCCATAAATCGGACCTGTCATTTCTGCAGAGGCAAGCATCATAGATCGTCCGCCGACAGGTTCCCTATTTGAGGGGTCAACTGGACTGGCGTCCCGTTCTTTGAAACCACGTATAGAATTGGCGCCGCCGGCAAAAAAACGGTCAAAAACTTTTATCTGATCTCCTGAAATGCGCACAGCCTGTGCAATTTCTCCTGAAAGTTTTAACACAGACTGTTTGAATATTGGAAGATATTTATCACCACTAGCGATAAACTTGTAAAGATTTGTATAGCTGCCGATGGCTTCACTTTGCAATTCGGTTCGAATTGATAACCGTGACCCGCTGGATGTCAAGACGACTCTATCTCGATGATCCCTGATGAATCCCAGAGAAAGTGCACTGATAAGTTCACTACCTTCTTCTTCTCTAAAGAATTCATTGCTGAAATCTAATTCAATATCGTTAATATCTATTTCTTCAAGCCGGTACCCAAATGACTGACGCCAAAATGGTTTTTCCAGTTTTCGCGTAAAATTCAGACTTGTGCCTGAACTATCCTGATCATAGTCCCGGTTACTTGATGTCTCTCTTCTCCATAGCTCATAATCAAATCGTAGAGGTTTTTCCATTAACCAAGGTTCTGTAAAAGACAATATAAAATCTTTTCTTGATGACCCAAGCTGTGCTCGTAATCTGAAACGTTGACCTCCACCTCTAAATGTTGGATAATTTTTGACGTCAAAATTTGATTGTGCAACTTCAATTGTACCCAATATTGAATCTGTGCTTGAAAATCCCGCACCAAAAAGAAGTTGACCTGTTAATTTTTCATTAACTTTTACATTGAGATCCTTGTATTCAGGGTTGTCTGTAGACACGGGGATGATATCTACTTTGTCAAAATATCCTAAATTTAATAAACTTGATTTACTTGAATTAATTTTTCGCGAATCACTCAAATCTCCGGGATGAATTCTTAATTCTCGGCGGATGACATAATCTTTGGTTACTTTGTTCCCGGAGATGTTAATATCTCTAATTGATGATGATTCCCCTTCATTAATAACGATGTTAATTTTAACAGTTTTATTTTCGCTATCGATAATTTTATCTACATAGACATAACAATCTAAATACCCGATTTGATTATACTTGTTTGTGATAGTTTGAACATCTCTGCGTTCATAATCAATCTTAAATAATTCATTGGGTTTCAAGGAAAGTAAACTCTGCAAAATGTCTGTTTCGAATTCGACGTTCCCAGAAATACTGGTTGTTCCCACATAATATTGGGATCCTTCAAGTAGGTAAATGGCAAGATATATTTTGTCTGCTTCAGAATTAAAATTTCTCTCGACATTCTCAATCTTAAAGTCGAGATAACCATTGTTCCAATAGATTTGTTTTATCTTGTCCAAATCATTTTTTAGCTCGGTTTCGTTAAAAAAACCGACCGGGAAAATTCGTCCCCAAAACGAAACATCAGTCTCCATTAGTTTTTGAAGTTGACGATCTGGAAAAATTGTATTGCCAATAATTTCAATCTCTTTTGTTTTGTATCGCGCTTTTTCATCGATATCATATACAATTTCTACATTGTTGGAATTTTCATTTTTTATAACCTGTTGATTAATAATTGTATCGCTATATCCCTTATTGTGATACAAATCATAAAGGCCTTGTAAATCTTCAGTAAGGAGTTTTTCATCCAACGTTTCATGTATTTTTTGAGACAATGATTCTGTGAGTCTAGATGACGACACCATGATGTTTCCATGAAAAATAATTTTGCTTACGCGAACTTTAGGTTTGACTTTGAGCAAAATGTTGACCATGCCGCCACTAACGGGTTCAACTTTTGCCTCTATATCATCAAATTGTTTGGTTAAATAAAGTGTTTTTATATCTAGAGAGAGCTTTTCGGGTGTAAATTCATCGCCATTTTGTAGCGCCATATTCGTTTTAATCATGCCTTCGGGAAGTATTTCATTGGTTGTCGATCTGACGATTATATCGTTAACGGTCACCGCAAAGGTTGATACTGAGCTGATTACCAGCAGGGTCGTTATTAATTTTAAACATTGTCTCATGATATCATTTCGATTTAATTTATTTATATGAAATTGTAATCAGATAATTTGTGAAACATACTCAAAGCCGCTGAATTTGAATATAGCTCCTTGCTATTTGACGTTTATCGTGCAACGCCAAGTATTTATTAGTCCAGGGAATATAGTTTAGAGCGTCGTCAATTACGTCGGTTCCAATCTTATTAAACTAAGGATTTTATAGCTAAGTTTGTTTTTTGGTGTCGGTTGGATTTCATAACCTTAACTTAATGACGTAACGCAGCCTCATAGTAAACCGAATAAGAAATATAGGGTGTCGTAACTTTCAAGTTTTTAACCTACCAATGAATAATGTGTTTTTAAATCAGTAATTGAAAATTAATAATTCGTTATAGATGCTACATCTGAATCCGAAACATAGGACTGATTAAAAAAACGTGTCCACTGCGGTTTGAAAACTAAATTAACGATACCCGTTTCACCATTCCTGTTCTTTGCTATTATTAATTTAGATTCTATTCCTTCTTCTTCATTCTCTTGCTCTGATTCGGTCTCTCTTTTGCGGTGGAGCAGCATAACAATGTCTGCATCTTGTTCAATGGCGCCAGATTCGCGCAAATGTGATAATTTTGGCTGATCTCCTTGTTCGGCTTGCCGGTTTAATTGGCAAAGCAATAAAATGGGGACGTTTAATTCCTTTGCAAGTGATTTTATATCTGCAGAAAGTCGAGCAACTTCTTGTTCTCGGGAAGTCGATTTGTTAGCTCCAACTGGTTTCATGAGTTGAAGGTAATCTATTATGATTATCTGAGTATCAAAGTCCTGTTTCATTCGTCTTGCTTTTTGTCTTAATTCCAATGAGGATAACTGAGGCGTGTCATCGATATATATTGGTGCTGCACGCAAGCGATCGCCAGCTCCCATGATGTCATTCGCCCACTGCGCGTTTGATAATTTACCATCTCTCACGTCTTTAAGATTTATTTGTGCTTCACTGCAAAGAAGCCTCAATACGATTTGGTGGTTTCCCATTTCAAGACTAAAAAGCCCTGCCGGTTTACCATGCTTCACACTGATATTACGCATTATATCCAATGCCAATGCGGTCTTGCCAATTGAAGGCCGCGCAGCCAAGACGACTAACTCTCCGGGTTTTAGTCCCGTAATTTTACTATCGATATCATATCCTGTGGGTAAACCAATTGTGGATGATTTTTTTTGACTGAGATCCTGTAAATGCTTAATGGCATCCTTCATTAGCTCCCCAACGCTCAAGGTGCTGGCGTCAATATTCATTTCAGTGATACTTAGGACCTGGCGCTCAACAAGATCAATTATTTCAAGGACATTGCCGTTAGAATCATAACATTCTCCAACAATATTGCTGCATGTGCTAATGAGACTGCGGAGCATATAGGCGTTAATAACCGATTCAATGTATTTTTCAACGTTCGCAGTGGTGGGGACGACATTGAGCAGATAATTTAAGTATTCCTCTCCGCCGATTTGGCTTAACGCACCTGAGGCAGTAAGCTTGTCAGTCAAGGTTACAATGTCAATGACTCCGGGGATCATATCATTTCGCATTTCTGCAAGGCAGGCGAATATTTTTTTATGTGCGGAATTTAAGAAGTATTTTTCGGAAATGATTTTTGAAAAAACCAAATCCATTGTTTCAGCCGGATCTAAAAGCAGGCAGGAAAGAACAGCTTTTTCCGACTCGATTGATTGAGGTAATGGTTTGTCTCCAACTAGCAGCGGGCCAATATTTTCTGGGCTTGAATTTGCCATTTTAATCGTTAGGCTTTAACCACCCAGACTTTTATCGTTGTAATGACTTCCCGATGTAAATGGATATCGACGGAGAATACGCCTAATTTTCTGATTGGTTCAGCCAATACCACTTGTTTTCGTTCTATCTTTATGGCCATTTCAGCAAGTGCATCTACGATTTGCTGTTCGGTTACGGAGCCATATAATTTTTCATTGTCACCAGCCTGCATCGGAATTGTTATGGAACTGCTAACAACTTTTTCGCTTAGCTCCCTACGCGACTTAACATCCTTTTCGTATTCTTCTTGTCGGATCCGTTTTTTTGCTTCAAGTTGACGCAGCGCCCCCGGATTCGCTTTCGTCGCCAACTCTCTTGGTATCAAGTAGTTACGCGCAAATCCGTCTGCGACTTTTACAACATCTCCAATTTCCCCAAGGTGATTGACATTATCTAACAGGGTTAATTCAACAGACATGATAGCTAATCCTTCTCGTTGTTATTCTTAATTAATATCTTGCAACTCCAGCATGTCGATCATATACGACACAAGAACCACCTTCAGGGAATTATGAAAGAGTCTCAACAATGATCTATAAATAAATTATAAGTGACAATTTGATTATAGCATTAAGGCAATTGATCGACTTCTCTCGATTGATTTTGCTAATATTTTCTGATGTAATGCACAGTTCCCTGTAATTCGCCTTGGTATCATTTTGCCTTGTTCCGTGACATATCTAGATAAAAGATAGACATTTTTGAAATCAATATAATGAATGTTTTCTTCGCAAAAGCGACAGATTTTGGGGCGAATTATTCGGGACCGCCGTCTTGGTTTATTTCTTTTGAACGCCATCACTATTTCCTTTTAGTTTTAAAATTTTGATGTTCTATAAAAAATTAATTAGTTAGTCAATAGGCATTAACTGCCAAAATCCTGATGTCAAAAACTCAAGAACTGATTGATTCTTCATCAATCAGATAGTTCAAAATGGGATATCATCAATGGTATCATCTTGAACTTGCTCAATATTCTCACGATTGGGGGGGGCGCCTGAATCTCTATTTTGGTTTGCGACATCATCAGATGGAAACGGTGGAGGCTCCTGGTAATTACTTGACGAGGATTGTTTTGAGTAGTTTGATCGACCAGTGGGTTCCGAACCGGAATGTTCGTTGGGTGTATTTCCATAATCAGAACCTCTTGGTGATTGGCTTAGAAATTGGACGCGCTCAGCGGTTACGGTTAATCGACTCCGTTTTCGACCTGTTTCACGGTCGTCCCATTGATCAAATTTTAATCTTCCTTCAATGAATACCGGCGCTCCCTTTTTCAGATATGCATGGCAACTCTCAGCTTGTTTACCCCAAACGTCAATGTCAACAAAGCAGGTTTCATCTCTTTCTTCGCCTTTGGCTGTTGTAAATCTTCTATTGGTTGCAATCCCGACTGCACAAATAGATAAACCTCCAGCTGTATATCTAATTTCTGGATCTCGAGTAAGATTTCCAATCAAAAATACTTTATTCAACGACGCCATTTACTTAAGTCCTTGTTTGCTCAGTTGGTTGGGCTTCATAATTCTCTGGTTTGTCATAATTAAATACTTCAACTCGAAATACATTTGGATCTAATCGAAATTTTTCTTTTAATTCAATGACTTTACTTTCAGGCAGCGACGTTGCGATGCTGACGTAATGCCCCATTGTTTTCTTATTAATAGGACGCGCAAATTGGCGTGCTCCCAAGTCTTCTGTTTGATGAACAATCCCATCCAATGATTTAATTAAGGTTTCCGTTTCCTTTATGAAGTTTGCTAATCCTTCTTCCTTTTTTTGATTGTCTGTAATAAATATCGCTTCGTATTTTTTCAAATTTAGTTTACTCCGTATTGATAAGGTTGGTTTACGAACCTATTGGTTTTTGTGTCTCACAGTTAAGACAACTTATAGCATGTCTTTACAAATATTTAAATTCGATCCATTATAAGTATTCATTGATTTATCCATTCCCTGAAGTATTGCCAGAATGACTGCATCTCTTGATAATTCTGTAATTTTAGCTAAGCGCTCATACTGTAAATCAGTAAAATTCGATAAAACATAATCGGCTGTGTTCGTTTCGCTGCTTTCTGATGCGATTCCAATCCTTAATCGATTAAAACTATTCGTATTCAGCTCAGTGATAACTGAATTTAACCCATTATGCCCGCCACTGCTGCCTTTTTTTCTTAATCTTATTTTCCCGAATGGTAGATCGATATCATCGCATATGATTAATATTTGTGCCGGATCAATATCTTTAAGAAAACTTAGTCCTTTTACTGCAGTTCCACTTAAATTCATATAAGTTAACGGCTTTTGCAAGTAAATAATGAGCCCGCTTAACCTCAATGTCCAAACTTGGCTTTTCGAAATTCGTTCACACGTTTTTGAAGTCCTTTTAAAATGTTCAATTAATCTGTCAATGACCATGAAGCCAACATTATGTCGGGACTTTAGGTACGTCTCTCCCGGATTGCCAAGTCCAACTATTAATGATGGAAAAACGTCTGACATTTCGAATTTTCATTTTTTGAATTAATCCTCCCCCTCTTCCTTCTTTCCTTTTGCAATGACTTCTGGTTCTTGGCTTGAATCCTCGGCTGAAGTCACAACCTCTTCTTCTGCACCTTCCTCTGTCATCTTTACTGGGACGACGGCCGCTACAACGGTACCAGCATCAAGATTAACAGCTTTCACTCCTTCAGGGAATATAATATCCGCAATGGACAAAGATTCATCCAGCTTCAGAGCGGAAACATCCACAATAAGCTTATCCGGTAAATGTTTTGGCAAACTTTCAATTTTTAGCTGATGAAGAACCTGGTCAAGTCGACCTCCATGATGAATTCCTTCAGGTTCACCTGTTAATTCGATAGGAATTTCAACCGATATTTTCTCTCCTGCTTTAATTTGTTGAAAGTCAGCATGAATGATGTTGGTGCTGAGAAAATCGTACTGAATTTCCTTTATCAAAACCTTTGTGGCGTCACCTTTTTTATCCAGAGCAATATTTATAATATTAGATTTCCCCAGAGCGGATATAAATTCTTTCAGTTCTACCACCAGTGATATTGGTCTTACTTTGTGGCCATATAAAATACAAGGTATAAAGCCATCTCGTCTTAATTGATTAAGCTGCCCCTTGGACAATTCATCACGTTTCGTTGCATTCATGCAAATTTCACCATCAGCCATCTTCAAATTCCTTATTTATAATATTCCTCAATGTGCTTTTAATTTTCGGGGATTGGAAGCCTAAATCAATTCCAAATTTTCTAATTGTAAATGAGATATTATCTGAAAAAACAATAGAAAAATTAGATTTTAAATATAGCTTAGCAACTTGGTTCTAAATTCAATTTGCAAACAATTTTGGTTTTATTTCAGCACAATATTTTGACAAAAGCCAGCTAGTTGATTTTTTATCATTTATTTAGACAATTCAGGGTGTACAATTGCCATTCTTGCTAAATCTGAGTCAAAAATCACTAATATAAGTTTCAATGCAATGATCTTCAACAATAAATATGGGAGAATGTTATATCGGAAGTTTTGACCATTGAATATTATATATGCTCAAACCATCGAAATAGACCCATTGAATCGGTGTAATTGTTTTAGAATAAGCGTGTTGCATTGACGTTTTCGCTGTGCCTGGACGTGTGAATTCAAGTTTCACAACACTTATTGCATCAAAGGATTGCACTGATTTTCTCATAATTTTTCACAGGATTAGGCAATATTCTAAAACCCAATATGAAGAATAGGAGTTATTTATGTCGGATTTTTTTGTTGAAAAAATTAATAATAGGACCGCAAAAATCGGTGTGATTGGTTTGGGCTATGTTGGTTTACCCTTACTCATAGAGTTTTCTAAACAAGAATTCGCCGTCATGGGATTCGATGTTGATGCGACTAAAATTTCGATTCTGGAAAGTGGAAATTCCTATATCGGTCACATTGATTCAGATATCATTAAAAATAAAATAACAGATAATGACGATGTGATCATAACCAAAGATTTCTCTATAATTTCGAAATGTGATGCGATATTGATTTGCGTGCCAACTCCCTTAAACGAGCATAGAAACCCAGATTTAAGCTATATCAAAAAAACGGCGAATCTAATTGGCCCCTTCCTCCGAGCGAATCAACTCATCGTACTTGAATCAACGACTTACCCAGGCACAACAGAGGAAGTTTTAGTGCCAATTCTCGAGCAACTCTCAGGGTTAAACAGTGAAAATGATTTTCTGGTCGCATATTCACCGGAAAGGGAAGACCCGAATAATAAATCCTACAACACGTCAACAATACCAAAAGTTGTAGGCGGCCTCAATCGCCAATCTCTAGTTGCAGCGAAGTCGTTGTATGATTCGATTATTTGCGAAACCGTGCCCGTTTCAACCTGTCGCGCTGCTGAAGCCACCAAACTAATGGAAAATATTTTTCGATGTGTCAATATTGCATTGGTCAACGAACTTAAGATGGTTTTCCCTAAAATGGATATAAATATATGGGAAGTGATAAGCGCTGCTGAAACAAAACCGTTTGGTTATATGGCATTCTACCCTGGACCTGGGTTAGGTGGCCATTGTATCCCAATTGACCCATTTTATTTGACATGGAAGGCAAAAGAATATGGAATTTCCACAAAATTTATAGAATTAGCTGGAGAGATTAACACGAATATGCCAAATTATGTCATTCAGCAGACAATGCTCGCATTGAATGATCATGGAATTGCACTGAAGGGCAGTCGGATATTGTTAGTTGGACTGGCTTACAAAAAGAATATCGATGATATCAGGGAAAGCCCTACGTTTGTTCTTTGGGATGAATTAACACATAAAGGTGCATCGGTAAATTATTTAGATCCATTTTGTCCGGAAATAAAGAAAACCCGAGAATATCCTCATCTTGCCGGAAATAAAAGTATAGCGCTATCTGATCTTGGGAAAGATGCATATGATGCAGCAATTATTGCCACAGATCATGATGATATCAATTATCAGAAGATTATTGAATATTCTAAAGTAGTCATTGATACACGGAACGCTTGTGCTGATCACGAAAACGTTTATCGGGCTTAATTTTTAATTCGAAATCAGAGATTAGATAAATTCAACGTGGCTGCGGAATCTCGCTCTTCAATGTGATTTGTTTTTCCCATATACTTAAAAGCTCTGCTTCAATACGCAATTTGGACATATTTTGGGTTGCAATTTTAGATTTTACTTAATTGGGCTTCATTCATTATGAACAAAAAAATATTAATAACAGGTATTGCCGGTTTTATCGGTTATAGCCTGGCTCGAAAATTAATTGAATTGGGACATCAGGTAATAGGTTATGATAATTTAAACGATTTTTATCCTAAAAACATCAAAGAAGCAAGATTAAAAAGCCTTTCCCCAAATAATGGTGATTTTCGTCATTACAATGGTGATCTTTGTAACTATGAAAAATTGGCCGAAATCATCTCTGAACATAAACCTGATGTGGTTTGTAATCTTGCTGCCCAGGCTGGAGTGAGGCACAGTCTGACAAATCCGTTTGCATATCAAAAATCAAATCTTGAGGGATTCCTGAATATTCTTGAGTGCTGCCGTCAATATGGAATCGGCCGACTTGTTTATGCATCAAGTTCAAGTGTATACGGAGGAAATAAAACGTTGCCTTTTTCTGAATCGGAAAATGTAGACTCTCCCATTAGTCTATACGCGGCCTCAAAAAAAGCGAATGAGCTCATGGCTCATTGTTATTCGCACCTATACAATCTTCAGACTATTGGCCTACGTTTTTTCACCGTTTATGGCCCATGGGGGAGGCCGGACATGGCGACGTGGATATTTACAGAAAAAGTCCTCAATGACCAACCTGTTCCTGTATTTAACAATGGAAAAATGAAACGGGATTTTACTTTTGTTGATGATATTATCAATGGTGTGATTAACGCGCTTTTCTATGACGGCTTAAGTCAGTATGAGTTGTTTAATCTAGGCAATCATAAATGTGAAAATCTGTTGGATATGATTGGTGTGATTGAGAAAGCATTGAACAAGAAAGCGAAAATCAATAATATGCCAATGCAATCTGGCGATGTTCTTGAAACCTATGCAGACATTAGCTGTGCTCGCAAGAAACTTGATTTTTCTCCTAAAACTTCCATTGCTGACGGGATTCCTAAATTTTGCAATTGGTATTTAAAAAATGAATCGCTTGCCCGTGACGTTCTTGCATGGCGTGGCGACGGATTTTAATATGGTCAATATTTTTTTATTTTCTGGCGACGATGAAAGCGCTATCGAAATAGAGGCAAAAAAGACTATAGATAGATTGATAGAGGACCTGTCAGATCCTCTTTCGCTTGAGATCATAAGAGAAGATGACGAAAAACCATCAGAGATAATTTTGGAAGATATTATCGTTTCGATCAATACGCCGTCGTTTTTCAGTGACAGTAAAGTCGTATGGGTGTCAAATATTTCATTTTTAGCAACTGCCGGTAAAAGTTCCGTCATTAAGAAAAAAGATCCCCTTGGACTGGGAGTTGCAAAAATCTCAGATTTAATTGAAAATGAGCGTTTGTCCGATTTGTCATTCGTTATAAGTGGGGCAGGTATTGACGCTAAAAATATTCTTTATAAATCGTGTGAAAAAAGGGGTAAAGTTTCCATTCACAAGAAGCCGGAAATATCGAAGAAATCGTGGCGAAGAGATGTAGAAGTGATTTTATGGGATCGATTAAAAGAGCGTGAGATGACATTATCTAAAGAATCCGTTGATTATTTGATAGAAAGCATAGGAGCTGATACAGGAAAAATTGCGAATGAAGTTGAAAAATTATACTGTTTCTCTGGGGATTCACCTTCGTACAGTGACGTAAGAGCAATCTCTACATGTAACAGAGAAGCTATGTTTTACGCGTTGGCAAATACATTCGGGGATCGGAACGCTGAAGATGCATTTAGAACAATTCAGCAATTAATGAGTCATACAAAGGATCCTGAAGGGAGCGTAATCGGACAGGTTCGTTTTCTTGCTCGATATTTTCTTGAATTACTTCAAGCTAAACTATTAATGGCGCATTTTAGATGTAAGAGTGCGTCCGCATTAGCAAATATTATTCAAGATGGACAAAAAACCGATTTAACTGAATTTAGAGGAAACGTAATCTTATCAAAATCATTCTGGCAAATAAAAATGATTTCTCAGCAGGCCATACATTATACTGGTCCGGAATTAATCAATGCAGTTCATATGATTGCCGAAATTGATAAAATGTTGGTATCTTCGACACTTTCAAGAAAACTTCTATTAGAGTTTCTTGCTCTAAGAATCATTAAACCCTAACGTGGACAAGCCACAACCAAACAGGAATGATTTAACATTGAAACAAAGGGATTCATACAGGCTTGGTCCATATTATTTCAGCCATGGAAGCCTGTAGCAGTTATAAACCATGGCATGACAAAGAGTCGGGCAAAACATTCCTCAA
>WLWI01004368.1_pt1 | contig 11980 bp, 10 predicted proteins | sample 6701501 | NCBI WGS metagenome assembly WLWI01 (sample SAMN12718690, study PRJNA515312) | sponge metagenome | isolation source: marine sponge | host: Mycale hentscheli | place: New Zealand: South Island, Marlborough, Capsize Point | collected 2014-11-01
ATGTACATTTTTTCCTCAAAAGTAGAAATAGGTCCGTCGCATTTTATAATGCTATCAAATTCCACTTGTCCGTTGGCTCAAACAAGTCCGTGCTGGGAAAGGTACCGAAATATTTAGTCAAATACATTAAATATTTTTTAAAAATTTAAAAATTATTCTAACCGAAAATAACCAATAATTAGTAGCTCAAGAATTTTTTTATGAAGTGGCTGATTGTGTCAATAACGATTAATGATTGTGAAAAAAAAAAGATAAACAAGATCAATCGGTAGACGGACTCTCTCTTAGCATTATTCCACAATGGTTTTCGATTTTAATACTATACCCAACTACAATTATCATAGGAAATCTAGTTTTAATAAACAGTTCAATTAGTTTTTATTTGTCCTTCTGAACAGCATACAGACAACAATAGCATGGTTAGCTAGCTACTTTAGACTAAGAATAGTATAATGATTTTTATTCAGCCTTTGCAACAGATATAAAGTACTCTAGGTATTTACGTTTTTATACTTCACTGACTGGGGAAGAGAATGAGTAACTAATTCAACTCGTGGAACTCCTTCGTTATTTTTATAAAGTTGTTGTAGCCTCTTAATACTGTGAAAGTTGATAAGTGAAAATACTGATGGGTTAAATTTGATGTGTAAAAAAATGATAAATGAAAGCTTCAGAAGTTTTAAAAATAAATTAATGAAAAAAATATTATAAGTGAATTAGCTAATTAATTAATAATTAATAAATAAAATAAATAATAAATAACTTTTTTAAGTATGCAGTATAGCAACTTAGCCCATAAAAATCTGGGAAAGTGTGTCACATATAAGTCGTGAGCATCTTAACAGAAGACAAACAATAAAGAATCAAACAAGAAAAAAACAAATGGCGAGCTCTAAATAGAGAAAGAAAATTTACTGCTTGCCATTGACACAGCTAAATTCAACTTCAAAATGATACACAACATGCTATCAGATACTATCTGAGGGTTCATCTTCAATCAAGAAATACTTTCGTACATACACAGGCATTGATATGGACTTAATTGAGTAATCTATGATATTACTCGCAAAAATGATTACATATAGCTGCCTTTTAGTTAGGGCAAATGTGGTGTGGATCAACTTGAAAGGATATAGTGAGCTATAATGGAGGGTTCTCTTTGAGAGGCTACTTTTTTAATTTGAATACAAGGAGGTAGAGGTCAAAGGGCATGCCCGGGTGTTTTTCTTTTATACCAGGACCTCTGGAATGAGTTCAGATTGTGGTGAATGAGGCCACAGATTTTGCGTACAGAGATTATAGCATTGAATTATAAATGCAACCTCTATATGCTATTAAGATATTATTGTGCACTAGCTACACAACCATATAATTCTATCCAAATTATTAAAAAAAATTATGTGCAAATCTGAATATGTGCTAGTCCTGCATTAATTATCAGTCAACTTGGCATATACCCTGCAGGACAAGCTATAACTGTACAGTGTGTGCAAGTACTGTACTGCCATTAAAACAAGCTGAGCAAGCAGGATATTAAACACAATGTATTCATCATAATGGTTTTGATCATATGTGTGGGGCTCGAGCCCCTTCAGTTGTTGTATGTATATGACCAAGTTTTACTCATTCCGGAGGTGTCTAGGAGGTGACCATTTCCAGATAGGCGGATGGGGTTATAACCTGTGTGTGGGTGTGTCAATATCTGTGATGGTCAGCCACTGTAACCTATAAATCTCATTATAATAATTTGTTCATGCCATAAAATGTTTCATTTGTGTTATGAAATAATTGTTGTTATGTTTAGAATTCTGAGTGTTCTTGTGTGTGATAATTTTCAACTAATTCTACCTCTTATAGAGAGGTTTCTCTGCACAAAAGATCATCTTACCATTTGGGGCCATTTACCGGCTTATATTTACAATTGGGATTACACATTGCTTAATTATACATTGAATACTATATATTAACTTGTGGAGGTTAATATACAAGTATTTCTGTGTTGTTTTTTGTGTATAAGTTAACATGCATTTCTATTGTTGATTTTTGTATGTGTATGAACTCAAGGGTGTTGAAACAATTATACTTGACTGCCTTGATAGGTTGGGGCTACAGCATTATTATTATTGTTATTATAATAACAATTATAATTATATTATTATTATTATTATTATTATTATTGTTATTATTATTATTATTATTATTATTATATTGACTAGGAGTCAGTCAACCATTCACCAAGGCCAAGTTATATAACTCACGAATACACGAAACTCCACTAAGTGGAGTATGATACAAAAAATATATATGTTGAAAAAGGAAAGTTAATGGGGGACTCGGCCAATATGCATAGAACAAATGGGAAGAAGATTCTTTGGTTCGGGAAAATAAATTAGCCAGCTTGTGAAGTATCTCTGCATCTTCATCATCACTCTGACTCATGGGACAATGTTTTTCTGATAAGTTTGGTTTGATGAGCCAGATCTATTCCGTGGTGGTAACAAGTTAATGCAGTTACAACTATTGGATAGATCTTTATCATGTGGTAAATTGTGTAAGCAACCGCTTTATTGGCTCCAGTTATAATACCAAGTGGTACCTGCAAACCTGAAGAAGACTGCAAGTGTACAGTGACAATCATCCCATATAAGAAAGCTTATAACAGGATTATGGCCGGACACAAGAGCTACGCCTTATAAACGAGTCACTAAATGCATGTTTATAGTCTGACACTTGGATTCTCACAAATTTATTGCAGTATTGAGTACAATTGTCCTTGTTTTGTTCTTTGCTGAGAACTGCACTGTTGTAGACTGATCAAATTATCTGCTTATGACCACCAATTGTGTTACCATTCTCAGTTTGGTAGGAGAATGTGAACCAATTTATCAAAACACATCAACCACAGCTAATTGCATTCATGATGTGTACTATATCGAGCCTACAGCTTCAAAAAATGAAAACCTGATTTTCCTTCAAATTTCAGTAATCATCTTTTCCAAATCCTGATGACTTCAGACGATTTGAAATTCTAATTTTATCGAAAGCTGAAAACAGATGTATGTCTATAAAAATAGCTATGCACATTCAGATAATAAGAAAAAGATAAAAGCCAAAAACTATAGCCAAGTTAGAATATGCAAAACTGAAATAATTGGGCTTCAATTTTAAGAATCCTCAGCCACAACCATTAACTTAAGGGCATAGGCTTCTTCGGTAATGAGCCATCTTCAAAAACTGTGTCTACCAGGAACTAATTACATAATTAACAACACCCCAGCAAAAAACAATCCCATGATCTTGTCTGATTCTACAGGATCTGTAGTATCCTATAAGAATGGACAAGATTCTATTTGTACTAACAAGATCTTACAAGAACTGATTAAGATCCTATAAGTTGCTAAGACATACATCATGTAAAATATCTTGTAAGTTCCTGTAAGATCTTGTAAGATCAAAGTAAGACATTATAAGGTTATGATGCGAATTTGCAAGAAATTTTTATAGGATAATCAGCATGTAGATCTTATAAGATCTGCTAAGATTCTTACTGTATTCAATATCATTTGGATTATATGGAATATGATGAATTAACAAAATTAAATGAATAAATTTGCAATAGTTTAGTTTCTTCCTCCAGTTATACTTTTAATTATCATAACTAAAAAGGCAATGTGACATTGTACATTATATCAACTGGAATCACCTAAAATTATATTGACTAATGACTAAGGATCAAAACTACATGTTTGTAAATTCAATTAATTGCTTTATTGGTCTATTGTGCACACATTTAGTAATCAATCAGCTTGACAGCTGTGTGACAATGTAGCTTTCCTCAGCCTACATTTGTTTTTAAAGATAAACTTATGAAAGAACTACTATGCATTATCTTTGATGTTTAAGATCCCGATATACAAGAATCAAGATAATAATTGTTATATTGAAAAAATGAATGGCCGGGACTAACGAGTAATGAGTAGTGATAAAGGTAGCCTGTTGGGAAATTTACTTGCAATAATACAGCAATAGAATAAATCAAAAGCCAGGCTTGATACTCTGATGGTTTCCAAAACTTCAAGTATATACTGACCTATAGGAGTTTCAATGGCTTTTATTTTCCTCCTTGTTAAAATCTGGACTGGTGATGTTTTGTGTCAAACAAAACTAAGAAGAGATTTGGCTCCACCAAAACAACATGCACGTAATCTGGAATCTTTGGTAATGGAAAAACTGGATGACAAAACTGAGGGTCCTTTACTACAAATTGGTGTTTTCTCAATGGCTAGCCCATCTATTCATTTCATTTCTGTTTTTAGAATGATTTTGGGCACGATTCTGAGGAAGGGCAATGGATTTTCCTAATGTTTCTATTTTTTCACTCATTCCTTTGATATAAGGAGCTATCATGTAGTTTTTTACGCTGCCATTCTTAGTGTCATCTTCATCTCTGACTCTGGTTTTCATTTTAGCATTTCTTATACAACACTGAATCAATTTTGGTTGGATATCCATTTTGTTGAAAAGTGCGTGATAGTTGAGCTAACTCTTGTTAAAAAAATCTTCATCACGAATTTTTTTTGCCCTTACCCTTTAGACATTTCAAGGTGCCAGTTTGAATTTTAGGGTAATATTTAGAGTTAAAATATATATACCTGTTTGTGCTTTTTTTTTTCTTTTTTTTTTTAATAATAAAAATAATAAAAAAAAGGCAATTGTGGAGGAAAAGATTTCCCCCATGACTGAAGCTGAGTTTCCTCTCTGGATGGCAATTGAGAGGCTGTAGTAGTAGCAGGTACAGTAGACCCTCGCATATCTGGCTCCCCGCTTTATCCAGCCCAAAATTAAAATTCAATTAAAATTCAATTGAAGCACACTGGCAAGTTTACTTTAGCATTGTAGCTGCCAGCTGTTATCTCCAGATCTAACTGTGGGCTGCTCTGTGGTAAGCAGTTAAACAGCTAGCTATGGTAAATTCCTGAGCTTGAATGTAATGTGTGTGTTGCTGTAGGCTAATAATGGCTACCCCTACACCTTCAAAAGGAAGGTGTAGTTAATTAACTCTGTCCTTTACTTTAATCATTAAAAAATCATTTAAACCAATTTTTTTAAGTGGCTTCACATATCCGGAAAATTCACTTATCTGAACTAGGTTCAGCAAAAATTGTTGAAGATGGATCATGTGATTTGAATTATGAAGAGCATGTATCAATGGAAGGTGATCGAAAGAGGTCTAAGGAGCACTGTAGAAGTGAAAAGCAAGAATTCCAACAACAGCTGCTTGGAGGCTTAGGCTACCATTGGAATATGCAAAAAATTAAGAAAGATGTTCAAGTTGGATTTAAAAAATGTTTGATATGATAGAAAGCATATAGAAAGAGAGAATGCAGCTTTTTAGAAAAGATTATTATTAAAGGAGACTTTTCCACAGTCTTCAAGCAATAAAATAAAATGCTGTCGAGATCCTTCTGTAACAGCTCTTGAAACCATCTGGTGGGATGCAGGTAACTATAGTAATTGTGGGGACCACTATACTTAATAATTTATTACCTATTGTAGAAAAATTAGATGCAGAATGTGAAGGATTGTATATCAAAAGGAGAAACTCATGAGGAAAGAAGACAGTAATGGTGGTGATAGACATGATACTGATGATAATAACAGTGATGGTATGTAGTGATTATATGGTGGTTACACTTGTAGTGATGACATAAAAAGATTTTATGACCACCTAATCAAACTGAAAGATTGCATTCAATTTTACTAGAGAAAATAAATAAGATAACAAAATAAATTTCCTGGATGTTTGTGTTATTTATTCTAATAATACACTAAAAAACTAAAAGTTTTCAGAAAGAAAACGAGCACAATTGAGACTACTGGCGCAATTAGGGCACGATCACTTCAGTTTCTGAAGGAGCTGGGAAGGAGAGTTCGTAGGCAGATGGGTGACCCAAATTCAACCTTATACAGTAGACCCTCTCATATCCGACCTATATGGGACCAGCCATACTTATGGGAAAATGGCAGAAATGAGTAAGAGGAAACTTACCAAGAAAGTGGTGACAAAATGCTCTGGTAAAGCCAGGAAAGGAGTTACAACAGTAAGTTAAGAGATCAATTTAGATTAAAAGTGCATTGAAAGATCATTTTGGCAGTTGCCACTGAAGAAAGAGATAGCTAACCTAGGTGTAGGGACAGTGTGGTTTACCACAACCACTAGCTGCGACCAGCATGGATTGATAGGCTGGTCATTATCTAAAGCTTTACACTTTAGTAGTGATAGATGCATGAGAAAAGCAATATTTGTACAGGAAATATATAGCAAAGTAGTAGTATAGTGCAATGTATAATGTGCATGTGCACGAGAGTGTATGTGTATGTTGAATTAGTGTCTGTGTTTGAATGTGTTTAATGTCTGTGTGTTTATATGAGTGTATTTGTGTGTGTGTTTCATAGATATTACGGTTTATAAGTTGCTTTATTGGTTTTGTTTATGTGTGTGAGTTGTGTTCTTTTTGTCTGTTTTCTAAACAGGTTTTTCAGCTTACATTATCTCTTTCCCTTTATACTCTCAGCTGTGGGTGTGTTTTTGTGCACCTTGCCGCCTTGCATAGGCAGGGTTTGAATAACCCCCTTGGTTTAAAATCAGACTACGATAAAAACCCATTTCATCCTTACTACGCCTTAAAGGATACTATGGGTGTGTTAATTTTAGGGGCATTGTTGTGTCAAACCGTATTTTTTTATACTTTGTGGAGAATTACAAACAGGCCGACCCTTTGGTTACACCGGCACATATCAAACCCGAGTGATATTTTTTATTTGTCTACGCCATTTTACGCTCGATACCCAACAAGTTTGGGGGTGGTAGCCCTGGTTTTGAGCTTACTTGTTTTATTTCTATTGCCCTACCTACATAGGAGTCACCTTAAGTCCCTGGTTTTTAGACCTTTAGGTAGGCTGTTGTTCGGTTTTTTGGTGGCTGTATTCCTGGTATTAACTAGAAGTAGTTTTCACAAGTGAGATCAAGCTGTATCTCAGGCATAAAGACCTTTCCATGTCTGTGAGTTATACAGGAAAGATTTAGTAGGGAAATTAATTACATACAAGCACTGTAAGCTATAAACTAAGTGCTAAGCAACCACACAATTTCTTGCAGTATATTTGTTTTAATATAGCTTAGGAAGCAATTGTTTACAAAATAAATTTAAGCTTTATCACTACCTAAAAAATTTGTTACCTGTCTTTTCGTTCTATATTTTTATAATTATTTCGTATAACTTAAATAGTTTTCTACCACATAGCCATTATTATTTTGTATGACAGTTTATCACTAGAATTTGAACAGCGTCCTTATTGTAAGTTTTTGTAATCCTAACTAATTTAGATTTCTGCATATGTTGTTAATAAACAAACATGTATTTTGTGTATATGAAAATGAAAATATTATGCTTACATGATGAAAATGAAAATATTATGCTTGCAAACTCATTCTACATGCAGGCCACATGTAGTTAAAGAACTGTAGGAGGTGGAATCCTTAGATGTGACTATTTCACCCTTGGCTGTCAGTGTGTTATTCCTTCACACCAGTGGACCCTCTGTCACACCAGTGGCAGGTGTGTGTGTGTGTGTGTGTGTGTGTGTGTGTGTGCGTGTGTGTGTGTGTGTGTGTGTGAGTGTGTTGTGGTGGCTGTGTGGTGTAGTGGTTATATCTTTTTCTAGGGAGCCCAGCTCCAGGAGCTTTGCTTGCACACCACCTGCTTAAGTGCATGGGCAACCTGGCTCTGCCAGGTGCATGGCTAGTTGTGGCAATAATTTTATATTATTCTTGTTTTGTGTGTTAATGCATGACCAGTGAGGGGAAGGAGGTTAGAAAAGCCCAAAGGGAATATAAAAGTTTTGATATCTCTTAGCTTTGTCTACACATAGCTAATCACATTAAATAACAGCTGCTCCAACTATTTAACTATAATCATGGTATTCTAATATGTAAACAACCATTTGCTTCCAACAGTAACATTATAAACACTGTTGTATGCTGACCTGCTTGATAATAACCTATCCTCCTTTTCTTGGACTGGCTCACAAATTAAGTTACTAACCAATTCATTAATGATGTTTTTTTGACATTCTTAAAACAATTTTTTTTTATTGAACTAAAAACTATATGGTACAGCAATAGCCAAAAAAATTTAAAACTATGAATGAAGAGGTTCAATACAATTCGTGGCCACCATACAAAAAAAGTGGGGTCCAAAAAAAGCAAGATGACGTGGAACTGCCCTCCCCATTCCCCCCTCCCCAGTGGTTGCCACCCCCTTCCCAACCCTGTATCTCTGTCCCTGTAGAGAATTATAGATGCCACAGTGGTTGGCCATCGTTCGTTATAATTTAATACACTTGTGTCAGTAACAACAACTTACGACAATGACTATTAACTTGCGTGTATATTCATGAATAAGTCATGAGCTAAGCAGATTTGGTAAATACCTTCATTACCTGAATGGGAAAACAGTAAGCAGGACCTAACAGCTAAGTGATTCACCTGTTGCATCTATTGTATCTTTTCTATAAAAAGTGAACACTGGGTCCCTGAACAGTTGGAAAGAGTGCTCACCTATAGTAGCTAACTATAATCCACTCACATATAAAAACGCCTGTTATGTAATACAGCTACTGCACTCCTGATTTGCATAAGTTAGTATGCACACAGGCGCCGCTGTGTGATGTGGCCTATCCTCCACTACTTTGCTGCTTTCACCGCATTGCAATTTTTCGCGCGTGAACTTCGTGGAGTAGTGCAATATTTTTTACCGATTGCGTGGTCATACTTCCTGATTCAGCGGCGTGGCGGCGGGCCAATAAAAAGCGGCAGCAAACACTGTAGGTGCCTATTTTCGGCTCGGATGTAAAAAAGGAGAAGCGAGGGATACAGCCCGTGAGGATTTCTGGTCAAGGCTAAGTACTTTCTCTAGTCATGGCTGAAGAAGGTATTTAATTTTCTTTTTGGTACTTTATTACATACACACGCCTTGCTACATTGAATTTTTGTGCAGACAAATCGATGGTGAAGTTTGTAATAGATCTGAAAAAACTAACAGACAATTGGTTCACTTTTGGTATTTTTCTCAAGATTCCTTACTCTGAAATGAAAAAAATTGCAACTGAACATGCAGGCAACATTGGTAATTGTAAAACAGATCTGTTAAATTTCTGGCATCAAAAGAATAAAGGTCTGTCATCAATTCAATTGGCTTCTTCTCTAGTTTTATCTCTCCGCTGTATAAACTACAATGAATTAGCTGATATTTTGCAATCAAAATATGGTGTTTCTGTCAAACCACGAACAAGTAAGTCCTAAAACATTATTATTATTATAATAGGATTTTTTTTCTCTTTTTAACAGCCAATAATTATAATTATAACTTAACCCGACGTTTTGACTTCTTTGACCCCTGAAGAGAACTTTGGCAAGAAGTCGAAATGTCGGGTTAAGTTATAATTAAAAATATTGGCTGTTAAAAAGAGAAAAATTTCCTATTATTATTATTATTATTATTATTGTTTAGTGTGTTACTGTTGAACATAAATACTATAAAAAGCAATTGTTGTCATCCTGTCACTCATCTTTGCGTGAACTGGGTGCATGTTCTAGTGACTGTAGCTGTAGTTGAGGCTATCAGTAGTGTGCTGCTATTTATTCCTACCAGTGAGGAAAGGAAGCAACTACTATTTTTGTTTCAGGCAGAGATAGTTAGATAAGGAGAGAATGCATCACAGCTAAGTCTGAGCTCATATATATATATGTGAGTGGGTCTCAAAAAAGGGACCTTACGGCGCAAAATTTGAAATTGATATAATATAGGTACCAGAAGTCTGTTTTGTTTCTCCAATTTTTGTTTTGGGCAGTTAGTGTTAGTGACACTTACTCTTATACGTCTGTGCCAAATTTCAAATGTCAAAGCAACTTAGAAGACCACAAGTGTGTCATGAAAAGACAAATTACTTTTTATTCCTCTCTCGTTCTCGTAATACAATAGACAGGGAAAGGGCGGGGTTTAAACTAGCAGCAAAAAAACAAACAAAAAAACCGACATAGCCTTGAGACTATTGCATGCACTCTGGGTTAATAAGTACTATATATATTGTGAGTGTGTCTGGTAAAAGGGACCTTGTGGCATAAACCCAAAAGATAGAGTTTTTAATGGTATTAGTTGCTACAGCCCCCCTCCATTTAGTGCTAAAATACTGGAGGGAAAAACCTTCGATGCGCAGAGAAACTGGCAGTTGAACTGGGCTGTATGTATTCAGCAAAGCAATTGATTATCAGAAATCGAGAAAACATAAATTGAATTGCCACTTCTGGAATAATTGACTTTTCAGTCTACTTAACATTGAACTCCACATATGCAATTAATCTTGCAGCGGCTTTTAGCAGCGACTTACGAAGATTTGCATGGAGTTCTTTTTAGCTTTTGTAGCATCTCACAGCCAGTCTTGTCGGAGTTCTTGGCTACTCTACAGGATGTAGTAGTAAATTTTCAGCCAGAGGTAAGCTGTACTTAGCGCACATGCGCGAGAGGGTTACAGTAGTCACTTTGTCTATGTGTCACTGTATGTGTCATTCAACAACGGATCTCGAAGACAACGGCCTTCCGGGCTCTGAAACGATTAATGTGCTAGAATTTTTTGTTTCGACTTAGTTTTCAAGAAAAAGCTAGTCGATTTTAGCCATACGTACGATCGTTGTGCTATTGTGCTACCGGTAACGCCCCTTTACGGCACGTTATAATCACGTGAGCTAAAAATTGCAGCTAGAGAGTGGCCTGCGCTGGCTTATACTGCTCTGTTGCAATTGTCGCGCTTCACGCCTGTAAGGAGGCTAGAGTCGAGTTATATACCGCGGAGCTGATCTGTTTTAACCTAGAGGCGTTCCCTTCGCTCTGTTGTTTGCTTCTTTCTTTGTATCGCCGTAAGTAGTAACTGTCTGTGTGTAAATGCTAAAGGTTTGAAATGATTTTTAACATGTTCGCTTCTACTGCTGATCTCTGCAACGGAGAGGGGTTTTAATTGATTGAGGTTACCTGGTGGACATACGCTGAGGGTTCGCACCTCCTGGTGCTTCATTACATGAGTCAGAGTGAGATATGGTGAAATATTTTGCCTGAGAGTGAAAATATCATGCCATTAGTAGTTTATTCTACTATGCTAGATATCTTCACTGCTGTAGTTTGTACAAGGACTGGTAACTCACGATGAAATAACACTGTGAAATAACATGAGTTATTTCGTGAGTCACGTACCTATATAACATTGTGAAGATAACTAGTGTGGACGAAATACATACATACATACATATATATTATATATATGTGACAGTCTATGGAAAAAGGGGGCACTTCATGCAAAAATTGAAATTGAGATATAGGCTCCAGAAGTACGTCATAGGAAAAATTCTTTCTTTTTCCTATTTTTGTTTTTTGCAGAATTAGTCTTAGTGACCCTTACTCTAAGTTTACGCCAAATTTCAAATGCCGAAACAACTTAAAAGACCCCAAGCGTGCCGTGGAAAGACAAGCTACTTTTTATTCTCTCTCGTTCTCGAAGTACAATAAACGGGGAATGGGCGGATTTTCAAACAAGTAGCTAAAAAAAACGGCATAGCTTTGAGAATAGTGCATGCTATCTACAGCTTACCTCTGGTTGAAAGTATATCACTACATGGAGTAGAGTAGCCAAGGATTCCGGCAAGACAGGCTGGGAGACGCTCCGAAAGCTAAAAAGAACTCTACGCAAACTTTGTTAGTCGCCGTTAAAAAGCGGCTGTACGATTTAATTGCGTATGCGGAGTACGCCGTTAAGTATACGAAAACATTAATTATACCGGAAGTGGAAATTCAATTTATGTTTTCTCGATTTCTAGTTCAATTGCTTTGCTGAATACAGCCCAGTTCAACTGCCAGTTTCTCTGCGCGTC